>JACCDO011004455.1_pt1 | contig 21957 bp, 15 predicted proteins | sample 7446101 | NCBI WGS metagenome assembly JACCDO01 (sample SAMN15323440, study PRJNA562643) | freshwater metagenome | isolation source: river surface water | place: USA:Blue River Watershed | collected 2017-08-16
GTCATGAGCGAGAGGGCTTCACTTTCGCCCACGACAGCAGGCAGCCGCACAGCTTTGCGCGCCGCCAGCTTGGCGAGCTCTTCTTCAGCAAGGCGCGGGTTACTCTCATCCAAACTTCCCTCGCGGGCCAACGCGAGCACGTCGCGCAAAAACATCTCCGCCGCGTCCGGATCCAACCAGTCCGGCACACCTTCGATCCGGAAGAAATTTCGTCCAAACTCGGCCACCTCCATACCGTGAGCAGCGAGAAACTTTAACTTCTCTAACAGCAGCGCACTCGCAATAGCGTCGAGCTCCACGGGCTGGGCAAAAAGCAGCCGCTGACTGGCCGTAGCCCGGCGGGAAAATTCAGCCGTCAACCGCTCAAACCATACGCGCTCGTGAGCCGCACGACGATCCATCACAACAACGCCCGCCGGGGTTTCAAAAAGCACAAAATCGCCGTGCGCCGTGCCGAGAAAACGCCAGCCTGTCAGCCGGGCAGCCCCACGAACCACGGGCGCAGGCGACGTTACCACGGGCGGTTGCACCGAGGCAGAGATCGGCTGATGTTTTGTCAGCGTCGGCGCCACAGGCGTGAATGGACTCACAGGAGGCACCATTGCGGCACGCTCGACAGGAAGGACAACCCCACCGGACGTCGATGACCGCGAAGGCAGCAAAGGGGTGACAGTGACACTGGCCTCAGCGGACGGCAAGGGCTCCACCACAGGCGCTGGGGCACCGCTCTCGCGCAGCGTTTGCAAAATCGCGCGGATGACGAATCCACGAACCTGCGGCTCGTTGCGGAAACGGATTTCGCGTTTCGCCGGATGCACGTTCACGTCCACCGCCGCCGGATCAAGCTCGAGAAACAACACCGCCACGGGATAACGCCCGCGCGGCAGCGAAGTCGCATAGGATTCGATCAGCGCAAAATTAAGTGTGCGACTATCCACCGGACGATGATTGACGAAACAAAGCAGCTCATGGCGTGACGCCCTTGATACGCCCGGCCTCCCGATCAGCCCGCTCAACTGCAACCCCTCACCCGCCATCGCAATCGGCAAGAGTTCACTCGCAAGTTGACGTCCGAGCACCTCAGCTACGCGTTCGTGCAACGTCGGGCAAGCCGGCGAACGGAAAAGCACCCGGCCATCTTCCGTGAGCGTGAAAGCCACGGCCGGATGCGCTAGCGCGTAGAGCCGCACTGTTTGTATGATATGCGCAGACTCAGTAGTGTCACTCTTGAGAAATTTACGACGGGCGGGAACCGCATTAAAGAGCTGCGAAACGGCGATGGTTGTGCCCGTCGCACAACCGCACTCCCGCACATGCAGCAGCTTGCCACCATTGACGACAATCTCCGTTCCCTCCGCTGCGTCTGATTGCCGCGTGCGCAATTCGAAGCGTGCCACACTCGCGATCGATGGCAGTGCTTCCCCGCGAAAGCCGAAGGACGCCAACCGATCAAGATCTGCCGTCTCGGTAATCTTGCTGGTCGCATGACGTTCGAGCGCCAGTAACGCGTCGTCGCGACTCATGCCGCAACCATTGTCTTCGACCCGCATCAACGAACGGCCGCCGTGACTGAACTCGACCACCACTCGCGTGGCTCCGGCATCCAGCGCGTTTTCTACCAACTCTTTCACTACGGCCGCCGGCCGCTCAATGACTTCGCCGGCAGCGATCTGATTCGCTACACGATCCGAAAGAATGCGGATGATCGGCATCGACGGGCGCGCTCCTTTAATTGACTTGCTTCGATATTTTCATCGGAACTCCGCTCGGCTGGCTGAGTGCATCGACTAAGCCAAAACACGCAGCGAGTCGTTTTTTGCACCACTGAAAAAATACGTTCATGCTAACCAGAATTTCTGGCAACGGATCGCGCAAAATGCTGGCGAAATCAGTTTCTGCCCAACTGAAACCTGGCGACTTGCCATGCAATGCAGCCACGACGAAACGCCGCATGGCGGAGAAGCGCAAAACAGTGCGACGAGGGCGCAATGTGCAAATGGGCAAGGGTTCACGAAGAGCTAGACCGCAAGCCAGCTGAGGAAAATAAATTCCGGATAACGTCGATGCCATGAGCGTGGCCCACGGGCGGGCATTGACCTCCAACATTAAAATTCGTCCGGTGCTCTTTTCTTGCACAAGGTCGCAATTGGCTAGGCCATCCCATCGCAACGCGGCAAACAAAGGCTCCACCAATGATAATGCCTGAGGACAATTTTCTTCCACCTCAACATCCGCTGACGGCCTAAATCCTCTGCCAGCAGTAACAGCCCGCTGCACAGTATGCGCAATAACTCGGCCCTCCTGACACAACACATTGCAACACATATCTACTCCATCAATCCACCGCTGCACCACGTGCGTGGGCTCAGCCAAATCAGCCAGTCGCAGCCAGTCGGCCAACTCTACCGCGGAGGCAAACCGTCTGAAGCCGTAGCCACCACATTGGTCGGCCGGTTTGAGCAACCACGGACCATCATGAGGGCGCGCAGCCGCCACTGCGGGGAATTCTGTCAAAGTATGCGTCTCAGGATGCGCCACGCCATGCTCACGCAACAAACAACTGAGGTGATATTTGTCACGTGCGCGCTCCAACATCTGCAACTTTGCAACTGGCACTGGCCGTGCGCCAAGTTGAGCAAAGAACTCCCGATACTGGGCCATTAATAGATGGGCATCATCACAAAGCGGAAAAACAACATCTGCTGAAAAATCCTCGGTCGCAGCTTTAATGAAAGCCAGTTCCTCCTCTTGTGATAGTCCGACCGGCATTTGATAACGCCTGCTGATGTGACGCGAATATTGATCAGCCACCGCTCGACGCTCTCGTGAAATGACAGCCAAGCGCACACCAGGCGCCATGGCCAACGATCGCACCACGCCGATCATCCAGCTCTTCGAGTAGAACAAGACTACCCTCATGCGAGTGACTTACCCCAACGCGTGAGCTGTCTCCGCAACTGAGTCGGCCCGGGCATACCAGTCCCACGACGCAGGCTCATGCCGCGCTTCAAAGTGAAAACCTTGGCCCAATCGGTTGGAAATTTCGGATGGGCCGCACGCACTTCGGTCAGCGTGAGCTGGTCCAACGGCACACCACGCTCTTCGGCGATCTTCACCGCCGCACCAACGGCATGATGCGCCTCGCGGAAGGGCAAACCAGCCAGCACTAGATGGTCGGCCAAATCGGTGGCCAGCAAAGCCGGGTCTGCCACCGCAGCCGCACAACGCTCCGTGTTAAAAGTCAGCCCACTGAATGTGCCCGCCAGCACGTCCAAGCAAATGCTTGTCTGGTCGTGGCTGTCGAAAAGCGGCGGCTTATCTTCCTGCAAATCGCGATTATAGGTGAGCGGCAGACCTTTCGCGAGCGTGAGCAACGTGTGTAGGTTGCCTTGCAGACGGGCGGATTTTCCGCGCAACAATTCGAGCGAATCGGGATTCTTTTTCTGCGGCATCAAACTGGACCCCGTGCAAAACGCATCCGGCAACTCAGCAAACTGAAACTCTTGCGAAGCCCAAAGAATCAAATCTTCGGCCATGCGGGAGAGGTGCACGCCGACCAACGCGCATGCGGAGGCAAACTCGATATGCACATCGCGATCACTCACCGCATCCATGCTATTTTGCGTCACTCGCGGACGACCCTTCGCATCAACAAATCCGAGTTGCTTCGCCGTGAACTCACGGTCGAGCGGCAAGGTCGAGCCCGCGATAGCTCCGGAGCCGAGCGGACACCAGTTGGCCCGGTCGGCCACCGCAGCGAAGCGAGCCGCGTCGCGTTCGAGCATTTCTAAATAAGCGAGCAGATGGTGCGCCACATAGACCGGCTGCGCTCGTTGCAAATGGGTGTAGCCCGGGATGAGCACCTCAGGATTAGCTGTTGCGACCGCCAAAATCGCGCGCTGCGCGCCGCGCAGACGCAAGCCGATATCAGCACATGCAGCTTTCAAATAGAGACGGACGTCTGTAGCGACTTGGTCATTACGACTACGGCCAGTGTGCAACTTGGCGGCGGCCGGCACGTCCCGCGTGAGCGCTTGCTCAATGTTCATGTGCACATCCTCCAGTCGCATCTCCCAGACAAATTTGCCGGATTGGATCTGCGCCAGAATCGCCTCTAAGCCTCGGTGGATCGCGTCGCGCTCGCGAGCACTGATGAGTCCGACTTTAGCCAGCATAGCTGAGTGCGCCTTGCTCCCCAGAATATCAAACGGCGCCAGACGGGCATCGAAAGACACCGATTCGCTAAAACGCAGCATCAGGTCGGCGGGACCCGCTGAAAAACGACCGCCCCAAGTGGCTTGTGCTTTTTTGGCCATAGGCGGCCAAGGCAAGGTTCGCCCCCCTCTCTTGGCAACGCGAAAGAGGGTTGCGCGTCATCAGATGTTAGCAAACTGAACCTATGCGACACTGCGCTACGCTTTTAGGGTTTTGGGCCATGCTAGCCGCACTAGCGACACCGCCCCATCTGCCCGCCAATGAAAAGCCCATCGCTGGGGAAACAACCAAAGACACGCCCGCTTCTCCTTGGAACAGCGTTGTTGTGTCCAAAATGCGAACCGCCACACCTTTCGGCATCGTTACCCTGACACCGAGCCGCTTTGTTCGGCAGGGCGCAGAGTGGCGGGCCACCTACTCCGCCAGAGTCTGGCCTTGGGCTTTCAAGAGTGAGGCCGGCACCCTTGTTTTACCCGCCACGCCGAACCAACTCGCGCAGTTGCAAAGCGGCACAACGACACAATTCAGTGTGCGAGCCGCCAACCAAGATGGAGCCGAGCGACGCGCCACTTGCACGGTCAAACCCTCTACCGCAGATCACGGCCAACTCACCCTCAAACTAAGTGTAGACGGCTGGACGCTGAAGCTTCGCGGACATTATCAACTCGCGGTCGAGCCCTGAGGCTCGTGCGCCGTATTTTCCGCGCCCAACAGGTCGCGTAAATCCGCGAGATTGAGTTTAGCCGCCGCCGCATCGCTGGCTGCAAACACATCTGCGAGCAGCGCCCTTTTGCTCTCCTGCAAGACTTGCACGCGTTCCTCCACTGTGCCCGCACAGATGAGTTTGTAACTTGTGACAATCTTTGTCTGCCCAATCCGGTGCGCACGATCGGTCGCCTGCGCCTCAGCGGCAGGGTTCCACCATGGATCGAAATGCACCACCACATCCGCCCCAGTGAGATTTAAGCCCGTGCCGCCCGCTTTGAGTGAAATCAAGAACACCGGCACAGTGTCGTCGGCCTGAAACCGATCCACTTCGGCCTGCCGCCGTCGCGCGGCCATGCTGCCGTCCAAACGGCAATACTCCACCTCCTGTGTCGTCAGTTCTTCGCCAAGCAAGTCGAGCAGCGACGTGAATTGCGAAAACACCAGCAACCGATGTCCCTCATCCAAACACTCCGCCAGCAACTCACGAAACGCCTCAAGTTTGGCCGAAGCTTCCGGCGGCAAAGCCGTTCCGGATTTGACCAAACGCGGGTCGCAGCACACTTGGCGCAGACGCAGCAACTGCGTCAAAGTCGCCAGCCGCAGTCGGCCCTCGCCCGCTCCAGCAGTCGCCAACTGATAAAGCTCCTGCTCAGCCTCGCGCTGCAAATCCCGATAAAGTCGCGCCTGTCTTTCGGTCGGTTCGCAGTAAATTACCTGCTCTAGCTTTGGCGGCAGCTCGGTCGCAACCACCGCTTTGGTGCGACGCAGAATGTAGGGCGCGGTCTGCGTCCGCAGTCGTTCGTCATGCCACACCCGCTCATCACGACCACCTCCGGTGACCGCACGCGGCAGAAACCCGGGCATCAGAAAATCAAAAAGAGAACGCAGGTCATCCAACGAGTTTTCCAGCGGTGTTCCCGTCAGCAGAAAACGCCCGCGCCCGCGCAACATCCGCAAAGAACGCGCGGCCTGTGTGCGCCGGTTTTTGAGGTGTTGCGCTTCGTCGGCGAGAATCAACTGGAACTCCACTCCCGCAAACAATTCTGCGTCGCGAGCTAGCGTGCCATAAGAAGTCAATACGAGGTCGTGGTGCACGAAATCCTCGGCCGCCAAACGGCGCTGGCCGTGATGCACAAAAACTCGCAAGCGCGGTGTAAATCGCGCGGCCTCACGCCGCCAATTTTCCATCAAGGAGGCCGGGACTACGACCAAGTGCGGCGCATGGCCGTCTGCCGCGTTAGTCGCGGTGACTGCCGCCAGCAAAGCGAGCGCTTGGGGTGTTTTGCCCAAGCCCATCTCGTCAGCCAAAATACCGCCCAATTTCTGCCGCCAAAGATACCAGAGCCAAGCGACGCCAAGCTGTTGATACGGCCGCAACTGACCTGCAAACCACGCAGGAACTGGCGCAGGGGTGAGAGCAGACATATCACGCAAAGCCGTCGCTTGGGCACGCCAAGACTCCGGCGCTTGATAATGGGGCGACAATTCCTCCAGCAACGCATCCACTTCGGAGGCCCGAGCACGACTCACGCGATGGCGCGCCGCAGCTAGGTCGCTCGCGGCGGGCCCGTCAGCAAGTTTCTGTTGCGCTACTTGCAGCCGCTCCAGCTGCGCCGGGGAGACGAGGTGCACGCCTCCGGCGCCGTCTTCGATGTAAGAGCGACCGGCCGCAAGTGCGGCATTGATTTGCGCCGGGGTCAACGCGCCCACATCGAGACCGACAGAGACCTCGTAGTCGGCACCCGTCGCAGCCACCGCAACTTTTAGCTGCGCCTCGCGAAAGCGAACCGTGTTTCGATCAAAATTTGGCGTAAACTCAGCCCCAAACCGCTCGCGCAATTCGTCCCCAAATTGCGCGAGAAAATTTAGTGTCTTGTGCCGGTCGCGCAGCCACCACTTGCGCGTCAGAGGATCCAACACAAAGCGATGTTCACGGAGCAACGCTAGGGCTGGCTCATGCAAAACAGAATCCCGCGAAGGCAACGTGATTGCTAAATAATGCTCCGACCCATCCACCACCATGGGCGCGGGCGGCGCTTCTTGTTCACGGCTTTTTATGCGGGCGGAGGCGGCTGGAACGGGAGACGCCACCGGCTTGATCGTCGGTTTTTCGACCAAGTGCTCCGAGACTCCGGGTAAATCCAATCCATTCCACGCCAGCGCCTCAGCGGAGCGGTCAGGGCGAAAAAACACTTTTTCGCCCGTTAAGCTTTGCACCAGTTCGCGCAATTGCGCCCGGGTCAGTTGCACTAACGATATCGGCTGGGCTGGCACGCCAAACTTCTGCAAAAGCGCACAAGCAGGCAACAGACTCGCGGGCGGTGACGTGGATAAATCCAGCTCTACTCTCACCGCAACTGCATCACGGCCAACCGCAGCGGTAAAGTTTGGAGGCAGCAAAAGGCGCAACATAGCACCGGTAGGTTGGCGTTCTGCGGCTAGTCGACAGCAAGCCGCAAACGACTTCAGCCTGCGTTTCCTTTTTCCAAGGCTTCCACCCGACGAAAGAGCTCAGGCAGACGCGTTTTGAGAATATGCAGGCGGCGTTCCAGCATGATAGGAATGGCGGGCATGCCACTGAGACTGGTGCCAGCATCAGTGTCTGCGATGATGCCGGCCTGCCCACCCACTTTCGTGCCTCGGGCAACACGGATATGGCCGCTGACTCCCACTTGACCGCCGAGCACAACGTAATCCTCAAGCGTTGTGCTCCCTGCGATGCCGACTTGTGCGCAAAGGATACAGTGTTGTCCGATGACAACATTGTGACCGATTTGCACCAGATTATCAATTTTGGTGCCCGCACCGATAAGCGTGCGACTGAAACGAGCCCGATCCAAAGTAGTGTTGGCTCCGATTTCCACATCGTCGCCGATTTCGACGATTCCGATCTGGGGCACTTTTTCGTGGCGACCATTGACGAATTCGTAACCGAAACCATCGGAACCGACGATAACGCCCGGTTGAAGTCGCACACGTTTCCCGAGACGACAATGGCTTGAAACTACCACACCAGGTTGGAGCCAGCAGTCCGGCCCCACGACTGCGTTGCGGCCAATGAACACCGAGGCCTGTAAGTGAGCCCCCGCTTCGACACAGGCCCCCGACTCAATCACGCAAAGCGGGCCGACTGTGGCCGTGGGCGCTACCCGTGCATCCGCCGCTACGCTGGCACTGGGATGAATTGCCGCCTGCGGACGAGGCCAAAGCTTTTGCTCTAGACGAGCGCAGACCCGCGCCAAAGCAACAGAGGGATTTTCGACCCAAAAATAGAGCTGCCCAGACCCTGGTTGGCCTTCGTAGTCAGGCGGCACGAGGACGACGGAAGCCTTGGTCGTCGGCACTTCTCCTTTGTATTTGGGGTTACCCAGAAAGCTCAAATCGCCCGCCACAGCCTCACGTAATGAGGCGATACCGCTAATCGCACCTTCCACTTGTCCAGCGGTGCGTAATGGCGAAAGCAATGACGCCAGCTCTTGGGTTGAATGAGCGACCAACATGGGCACAAAAAAGCCCTGCTGGGAACAGCAGGGCGTGGCAAAGGTATTCTTACTTTTTGTCCGAGGTCACGTTGGGGACCACGAACTGACTGGAAGATGCGGGAGCAGCGGGAGCAGCCGGAGTTGTCGCAGCCGCAGGGGCAGCGGGGGCGGCGGGCGCAGCAGCAGGGACAGGATGGCCCTTGTTGATCTCGGCGATAACTTCCTCCGTAATATCATAGGAAGCATCAGAGTAAACTGCGACCGGCACGCCAAGGGCGGTGCCGATGCTGGATTTATCCAGCACGAGCGTGGCATTCTTAGCTTTGGCGAGCTCGGAAATCTTCTTGGCGATATCTTCCATAATCATTGCGCGGAAGTTCCGGGCGCGGGCTTCCAGTGCGCGCTGGTTGCTGACGCGGAAGGATTGAGCCTCTTGGTTACGCTGCTGGAGCTCTTGCATTTTTTTCTCAGCGTCTTGGGCGGCTTTCTCGCGCGCCTCTGGGGTGAGCACAGTATTCTTGGTCTGCTCAAGCAGCTCCTGATATTCTTTGCCTAGACCCTGGATTTGGGTGGCCATTTCGTTAAGGCGATCTTGGGCGCGTTGCGCCGCCTCTTGGAATTTGGCGCTGTTATCGCGTGTTTCGTAGTGGCTATCAAAAACACGAGCGAGATCCACCGTGTAGAGCTTTACGGCGGGCTGAGCTTGAAGAGACAGAACACCAAGGGCGAAAGCGCCAGCGGTGAGAAGGATACGGAGGGGGTTATGCATGGGATGATGGATGGTGGTTTGAATTAGAAGCGTGTGCCAAAGGAGAAGTTGAACTGGTTTCCGGCGTTGTTGAATTTATCGGTCGTCAACGGGATACCGAAATCCAAGCTAAGCGGGGCTCCGGCCACAAAAAGGCGCAGGCCGAAACCGAAATTATCATTAAAGTCAGCTGGGTTGAAATCATAGGAGTCGGCGTTGACGAATCCAGCATCATAGAACAGCGCAAACCGAATTGGTTTCACGATATCGATAGAATATTCGGCACTGAAAAAGCCGTAGGATTTCCCGTAGAGCACCCGACCAAAAGTATCCTTCGGGCCGACTTCGCGATACTGGAACCCGCGCAGGTTGTCCGGGCCGCCGAGGTAAAACTTGTCGAAAGGATAGACATCCGCGCTGTCACCGAATTCCTGTGCCGTGCCTGTCCGGAGGATAAACGCCATGACTTGATCGTGGAATTCGAAGATCGGATAGAACTGCGATCCACGGAATTCGACTTTGTAGTAGTTCTCGTTGCCGCCAAGCGGACCACCCGCCACGTTAAATTCAAGTTCTACCCGGTTACCACTCGTTGTGTTGATGATTTTGTCACGAGTATCACGCAGCAAACTGAAACCAAGTTTAGAGATTGTCGCTTTGCCGGCAGAGAGTTGGTAGATCAGTGGCGCATTTGGATCTACGTCCTTAATCTGAGAGTTTTCGATTGAGTAGGTCAGAGTGCCCTCCAGCAGTCTGAAGAGCCGCTTGCGCAGGTAAACTTGGATGAAAGTGCGCACCTCGGTGTAGTAGCTGCTGTCGTAGTCAGAGGTCGTGCGGCCCAATTGGAAACCCAGCGCCAATTCGCGCTCAAAGAGCCAAGGTTCCTCGAAGGCCAGCAAAGCTTCACTCGAACGCGAACCCAGTTGTAGACGCAGCCGGAATTTTTGGCCATCCCCTTGAAAGAAAGACTTCCGATTGGTGAGATCGAAGTTGGATTGGCTCAACTCGGCGAAAACCACGGCCTTTTCAAGCGAACTGAAACCAGCACCGAAAGTCAGATTGCCGGTGCGACCTTCTTTAACAGAAATGCGCAGATTGCGCCGTCCAGGGATGTTGGTCGTCTCCGGCGTGACATTGACCGATTGCTCCTCGAAGAAGCGCGTGTTTTCCAAGCGAGCCTTGGAGATTTTCATGCGCACCGAGTCAAAAACGTCGCCCGGGCCGAGCAATAGTTCACGCAAAATTACGATGTTCTTTGTCTTGGTGTTGCCATCGATAATAACGGACTCGACCTGAAATTTTTCGCTCTCGGTAATCACGTATTCGACGTCGATAGCCCCTGTAGCAAGGTTGGGTTTGCGCACCAAACGGACGCGCGTATCGAGATAACCACTACGCCCATAGAGATCTTCGATGGACTCTGTGTCCTTATCGAGTTTCGACGGAACAAAAATCTTACCCGTGCGTTGACGCACGATGCGAGAGAGCAGCCAAGGTTTGAAAAGTTTGTTACCCGAAAAAGCGATGTCCCCGACCCGGTATTGACGGCCCTCGTTAATTACAATGGTCAAGGCCAACCGGCTTTCGCTGGGGTATTTGAAGGCAACGCGATCGGCAGGTATTTCGACATCCAGATAACCCTCTTCACGGTAGTAATCGCGGAGTTTTTCGAGATCGTCGTCGAATTCCGTATCCTTAAAGCGACCGCTGCCAGTGAGCCAAGAGAAGATGTGCCATTTTTTGGTCTCCATGGTCTTGCGCAGCTTACGAGCAGAGACGTGCTTATTGCCCTGAAAGATTATTGAGCTGATATGCACCCGCGCACCTTCCACTACTTTATAAGTGACGTTACTGAAACCCGTGACGCTGTTGCGCTCAATTGAGTAGGTGACACGGACGCGATTGTAGCCGCTCTTTTGGTAGAATTCGTAAAGCTTTTGGGTGTCTTCCTTAATCTGGCGCTCGTCTAATCCGCCGTTGCGCACCGTTTTAATCTCCTTGAGCAGGCGACCCTCTTTGTAGGCTTTGTTCCCTTCAAAGTGAATGGAGAGCACGCGATAGCGCGCCGTTACATCGAACAGCAAGTCGACCGTCCCATCCGCATGGGCAGTGCGCTTGACCTCGATAAACTCGAATAGTCCGCTCCGGTAGAGCGTGCGAATGTCGCGATCAATCAGCGCATCATCCAAAGACGTGCCTTCGCGCAAAGACATGTTGGCCCGCACGAGCTGCTCGCTGACGCTGCTGACTCCATTAAACTTAATCGAAATGGCTCCGACCTTTTTTTCAGGGCCTGCGTCTGCGGCAAGAACAGCAGGCGATTGCGCAAAAGCTTGATGCGCAAAACCTAAAACCAAAAAAATGGAGAGAAATAGAATCCTGGGCACGGAACTACGGAGTAAAGTTTTCAAAGCGTGTAATCTCTTGGCGGAAAGTCAGTTTCAAGTCACCTACCGGCCCGTTACGTTGCTTGGCAACGATTAAATCAGCAACGTCGGCGGCCACTTGGAATTTCTCTCCCGCATCTTGCGGTCGGGAAAGCATCAACACGACGTCGGCATCCTGCTCGATTGAGCCTGATTCACGCAAATCGGACAGACGCGGCGTGCGCTTCTCCTTCTCAGACGATCGGTTCAATTGGCTAAGCACGATGACGGGCAAATCTAGCTCCTTGGCCATCGCTTTCAAACCACGGGAGACCTCGGCGACTTGCTGTTCACGTGGTGCGCGCGGGTCGGTGCCGCTGATTAATTGCAAGTAGTCCACCACCACTAGCCCCAGCTTGTGCCGCGCGTGAATGCGCCGAGCCTTCGCGCGCAGCTCCATCACCGTGAGATTGCTGGAGTCATCGATAAAAATCGGCGAGTTTTTAAACTCATCTGCCGCCCTCCCGAGATTATTCATATGCTCTCCCTCACGGGAAATCAGGCCATCGCGCAGGAGCTTGAGATTCACCCGCGAACGTGAGCACAACAAACGCAAGGCCAGCTGCGAAGACGACATTTCCAACGAGAAAATCAGGGTCGGCACCGCCTCACCTCGCCCGGGCTTGGGCAACGCCGCCGCCTCGGCGATATTCAGCGCGAAGCTCGTCTTACCCATCGAAGGCCGTGCAGCAATGATGATCATTTCCTGCTTCTGGAAGCCAAAAGTCATCTGGTCCAAGTCCTTGAAACCAGAGCTAACCCCAGTGAGTTCGCCTTTTTTCGTCAGCATCTTGGCAATGACCCCGCTCGCTTCTTTGACGGCCTCGCCGATACCCGTAGCCCGCTCGCTCACGCGATCCTGCGTCACGCGAAAGATGTCTTGCTCAATTCGATCCACAAACTCCTCGATTCCACCCGAGAATCCGTAGCACTGCTCAACCGTCCCGGTGGCCACTTTGATCAGCTCGCGCAACAAATGCAGCTCGCGCACCTTTTCGATAAAGTAGCCAGCATGCACCGTCGTCGGGATGGCGGAGCTAATCTGCAAAACCTGCTGAACTCCCCCGACCGCCTCCAGTTGGCGCCTAGTGCGCAATTCTTCCACAAGCATTTCCAAAGTCACCGGTGGACGCTTTTGGTAGAGCTCGACCATTAACTCGAACAAGAGCCGATTTGTCGGCAAGTAGAACGATTCCGCCGAGATCCTAGCCTCCAAACAACGTGAGATGGTGTCGCTCCCGTCGATTAAACAACACGACAGCAAATACTGTTCGGCCTCTTCGCTGAAAGGCATGGCCCGCTCGGAACCGGTGCCAACGCGTGCAGTGGGCGCAGAGCCTTTACGGGCTGATAAGTCGGCAGGCGGAGGGGTGGCAGGCATGAAGTGCGGTTATCGGCAAAAAACAGCACTAGGATCAACTCCATGTTCCCACCAGTTTATTCACAGTGAAAAGTGCAGACGGTTAAAGAGCTGCATGCTCGGACTCGCCGAGGAGGTTGGCGAAAATCAATTTCCCGCCCCCAGTCGGCAACACCCCGATTATTTCCGCCGTCACCCGGCGCCCCAAGTAAGGCCGCCCGTGGTTGACTACCACCATGGTGCCATCGGACAGATAGCCGACACCTTGACCTTCGTCGCGGCCAGGCTTGACGAGTTCGACCTCCAAACTTTCCCCAATCACGATTTCTGGGCGCAACGCCTGCGCCAAGGCATGGAGATTTAAGCAAACGATACCATGAAACTGCGCCATCTTGGCCATGTTACTATCTGTCGTAAGCAGTTTTGCCCGCATAGATTGAGCCAAGAAGACGAGCTTGGCTTCAAAATCTTCGCGCCTCACCACCTCGCTTTGCGGTGTGCGAATTTCCAGATGCTTGATCCGGCGCAATTCATTCAGCACCTCCAAGCCGCGACGACCACGAGCTTGCGCTACCGGGTCAGACGAATCAGCGGTCTCGCGCAGTGCCACCAAGACGAAGGACGGTATCACCAGTGCCGCCCCCAAAAACTGCGTCTGACAAATCCGCGCCACTCGTCCATCCACCAACGCACTCGTATCGACGACGACCACCGGAACTTCGACCTCCTGCGGCACAAAACGCACGTAGGGAATAACCAAGTTAAAATCATCCCGCCCTCGCAAAGCCAACACCGTCCCCAGATACGTGCAGATTAAAAATAAGGCCAACCGCACCAGATAAATTATCTGCTCATCGCCTCGGTCGAAGAGTGGCGACGAGCCAATCAGCCACGCAATCAGTGAGCCGATGGCTAGGCCAAAACTCATTGCGGTCAAACCACGCAGCGAAAAACCCTTCAACAGGATATCCACCAGCACTACCAGCGCGCCAATTAACAAACCGATGATGGTAGCACGCACGCGATAATGATCCCACTCCGTCACTGCATAACACAGCAGCCAACTCGCCACCCCGCACAGAATCAAAAACAGAATACGAATGGACAATAGAGTCTTGTTCATAACTAGTTGGGTCACTCGAAAAAGCCCCGCCGTTTCATCCAAAGCAACACCAACGGCAGGATCGCAAAAAATATCATGACTCCATAAAGGATCATTTGCGCCCGCTGGGCTTTTCGCATCATCTCGGGATCGTGGGGTTCCATCGGCCCGCAGAAAACCGCTCCCCCTCCCTTCTGACAATGCAATACTGGCTCGTTAAACAAGAACCCTCCGACTACTCATGGGCGGACTTCGCCCAAGACCAACGCACCGACTGGACAGGCGTGCGTAACTACGCCGCTAGGAATCATCTCAAGGCGATGCAACTGGGCGACCAAGTATTGTTTTATCACAGCGGAGAAGATCGGGAGGTCGTCGGACTGGCTCGCGTCACACGCGCAGCCTTTCCTGACCCAACCGACCGCGCCGACGAAGGCTGGGTCGCCGTCGAATTAGCCGCTCGCGAAGCCCTCCCCGCTCCCGTCTCGCTCGCTCACATTAAGGCCGATGCTTCGCTTCAACAAATCGCCCTCGTCCGGCAAAGCCGCCTGTCCGTGATGCCATTGTCTGCGGCCCAATTTAACCGCATTCTGAAACTCTCTCACCTTCCTCCCTCAAAGTAGAGTCGGCGTTTTTTGCCTTCGCCCCATCCGAATTTTATTTTCATCTCCCGCCATGTCTTTCACCGCCCCCCTGTTTCTCACCGAGTTACTCAAAGCCAAATCTCCCTCCGGCGCGGAAGCGCAAGCCCAAGCCGTCTTCGACCGCTTCGTGCAACCTCATGCAGACGCTTACGCCAACGACCCGCTCGGCAATCGCCTCGCCACCCTCCATCCCGCCGGCAGCCCCACTCTCATGTTTTCCGGGCACATGGACGAGCTCGGGCTCATCATCACCTACGTCAACAAGGACGGTTTTCTCTACTTCGATACCATCGGCGGACACGACCGCAGTATCATTTCCGGCCGCCGCGTCATCATCCAGACCGCAGAAGGCCCGGTAAAGGGCGTCACGGGCAAACGCGCTATCCATCTCATGGAGGACGCCGACCGCAAGAAAGTGCCGGAGATTCACGAGATCTGGATTGATATCGGCGCCAAGTCGAAGGCTGACGCTTTGAAGCGTGTGGCGATCGGCGATGTCGCGACCTACGACCACGAATTTGAGTTCATCCACGGCAGCATCGGCACCGCCCGCGCTTTCGACAACAAGGTCGGCGCCTACGTCGTCGGTGAAGCGCTCATCCGCCTCGCCCAAGCCAAAACCAAGCCAGCAGCGAAAGTCGTCTCCGTCGCCACCACCCAAGAAGAAATCGGCGTGCGCGGAGCGACCACTTCCGCCTTCGCCGCCAATCCTCATGTCGCGCTCGCCGTGGATGTCGGCCACGCCACCGACCACCCCGATTGCGACAACCGCAAATATGGCGAAACCAAGCTTGGCGGTGGCCCCATTATTTGCCGCGGTCCGAACATTAATCCCAAGGTTTACGACCGCCTAATCGCTTGCGCCAAAAAAGCCCGCATCCCCGTGCAGCTGGAAGCCGATCCCCGCCCCACAGGCACCGATGCCCGCGCCATCCAAATGGCTCGCGGCGGCGTCGCCGTCGGCCTCGTCTCCATTCCGCTGCGCTACATGCACACGCCCAGCGAAGTCGTAGATTTGCAGGACGTAGAAAACTGCGTCCGGCTTTTTGTCGCCTTTGCCCAGTCGCTGAAAAAAGACGAAAGCTTCAACTGGTAAACGCTACGCGCTTACTGGCTTTGTCTCCGACGGCGCACCAGCCAGCAGGCCAGCAATCCAGCAAACAGCGCCGTAACCGCAGGCTCCGGCACCAACACCGCCGTTAGCTGCGCATCATAGGCCGCCAGATTAATGCCATAAGTCACATCCCCATATACGCCGGTGTTGGATGGTTGCCCGCTGAACAACCCGATCGCGCCCATAATCCCCGACAGCAACCAGTCGGAACCATCGTAAATAAAAATCGCGCCGCCAGAGTCGCCTACCTGTGCCATCCCAATTTCCACCGAAGATTGATTAAATGAAGCCGCACTGGGCGTGATCGTGAACGGGCCGTCGGAAAAACTGAGCGAGTAAGCCGAGGTCACTCCAGTGCCGACGTTATAAGTCAGGTTGATCGCGCCCACATCGCCGAAACTCCAGCGTTTGTTGCCATTAGATTGGCTAGTGTAACCCGAGGCATTATAAATCGGACTATTGGTCGTCGTCCAGGTGAAGGGATTGGTGCCTGTGTCCACATTCCACTTCGTGAAAGTTTGCTCCACTCGACCGAAACCGACCATCGTGACTATATTGTTTACCGCTGGGCCTGAGGTCGCGAGTGCCAGATTAGAAAGACCGGGGTCTGTCGAAATGCGATAAATCGTCAGGTCGCCGCCGATTTGCACCGCCGAACCACTGACCGCGGTGTAAGTCGTGTTGCCCAGCACGATGCTCCCGAGCCCGACATGCGTGGCCGTCATGACCCAGTAGTCCGCCCCATACTGGCCAAGATAAACTCCACTGGCCCCATTGACCTTACCCACGTTGTCCCAAGGCAAACTATAGCCGGGGTCGGTAAAGTTTCCCGTGCCATTTCCACTGGAGATAACCAAGGCACGGGCAGAAGGTGCCAGCGAAACGGCAACCGCGAGAGTCACCGCAAAAAACGGGAACTTAAATTTCATTGCAGGCAGGGGGGCTTTTTCGGGGAAGGCTCAGGCCGCGTCTTTACTCGGTGAAGCCGAAGACGAAGACCCAGCCTCAGAATCCGTGCGCCGACGTAGAGTCGGTTTCTTGCGTCCCTCGACGACAGCCTGATCGACTACGACTTCGGCCACATCGTCGCGCTGCGGCAGCTCATACATGACCTCCAGCATGAGCTTTTCCATTATCGCACGCAGTGCACGCGCTCCGGTCTTGAGCTCAATCGCCTGACGAGCAATGGCGCGCACCGCATCACGAGTAAAAGTCAGCTGTGCACCATCAATTGCGAAGAGTTTCGAATACTGCTTCACCATCGCGTTCTTTGTGCGCAACAGCACCTTTTCCAAGTCCGCCTCGCTCAACTGATCGAGCACCGACAGCACCGGCAAGCGACCAATGAATTCCGGAATCATGCCAAAGCGCACCAAGTCCTCCGGCGCCACCGAGCGCATCATTTCATCAGGCGACAAGGTATGATCTTTATCGTTTTGATGGAAACCGAGCGAGCGTTGACCGAGGCGCTTCTTGACGACTTGGTCGAGTCCGACGAAGGCGCCGCCGCAAATAAAGAGGATATTCGAAGTATTGATCTGGATATACTCTTGATTCGGATGCTTGCGCCCCCCCTGCGGCGGCACATTGCAGGTTGTGCCTTCTAAGATTTTCAGCAACGCCTGCTGGACACCCTCGCCGGAAACATCACGGGTGATGGAGACGTTCTCTGTGGTGCGACGGGTCTTGTCGATTTCGTCGATATAGATGATGCCGCATTCAGCTTTCTTGACGTCGTAGTTGGCGGATTGGAGTAGGCGGAGCACGACGTTTTCTACGTCCTCACCTACGTAACCAGCCTCGGTCAACGTGGTCGCATCCGAAATCGCAAAGGGCACGTCGAGCGTCTTGGCCAGCGTGCGAGCGAGCAGCGTCTTACCTGAGCCGGTGGGGCCAACGAGCAGAATGTTACTCTTCTCTACTTCGACGTCGCTGAATTCCGCCGGGAGCGCGTTCGAACCATGAGACGCGCCGCCGACCTCGAAATTAAGCCGTTTGTAGTGATTATAAACCGCCACTGAGAGCACTTTCTTGGCGTGCTCTTGGCCGATGACAAAATCGTCCAGCACCTTCTTAATTTCCGCTGGCTTGGCCAAACGGAACAGTGGACGACTAGCCCCAGCAGGAGTGGTCGCGCCGGCGGGAGCGGCCTCGGCTCCACCTTTCACTTCGCGATCAATGATGGTTTTGCAGACGTTGACGCACGAATCGCAGATATAAACCCCTGGGCCCGCGATAATCTTGCGGACTTCCGACTGCGACTTACCGCAGAAGGAGCAAAGGGTCATGCGCGAGGATTTGGCCATGGCGTGCTTATCGGCTCAGGCAGGAGTCGAGTCGAGGGGTTTTATGCTCAAGCCGCAGCCGTTTGGCCGGCAATGGCTTGGGCATCGCGCGTGGAGGCGACCACATGGTCCACCAGTCCGTAAGCTTTGGCTTCGTCAGCGCTGAGATAATAATCGCGGTCTGAATCCTTTTCCACTTGGTCGGGCGTCTTGCCGGTGTGTTTGGCGATGGTCTGATTCAACATCTGGCGCCAGCGGAGAATTTCCTTCGCAGCGATGGCGATGTCCGCCGCTTGGCCACCAGCACCGCCGCTTGGCTGGTGAATCATGACGCGGCTGTTCGGCAGAGCGAAGCGTTTGCCCTTGGTGCCAGCGGCGAGCAGCACCGTGCTCATGCTGGCCGCCATCCCGATGCAATAGGTCACCACATCGCACTGGAGGAAGTTGATGGTGTCGTAGATCGCCATACCACCGGTCACGACGCCGCCGGGCGAATTGATGTAGAGATGGATGTCCTTTTTCGGATCTTCCATCTGCAAAAAGAGCATCTGGGCGATGATGACATTCGCCACCGCATCGTCGATCGGCGTGCCGAGGAAGATGATGCGGTCCTTCAGCAGACGGCTGTAAATATCCATGGACCGCTCACCGCGGCCCGTGTTTTCTAAGACGATAGGAACGTAGTAGCTCATGCTTTGGCCGAAGCCTGTGCGACGGTAGCCTTGGAGACCAAGAAATCAAGGGTCTTGTCGAAAAGGATCTGCTGTTGGATGGCGCGCACTTGGTCGCGATCCTTGCCGAGCTCCTTGATCAACTTATCTGGGCGTTGGCCGCTGCGCATCGCTTCGCGCATAAGCCACTGATTGAAGTCACCCTCCTCGACCTTGAGCTTTTCGGCCTCAGCAATCTTGGCGAGGATGAGCTGCACCTTCACGCGGGCGACGGCCGCCTTCGACGCGCTCTCGAAGAGCTCTTTCTTGTTCTTCTCAAAATCTTCGGCCGGGATGCCACGGCGCATATTTTCCTCAATGAACTGGCGCAACACGCTGTCGCGCTCGCCTGCCACGAGACTCTCCGGCGCGGCAAAGTTGGCCTTGGCCAACAGTGCATCGCTAATCTGCCGACGTTGCGCTGCCTTGTTTTCCTGCTCCTTGCGCTGCGAGAGGGAAGCTTTGATCTGCGCCTTGAGCGCATCGAGGCTCTCGACTTGGTGGGCCTTCAGAAAGGCTTCATCCACCGGCGGCAAGGCGCGCTCACGAACTTCTTGGACTTCAATCGTGTAGGAAGCCGTCTTGCCCGCGAGGGCTGGCACTGCGGCGAAATCCGCCGGGAACGTGACTTCGACGGTCTTCTTGTCGCCTTTGGCAAGACCGGCAATCTGCTTGGAGACGCCGGGGAGCAGGCCTTCGTTCGCGCCTTCAACTTCTTCCCAAGTCTGTGGCGCTTTCGCGTAAATACCTTTGTCGCCGACCACCTCAGCCAGCGGCTTGCCATCCAAAGTGCCTTCGTAGCCAAAACGCACGTAATCACCCTTCGCGGCGGCGCGTTCGGCGACCTTGAAATCTGCCCGCTCAGCCCGGAGGTTTTCGATCACGGCATCAACCTCGGCGTCCGTCGGTTCGGTTGGCTGCACCTCAGTGGCGAGGCCGGTGTATTCCGGCAGCTCAAATTGCGGGCGAACATCCAGCGTGAGCGTGATAGCGGCCGACAAGCCGGGCTTCACTTCGCCTTCCTCCACGTTGACGAGCGAGAGCACGTCGAGCTTGGACTCATCGAGGCCTTGTCGATAGGCGCGGCTAATGACGCGGCCCTTGAACTCTTCGCCCAACTCTTTGGCGTAACGCTTTTCTACCATCGCCACCGGAGCCTTCCCCGGGCGGAAGCCCGGCAGACGAACTTGCTTCTGAAATTCGCCCAGAATGCTCTGGTATTCGGTATCCACCTCGCCCTTGTCGAGGGTCACGGTGAGAGTTTTACGGGTGTCGCTGAGGTCGTTGATTTGAACGTTCACGGTAGTTTAAGGAAAGGGATGTGATAGGCGGAAAAGGGCCGAGGTAAGTCGCGCGTCTCCAGCCGGTCAAGGACGCATTCGTCATCCCTGCGCCCAACGCGGGCCGTGCTTTTACGCAACCACGCACCATGCACTCGGGCTCGACAGCGTCTAAATGCGCTATCACTTTGCGCCGATGGAGATAGTCTTGGTTTTGCTGATCGTGATCGCCGCGGTGACATTGTTCATGTCCGACCGGTATCCGAGTGCATTGGTGGCAATGATGATTCTGGCCACTTTGATGCTCGTGACGCTGCTGCAACCTTGGCTGCCGTGGATCCGTCCGGGCCATTGGATTACTTTAGAAGAAGGTGTATCGGGTTTTAGTAACCCGGCCACAATCGTCGTGGCTGCCATGTTTGTGCTCAGCGCTGGCCTGCAACACACTGGGGCCATCGCTTGGCTCGGCCCGTGGCTGGCCAAAACAGCCCGCTACCCGCTGCTGTTGATGTTCGGCCTCCTGCTGACCGTGAGCCTTGTGTCAGCCTTCGTAAACAACACCGCCGCCGTCGCCATTTTCTTGCCCGTGGTGCTGGCCGCCTGCGCTCGCACGGGTTTGCCAGCCTCGCGCATACTGATCCCCCTCTCCTACGCTTCGCAATTTGGCGGTGTCTGCACACTCATCGGCACCTCCACCAACCTCTTGGTCAGCTCCATGTCTGAGCGGAGTGGTCATGGCGCTTTCGCCATGTTTGAGTTCACACCAATGGGCCTCGTGCTCACCGCCACGGGCTTGATTTACCTCTTGGTCATGGGACGCTGGCTGCTCCCCAACCACCACGGGCGTAATCTCGCGCAAAGCTACCAAGTCGCCGAATACGTCTCCGAATTGCGCATCAGCGCCGCCTCCGACCTCATCGGCCGACTGCCCTCCAAAACCAAGCTCGTCTCCACCCCCGGCGTTCGACTGCTGGCCGTCTGGCGCGACAACCAGCCTCTGCCGATGCATGCAGAGACACCACTCGCCGCAGGCGACTTACTCTTCCTCCAAGCTCCCGCTGACGACCTGATGAAACTCCGGCACAGCTTCCGCCTGGAGAGTAAACATGAATTTCATTTCAATGCGGGAAACACATCCGGCGGCGACATGCGCCTCGCCGAGGTTATCGTCGCTCCGCGGGCTTGGATGATCGGCCACACGCTGCCCGAACTCGATTTCCGCCGCCGTTTCCGCTGCCTCATCCTCGGCGTGCAAAGCGGCGAACACGTGCTCAGCGACCATTTCGACAGTTTGCGCCTGAATGCAGGCGACGCGCTGCTCATCTTCGGCCCACGCGACGAAGTCGCCCGCCTCCGCGGCGAGCCGGGCTTTCTCATGCTCGACCGGGTGGAAGAGCCCACGCTCCGACGCGGAAAAGTTCCCCTCGCCCTCGGCATCTTTGCCGTCGTGCTGCTGCTCGCCGCGCTGAACGTCGTGCCTATTCTCGCTTCTGCACTCTTCGGCTGCGTCGCGCTGCTCGCCACTCGCTGCATCACCATCGAACAGGCCTGCGAAGCCATCGACTGGAAAGTCATTTTTCTCCTCGCAGGCGCCCTGCCTTTGGGGCTCGTGCTCGAAAAATCCGGCGCCGCCGCGCTGCTCGCCGAAGGCACTGTCGCCACCTTTGGCTCGTTCGGACCGTGGGCCACACTCGCCGTCCTTTACCTACTCTCTGCCGTGCTCACAGAGTTCATGAGTAACAACGCCACGGCCGTCCTGCTCGTGCCCGTGGCGCTCGCCACCGCAGCCTCGCTTGGCGTCGAAGCCCGGCCCTTTCTCGTCGCAGTCTGCCTCGCCGCCTCCACAAGCTTCTGCACGCCCGTTGGCTATCAAACCAATGCCA
>JACCDO011401204.1_pt1 | contig 21948 bp, 20 predicted proteins | sample 7446101 | NCBI WGS metagenome assembly JACCDO01 (sample SAMN15323440, study PRJNA562643) | freshwater metagenome | isolation source: river surface water | place: USA:Blue River Watershed | collected 2017-08-16
ACTTCAGGATAGGCAATGGGAGGATTATAGCGACGCACAGGGGCATTGAATCCCATTATAGGAGGATTGTAGGGCGGAGTCACTTCCCGTAACCCAAATGCTGTTGGTTCACCTGTTCTTGGATCATAATAATATTCACGTTCATATCTCGTTGATGCCCTACGTTGTCTTTCTTCTTCTTCTCTCCTAGGAGCGTTTAGCTCCTCTGCTCTTTCATAGATACGTGGATCTGTATTATCTCGACTTCCTCTTCTTCTTCTGCTTCTTGATTCTAATAACCCACGTGCTTGTCCTGGAGTCATTTCTGCAATAGTCTTTTGGACTTCTGCTTCTCTTGCCTCTTGTTGTTTGCGTAATTCTGCCTGACGGAGAATTTCTTCTTGATCCCGTTCATAATTCTTTTTTCTTGATAAGATGGATGGATCTACATTACAATAGTACTTGGCAACATAATCAACGCCTAACTCTAAATCGGAGTGCGCTTGAGGCAATGCATACAATTTATAGATTTTCGTGTATTTTAAATAGGATGAATAGTCTGCAGATTGTATTATAGCATCTGTAATACTGCTATATTTGGGGATATTTTCACGACGTCTATACAAATCACATTTTGCGGCAGCATACGTTGCTATCTTGCGTTTGCGATATGACTCCTTGATATCATTGAATTTCTGTTGAAGATCTTCTATCGAAACAGAGGCAGCTAAGATGGCATCTGCTTTTTTGGTTGCATCCGATTTATCCGACGGGGCCAAAGTTTTCATTTGTTCCCTGCGCTGCGATCCACGCTCATAATCCAGAATATAATCTAATTGTTTGTCTGCATAAAGTGTATACATCAAAAGAGGTCTTACTTGTGCTTTGTAAGCAGCAAAGGCTGCAGCGATATCATTTTTCTCTTTCTTATAGGCTGCCTTATTCTTCACAAGTTGTGCATTAAAACGTTTTTTATTGGCATTGAGATTTGCCTCCACAGCATTCAAATGAGGTGTTAAATCGGTTGTGGAATATTTTTGCACTAGAGCTTGTCTGGTAGATGCACTATTTTTGAAGGATCCGATTAATGTTGCAATCTTCCCTGCATTGTATCCGTTGAGATTTGTACCCATTGCTGTCTGCTTATGTTTTACGAGGGCATCTATCTTCATTCCAATCACACCTTCGCGGCGCACCTTTTCCAAACGTTTTCGTTCAGCCTCTTCTTCTTCTCGTCTACGTTTATCTTCCGCTTCTTGTGCTTCTTTGCGTCGTTTTAACTCTGCTTGAATTTCAGTTTCTGTTCTTTCCACCTGTTGAATTGCATATCGCTGAACGGCTGTAAAGTCTTTCCACGTCTTTCGCCAATGGGCATCAACCACCATTTGCGCCTTCGAGTCCAACATTGTTGCTGTCAGCAATGTGTCTTGTAACTTGGCTGCTCGCATTTCATTGATTTGCTTTTCAAGATTGCGAATGAAAAAGAACACTTTGCGATCCAACGTATAATCAGCACCTTTTTTCGTTGCATTCAGATTGATCGCTTCAAATCGTTTGGGAAGGTTATTTTTCTCTGCTTTTTCGAGCGAATTGGGAAAGGAGATTGCGTCTTTCAGCTCCTCTAGTATCTTTATCTCTAAGGATTCTCGTGAGGATCTATTTCTACGTAAGACCACTTGCTCTAATTTGGGCGCTAGTTTTGGCAACATACTTGTATAGGTTTCTTTGTTGACTATGGTATTGTACATTGTGTACACAGCACACACGTAATTCCATTCACGGGCTACACTCGCATTGAATTGATTTTCATAATAGGTATTCTTGTACGTGAAGAGTTGATCAAACAATCCAATCATTGAATGTATAGCTTTTGCTGTCGACATCCCTTTGGAGCGCATATTGAAAAAATAAAGATGCTCATAAGGACGTTCAGTCGGTTTTGCAAAGGTGTAGGCTGTCAGAAAGGGATAGGATATCGCTTGAAGAGGTAGAATGCAATTTCCAGAAAGAAACTTATAGAGGACATTGCTTGTTTCATATTGACTCAGAATATTGTCATTGCTCATTTTAAATTCTTGCGTAAGTTTTGAAAGAATCACTTGGCTTAGAATCGCACGACTCAGATAATAGATTCCATTCAGCTCTAACGATCCTTTTGGGCTTCCCAAAAGTGTGCTATCTTCTAACGTAATATCGTTCAATGTTTCTGAGAAGAGTGGCATATGAATGATAATATTTTCTGTAAGATGAGCAACTCCTCCATCGGTAATACCAAGAGTTTTTTGTGTCAGATATATTTTATTGGACCACGACTGATTAGATGGATCATATGTAAAGACGATTCTCTGGCGATCTATTTTAGGGGGCTCAAACGCATACATATCCAAGACAAAAAATGTGCAATTCTTCTTTTCCTGCATCCTAGCTGCGATGGCTTCAAAAAGACCTTCTTGGGGATTCAGTGTATTGATAAAATCAGTATAGAACTTCTGGAGAAGAGTACCACCTCTCGTATTTGTTGCAATATCTTTCTCCGTAAAGGTATAGATTCTACGAATTGTGTCTGATGCTTTTTCTTTCTCCTCAGGAATACGAAAGCTATTTAAGAAAAAAGGAGTCCAGCTATCACGATAGCGGAGAAGTTCCAAGTACGATGTTTCTACACCAAGACATTCAAATGTAGTATAGGACCATCCTTCTGGCGTGGCCACGTTCATAAATGAATACAATGAGAACTGACCTGATCCTTGAAAGAAAGGCCCAAGAAATCCTGCAATCGGTTGGTTATAGTGTTTGCCATCGATAGTGTAGGTGACGCGATTGGGCAGAACAAAATATCCAGGTGTATCAATGGAAAGATCCGTTCGTATTTTTAGTTCTGCATAGGATAGGCTTGGAAGTTGTTCTTGAAATTCTGCATACGAATCTTTGGAGGATCCTTCTTCTCGCAACTCCTTTTTCAAGAGAGGAATGTAATAAGGAGATTGCACCTCTTCAATGGGAATGCGCAGACTATTCTCAAGGAGATAGACCTCTGCATTGATGTAGCACTTTTGGGCTTGCAGTTTGGCCAAGTAGCCCTTGTTTAAGAAATAGAGTTGGTCAGGAGAAAGAGTTTTAATGGATTCTGTTGCATAGTACTCATTTCCATAGAGTACTTCAAAGATATCTTTGAGCCAATGACAAGCTTCAAAGCTTATTACTTTATCGTTTTGAATAATGGCATCTGATGGAAATACTTCTCCAGTGAGCTTATATTGTATAATACTTTGTGGTGGTTCTGTTGCTTGAATAATAATTTGCCAATCTTGGTTCGATATAGGCTCAAGCCATTCTTTGTAAAAATTACTCTTATATTCATCTAAATAAACGTGTTGGATATTTTCTGTATAAACGAATAATACTCCTCTCTGAAGCATAGTAAAAGGTAGGCGCATACTTTGAGGTTTTGATCCAGGCTCTTGAACAATAACCTCTTTATATAAAATAGAATCAAATAAAAAATTGGCTGCTTTGATGAGTGATTTATTTTCATTATCGTTATTTAATATGGTGACAATACTTTCTGGTAATCGTTTTAACATCGTATCCACAACTATCACAAAACCACGCTTATCAAAGATTTCTCTATTTTTTTTAAAAAGATTGTTGTAGAGTGTATTTTCTATGGCAGGGCTATTGTAATATTGACTTGCATTGAGTAAGCGAATTCGATATGTTTGAAAGGAATGTAAACTTAGATAGGCAAAATAAAGAACATCACGAAATGAATATTTTGATTTCCAGTAATCATCTGTGCAATTGAAATATTGATTTTCACCTTCTTTTACAACGAGTTCTCCGATTAAAGTTAAAAGAGATTGTAATTCTTCTGTCTCTTCAACACCCTTTTCTAATGATACATACGTTGGATTTCCATTCGCAGTTTTCGATCCTTCTAAAAGAGGCACCAAAGTATCTATAAAGTTTGTTCCCTCTTCCTGCGATTCAAGTGCTTTTAAAAAAAATTGTTTCATATTGAGAATATACTGAAGCTCTAAGAAAAGATCTAATAAGGGTAAAGGTGAAAGAACCTGAACATCCGTTTGTGTTTCTGTTTTATTCTTAAATTGGAAAGGCTGAAATAAGAATGTGGGTGATGAAAATTCTAAATTCCCAATAAGTTTTGTCGTTGTAAGATTGGATGAATCCCAAGAAAAAATACACAAGACAGCAACATCGGCAGGTCCACTAGGAAAGGTTAGTTGCAAATAATGCGTACACTCAAAAGTATAGTTTGCGTGAAGTTCTTGAATATTTTCAAATGCCTTGTGAATAGTTCTATATCGCGGATATTCAGGTACCTCCAGAAATACTTCTTGAATATCTTCACTATGCAGTATATCCAATGAAGGAAGATCATATGAAAAAACATAATGAATATAAAGGACTTCAGAATTATATTGCAACTTTCGCACAAAAATATTGGAATTTAAGGCAGGGAAAAATCCTTTTACTTTTATAAGGGGATCATCTGAAGGTAATTTATCTAGCTCTCCAGCAAATTTTATATTGCGCGTCTTTTCTGGTATCGTTGGTTTTTTTACATAAGGGCCGTAAGATATCAGGCCAGACATATTCTACTTTATTGTCTTTAAAAAAAGAATCTTATTCTTTTTTTATGGAATCTATATACTCTATAAAGTTATCTACAAGATGGGCTTCTTCATACTTGTTGGATCACCTGAGCCATTGCCAGAGGCTGGAGTACCGCGTCTGCGGGACGCTGCACTGAGTACACTTGCTGCTGCATTTCCTACACGTTCTGCTGCACTTTGTACATCACTTCGCACTTGACCAGCTAGATTGCGAGCATCCTGATGTGCAACTTGTGCAAGGTCTTTTGCGTTCTGATGCAATGCAGAGGCTCCACTTTTTACCATCGTCGCTACTTCCGCAGCACCTGAGGGAATGGCTTCTAATAATGTTTTTGATGCCTGGCCTAAGTCTTTTGATACTTGTTGTGCACCTTCTGCTAGAAGGACTAGAGCATCTCCACCTTTCTCCAACACCTCTTTTCCACCTTTTGCTAACTCAATAACAGCAGGAGCTGCAGCAATTAAAGCATCACCCCCTTTGTTCGCTATCGCTGTTCCTACATTTCCTAAGTTGTTGGCAACCGCCACTGCACCCCTCTCAGCAGCACCCAAACCAGCGACGCCAATTTTTTCTGCTGCTCCTAGACCAGCGACACCAATCTTTTCTGCTGCCCCGAAACCAGCAACACCAAGCTTTCCACCTTCTTCTAATGTCGTCTTTGCGACATTTGTCACCATTTCAGTGACTAACTCAGTACATTTTTCAATGGTTGCATTGTTATTTTTAGCTTCCTCAACAGCCCTTTGAATTCGCTCAATTTCTGTTGATTCTAAGGCTTCAATTGCACGAAGAGCTGCAGGAGAAGTCGTTCCATCTTGAATCATAGCGATCATAATTGCAACTATTGTATCACGCCCACTACTTCTTGCTTGGACACCTCTGAACCCTCTATATCCCATCGCCGCAGTGCCCACACCTCCAGCAACAAGACTTAACGCGAAGACTGTTCCTCCAGTCGCTGCACCGATAATACCCAGTGCTGCAAGTCCAAGACCTCCTGATACTCCAACCGCACCGAGTGCAAATCCTAGTCTTGATTCCTCAGTACCATATTGTTGCATACGCAACAAAGCTCTGTCCGTTAGATTTAGTCTCTGACGGCCAGTGATTGCATTCGCTTCAGCCTTTGCACGAGCATTGGCTTCACGTTGTAAACGTGCGGCTCTTTCTTCAGCTGTTTCACCTCCTACTAAAATCGGCTTACCATTGGCATTGTACCCAGCGTTTGTAAGGAGGAGAGGTCCATTCGAACGGCGTTGCATATTATAGTTATTCGGAAGTTGTTCAATTGTTACTCCAGGCATCATAGAATTCATTTCCAAGGCAACCATTGCATCTTGTGCTGCTTGAATACCAATATCCGCTTGAAGAATATGTAATCCAAATAATGTGCTTAAATACGGGTCCTTCGCGATCATTTCAAACATACACGCTAAGTGTTCCAATTCAGCATCAATACGCTTTTCTAATAGCCTATCGCATTCAGAATCACCACCGCGCATACGACGGCTATGTCTGCGACGTTTGGCCATCGCTTTCATAGATTGTTTTCTTGACTTCCCTTTGCTCGGCATTGTCGCGTTCTATACTTCTTCTTGCGAATTTAAAATGCCGTACAGGTAGGTTTTCTGCAGAGGCAAATATAAAATTTGAAAGGGTTGTTTCCAAGGAATTTGTATAGCGTCTTGTTCACCACAATGTCTGACCTCAAAACCCTGCGATTTTACGTAAATAACAAACGTATCTCCACTGCTGTTCGCGTCAAACAAGGCTATATCCTTCAAGTCTATCCTATGCATCAACGCTTTGCCAATGAAGACGATTGGCGCTCCTTTTGGGAAATGCATAGCATTTGTAAACCTGTAGTGCGCGTGGAAGGTGAAATGTCTCTTCAATCAACCCAAACGCAAGCCACCAAAGACAAAGACTTCCGATGTGCAGAATGCCTTCTTAATGGTACCTTTGATCATCGGAATTGTATAGTTCTGAAATACAAAGGCAGTATAACAGACTGGGAAGTGGCCAGTGTAGAACAGCGGAAAGAACTTCGTGCGGATATTGCTGCAAAAGCGGCGGAACCCAAACCCAAATCGAACACGTGGATCTGTCCTGCGTGCCAGAAAGGTCCGGGAAATGATCACCGAATGTGCATTTGCCAATACTTCAACTACAGCGTGCAAGCGTGGGAAGAAGCGTGTGGGATTCGTCAAGCTGCACGAGAGGAAGAGGTAGCGGTAGAGGTAGTTCAGCCAGCTGCCCCTTCTTCTCCACCTGCAAGTAAGAATTTGTCCGATTGGACTCATAAAGCTGGGCGAACCCATACGTTTCCTGCAGGCAAATACTTCATCGGGGATCTCTGCTATGCCCTTCCCGATGAAATCTACGAAAACATCTTCGGAGGAATGGGCTATGAAGATGGCCTCTACACCCAAAATGATAGCAATCACTTCTTCTTTGTGGCTAGCACATCCTTTGGAGATGGATGCTACCAAGGTTCCGATGGGAAAGAATTTGGTGTCGACGCAGGAGTCCTTAGCATCCTTCCTGCAGCCACGATGGACAAAAATGACGGAGGCCATATGTATGACTTTCAGTATCCTGTGACGTGCACCTTTCAGAATGGGACATTTAGATTCTCTTCAGGTCCTACGCAGTTAACGATTAAAACATAACGTTTGAACTAAAGAATCATATTGAAAAAATCTAACAATAAACTAAGAGACAATGGCAGAAGATCCAAAAAAGAAACTCTCTTTTTTTGAGAAAGCGAAGGCCTACACTGTAGGAGCTATTACACCTTGGAAAGAACCTAGTTTTGTCAAATACAATAATTGTAAAAAGTCAAATAATTCTGGCTCCTACTGCAGAAGTGAAAATGGAAAGATTATTCAACAAAATGACCAGATGATCAATTTCAAACGCAAAAACAAAGCTCCTGGAAACAATATCCGAAATTACGAATCGAGGAAGAAACGATATCATCGTGCAAAGAATTTTAATGCAAAGACAGGTATCTTGCGCTACACAAAAAAAAATGGAAAGGTTGAACCAATACCTGTCAATTTGACTACGATAAAATTCTACACAGCAAAAGCACCACGCTTCAAAACAAAACAGGCAGTTTATATGAGCAATAAAAGACGACTGGAGAATAAGGTGAAACAGGCAAGCACTGCTGGCTTTGACTTCAATATTTATCAAGAAAGACTCAAAGATCCTAAAACAAGTAATGAAGCCGCTCAAGAACTTCGTCTATTAAAACAAATGTTGCTAGATGCTCGTATGTTGTCCCGCGAAGACCTGGAGAAAAAATATAAGACAGCAAAAACAATTCAGATTGGAACAGCAGTCTTGGCTGGAGCGTTGGGGGCAGGTGTTGGTATCTCCAACGCAGTTTCTTTTGGATTAGGAAAAGCGGGTAGTGTCGCTACAGCCACTTCCTTATCCTCTAATCAAGGTATACGGGTAACATCAAATTTAGCTTCTGCAGGGCTTGGTCTTGGGGAAAAAGCTGCTATGCTCGCTTTATTAACTGGAATGGCTGCTTCTTTAGCAACTCCAGCAGGGGCCATTACAGTCACTGCGTTAGTTGTGAGTGTTGTCAGTCTTGGAGCTACTGCCTATTCGCAGAGATTAGAAGGCCAAAAAATGAGCGTTGAAATGAAAGGAGAAGATATTATTCGGACGATTGATCAATTAATTGAGAATCACGGAGTCCTTGTTCTGGAAGAAAACCCTTTGTTTGCCAAAGCAAGACTTGTGAAAGCGAAATTGGACGCTGCAATGGCTCAACCAAACTTTAAAATGGAGACGTTTGTCGCGACGCTCCCTGAAGAAGAAAAACAAAATGCTATAAATCTGTTTACACAAATGAAAGAGAATGCTATTCTACCAAAAATCGTACCCCGCACAGCTTTCCAATCGCCCCACAACACCCCCACCTTCAATTCATAAAGACAAATAGAAAGATAAAAAAACCAACAAAAAATTTTTTCTGGTTTTTTTTTTGGATTTTTATTGTTTTTTGGGTGCCCGTGGGTTTAGAAGCGGCCAGAGCGGAGCCAAGCCTCAACACGCGCGCGGACCGGATCGTAGCGCTCGTCATCCAGCTGAGCACGGAGGGCCGCGTAGGGCGTCTGGATCACCACACCCTCCTTCTGGAGAATCTTGAACAGGCTGGGAGACCAGCCGCTCAGCATCACGACACCCTCGGTATCGGACTTTGCGTGAAAGTCCGTGCTGGTGGCAGCGATGTTCCAGATGACGATGCGCGGCATCTTGAGACCCTGGCCCTCACCCCACATATCCTCGCCTGCCCGCTTGAAGGCCTCGCGGATCATCTCCACGTGCGTCTGCCAAGGATCCGTCTTCACGACGTGGCGGTAGCGGTTGTAGGTGTAGCGGCTATACGCATCCGAGGCGCACGCCTGGTCCCAGTTCATATCCGTGAGAACGATGAGATTCTCAGGCTCCTGACCAGGACGGACGCGCATTGCCTTGCAGCGCTCCAAGACCAGATCCATTGCCTTCTGGAAGTCCGTGCTGGTCCCCTGGGCGATGCTACCACCGATGCTCGCCACACGTTGGAAGATATCTCCCTTGGGCAAGTGGTGGAGCTGAGGCGTGGAGTCGAACGTCAAGAAGACGTCCTTGAACTCGTCGGTCGTCACCTCAGAGATGAGCAGGCCCATTGCCATACTCACCCAATAGGGCGTGTCCCGATTGTTCCCCGAGCTCTGCATTGAGCCACTGAAGTCGCACATCGCCAAGCTGCGACCCAGACCACCGCCTTCCTTGGCGTCCTTGACCATCTGGTTCCAGACACCTACAAGGGCATCCCTCTCTTCCTTGGTGATCTTGCTGACAAGCGCCTCGAGCTGCTCATCATAGTAGTCATAGCGACTCAGAGTCGCCATAATCTTCTTGACGAGCTCGTGGGGGAACACCGTCTGGGAGCCGTTGAGCTTCGCCTCACCCTTCGCGGCCTTGGCAAAGTGCTCCGTGAAGTGCTCTGCACATGTCACGCGATCCAGATCCGTGGAAGGGCGCGGATGCTCAGAGTGGCGGTACGTCGACGGCTGGTTGAGGAACGCCTTGGTGTACTTCTGGAGAGCACGACCAGGGACCGCTGCAGGGTCAATGTCGGCAAAGTGCTTATCGCACATCGGAACCTCCACTGTCTTCGCGACCTTGTTCATCGCCGAGAGGGCCTGGCGCAGCATCTTGAGACGACGCGAGTACTTGGGCTCAGCAGTGAAGAGGCGGTTCGCCAACTCCTTGTACTGGTCTGGGTACTTGTCCTCACGCGGTGCGTGCTTGGCCATCAGACTGACCTTGCCACCAGCCATTGTGGCCTCATCCTTGTGGAACTGGTGCTCGGTAATCTCCAAGACGCGATCCTTTGCCTTTGCGTGGGTCTCCGCGAGCTGGAAGAGATCGCGCCAGCAGCCATACTCTGGGATGAGATCCAGAATGTCGGACGCGAGAGATGTGTAGACTGCGTTGTCCAAGAGGTACTTGAACATCTCGTAGCTTACTGCACGCTCGCCCTTGCCGCCACGGACATCACGCGTCTGGAAGGCGAGTACGAAGAGGTCCTTCACGGCCTGCTCCCTGTCTTCCATCGCAAGAATAGAGTCAATCCCTGAGCGGATCGTGGAGATGTCTGCACCACGCGTCAGAAGAACGCTGAGCGCCACACGCGGGTCACCCACACCGGTTGCCGTGTAGACATCAGAGCCCTTGGTGCCAATTTGAGTGCTGGAAGTATTGTTAAAAGCCATTGTGTCCTTAGAAGAAATCAGGGAATATGCCTTTAACCCGCAGCAAAAAAACTTTCAATTTTACTTAGTCCTGTTTTATTTCTACAGAAAGTCCTTCTTCAAGCTTCTGTAAATACTCTGCTTCCATAGCATCAATCTGTTGGGGCTTTGGAATTCCTCTGTAAGGGTACAAGGTTGCAAGAACTAAGACAAAAAAATAACTCGTTGCTAAAAAACAAAGGAAGGCATTTCCATTCTCACCCGAACAGGCTTTGTAGGCATTCCATCCGATGAGACAGACTTTCGTCCCCCAAATATATCGCAGGACGAAACCCATTGCTTAAAGTAGGAAAGACTTCTTAAAGTAGATGAAAGTTCAGTTTCTACGACACGCAGAAAGTATCTTTAATCGTGATTTGATCTCTGAAAAGGATTGTGAGTTAACGGAAAAGGGCAAAGAACAAGCCTCACAGCTTGCACACGAGTATGATATTGTTATCTGTTCCACTATGAAGCGAACGTGTGATACCCTTGGGTTTAGTAGCATCACGTATGGCCGTCTAATCTTCACGGATCTCTGTCGTGAAAAACGTCAAGATATTTGCGATTACTTGCCTCACGAAGATGAAACAATTAAAGAATCAGATGAAGAACTACAAAAACGAATTACTGCGTTTTTGTATTTCCTAAAGAGTCAAGTCTCCCCGTACCAAAATGTCTTGGTGATTTCCCACGGAGATTTTATTCATACTCTGGGAAAGAAATCACAACCCTATCCCAAAAATGCAGAGATCCAAGTCCACGATGTGTAAATTTGAACGGACAAACATAGGAAAGCGAGGTACACTCCTTTCTTTTTCAAATGGAACCTCTCACAGGAAACGAAAAACGCAAAGCCTCGTGCAAGCAAGTGGGTGGTGCCAAGAAGCGCCGCGGACACCAAGTGGAGAGCATCCTCAATCAGCAGTTTGGTCAAGCTACCGATGCTCTCACTTATAAAGCAGAAGCTGATTGCTCTTTGTCTATGAGCAATCCAGCCACACAAACTCTCTGGACCCAGTTGCAGACGACTCTCAAGATGGATTCCAGTGATCCCACTCATCTTTCCGCTTCGGTCAAAAGCGGAAACAACCTCCAATTTACTCTGGGTGTTCTCCCTGAGATTACGAATGCAGCCGACAAACTCGCCGTGATGAACACCAAGCAGCTGTGGAACAAATATCTGAAAAAGAGTGAATCGGCGAAACCTGCAGGCCTCCTTGTCTATCTCGATGCAGCAACCAAGTCCTGGATCTTCTTCAAAATGGACGATGTTGTAAACTACATCGTTGAAAAAAGTGTCTGGCGTCTGTTGGCCACAGGACGAATGAAGGGAGACTTCGCAACAGCGAAGGGAAAAAAACAAATCTTGACGTACGAATACCGCGACACCCACGGAAGTCACTTTCTGGGGGCCAATGGAGGCCAAGGACGAGCCTTCATTCGGTTTCTAGAAAACAATCTTCCCCACCTTGTCATCCCTGTTACGATTCCTTTGGAGGACAAATAATGACGATCTCGTGACTCTCTTTAATATTGTCACCCGTTCCTTCTTCACGATTCTTCCCAATCCGCTTTTCACCTTGCCCATATGTATATTGCCAAGACGGAAAGACCTGCTTGAAGTCCTTGTAGAACGCTCGGACTTCAGGGCAGTCATTGTAAGTTAAGAGAAATCCACCTTTGTGTTTATTCAAGAGCTCTGCTAATTTTTTATGGTCAAAGCCATTGTGGTGAATCGCAAAGTTACAATTCGGATACATTCCCTTGAACATCTTGGATTCACCTCCCAAATAGTAAGGAGGATCCAGAAAGAGGAAATCGTTTGGGTGCTTGGCAATGACCTCTTCAAAGGATGCACACGCAACCTTCACATTGCCTGGCTTGAAGGTCTTGACTTTCTCTAAGATTTCCTTGTAGCGACTCTCTTTCAGATACACTTTGCTCGGCCAACCTAGAAACATTGGACCATAGGAGAGCTGCATATTGTAATAGTAGTGAGCCGCTTGAAGAAGAGGATTGTTGTTGAGACACGTCTTTTCCTCGTCGGTAAGTTCCAACCGATTCTTTGTCTTGTACTGGAGAGAGGCAGGTTTAATCGTTTCCCAATACGTCAAGAGAATGTTGCGATTGCGCGTAAACGCTTCTTCCGTTGGCTTCATCGTCGCTAAGACCTTCGCAAGTTCCTCGGGTTTTGTAAGAATCTGATTCCAGAAGTTCACTAACATTCCAAAGACATCATAGCCAATGATCTCAAACCCAAGTTCTTTGGCGAGAGCCAATTCAAAAGAGCCACCACCGAAGAACGGCGATACTACTTTCTTTTCTTTCAGAACAGGAAGAAGCTCCAAGAGAATGCCTACTGCTTTGGTCTTCCCTCCAGCGTAGCGCAAAGGAGACGAAACAATCCGCTTGTAGCCTTTCTTTGTCTTGTGCTTTGCAAGGAATTGTTTCAGATACTCCTTTTGACATTCGTTTTCAAGAAGACGAGGGAGCTCGGATTGATGAAGGAGCTCAATCAGCTCATTCTTCTTTTTTGTGCTATAGCCACCAAGTTTTCGTTCCTTGCAAAGAGCAATCAGTTCCGCTTTACTTTTCGTTGAATAGTCCATCTTGTACTACTCAAGGAAAGGGATTTCACTTCAAATTTTGGACTAGGGTTCCACGATCTTCTGTTGAACCAGAGCATCGGCGTGCTTCGAAATAATCCACGTGCGATTGGGATTGCGCTTTACCGCTTTGGAATCAATATAGCAATGAACTCTTATATTCTCTTGATCGTATTCGGCACCTGCGTGGACAAGGTCCGCACGGAAAAGGAGAGCATCACCTGCTTGCAAGACAACTACCCTCGGTAGAATCGGAGCCATTGCCCGTCCTCTTCCTTGAATGACTTTGTGGGAGGAAGGCCAGACAACGAGCTTCGTATTGTCTTCCAGGGCCAAGATACATAACATAGGTCGATCTTCTGCAGTGCAACTCAATAATTCTTCATCGGGAATGTAATCACTATGGGCCAATTGTCTTTCACAGCCAGGAAGAGACCGCAATAAGACAAAGTACTCCACACAATGATACTTCGTCAAAAAAGGTAGCTCTAACAGATTCTCACGAAACTCCATCATAAGATCGACAGGCAAATTCACTTGCTTTCGTTTGTGATCATTCTCTGCACCATTAAAAATATATTGTGTTTTTTTTCGGTAGGGTTCAAGAGTTTGTTGAAGAGTTTGCGGATTCAGAAAGTGGGGAAGAATCAAATATCCGTCTGTTTCCATTACAAGAGTATTTATTTGTTTATTTAGGTTGTACATCTTTACCATCACGACGCTTATCGGGTTCCACGTACTGGAGACCGAGGAAGTCAAAGATGTCTTTCTCTACGCGGAATGCAGGCACCGCTGGGACGCCGTCTTTCACCGCTTCCAGCCTGTGCTCGTTGAGTGTGTAGCCTTTCTCTAAGGCGTACGAGCGGAAGGCCACATTAAACTCCTTGGAGCCTGTGAAATACAGAATCGATGTAGCGTATTCGGATCGTGGAACCATCAGAAGATCCAGGCGACGCACGGGCTTGTCTTCCACACGGCAGTATCCCAAGAACTTTGTGGGACCGAAGGACAACGTGTCAATGATGTAATCTACTTCTTTGAACATTTCCACATTGTACTTAAACAGATCACCCTGTTCCTTCGCGGTCATTTCATCAGGAAGCGTCATCAGAACATCAATGTCCCCTGAAGACGCTGCGCCACGGCGATACGATCCCACGATGGTCGCTTCAAACCGCTCATCAAATCCCGGAAGAAGAGTATCTTCGTGCTCCTTCATTTCCTCACGAGGGATGCGGAGCAGCGCATCATTGTAGTATTTGACTCCGAGTTTCTGTGCAGCGGTCAGAAGCTTTGGATTAGCCTCGGACGCCGCTTTCAGCTGTGCGATCGTCTGAATGCCTTTGCCAATCAGCTCATTCGCCTTCGCAGGACCAATTCCGTGGACATCTTTTAGTGTCTTAAATGCCTGAATGGGGAGAGTCGTGCGAACCTCTTCAGCAGCCTTGAGTTTTCCCGTGCTAAGAATCTCCTCAATCTTCTGACGAATCTTTTCTCCCACACCTTTGACTCCTGCCACATCCTCCATCTTGGTCACCGCAGGCAGACTTTGAATAGCTTCGATGGCCGCCGCATAGGCTTTCATCTGAAAGGGTTTCTTGCGGTATTCATCCGCAAGCTGGAGCGTTTCCAGTTCTTCTAGAATTTTTGCTTTGAAATTGGTAGTCATTTTGTGTGCTGTCTGTTTCTACAAAAAAAGGTTCAATTTTATTTTTTTTTATTTTTTTGGGTTTGTGTGGGGTTTGAAGAAGTACGTTAGTCGTACTCGTACTCAAGGCGATCCTCTTCTGCATAGAGCTTGTCCAGCTCATCATCGCACTCCTGGATCTCCTCATCAATCTTGTCTACTGCGACCATATCCATTGCAGACCATCCACGCTTCTTGTTGAAGTACTCACGCTCCTTTTCCAGAGACTCCTTGCGACGGAGCCAGAAGGAAGGAGACTCAAACTGCGCAAGAAGATTGTTGATAAAGTTCTCGCGCATAGCCTCTGCCATCTGCTTGCGCACACGCTCCTGCATCGCGGTGAAGTCTGCCTCTGTCATACCGAGCTGCTCCCAAGGCGTGGGAGGAGGAGGCGGAGGAGTGACAGGCTTGGGAGACAGGGGCTCCAAAAACTCGGGGCGAGGGGTCTTGGGTGTTGTCTTCTTGCTGCTTGCAGGAGTCCGAATCTTGACGAGTACGCTTCCAAAATCATCCTCCGCATTTACAGAGTTATTGGTCTTGGAAGAGCTGGTCGAAGTTGTCGACTTGCGGCTGTTGTTGTGACGATTCTTATTCTTGTTCGGCATCTTGTTCTGATAAGTTGAGGAGAAATGTACCTCCCTAGTGCTGCCTCAAACGTTCAATTTTACTTTCACTAAACGAAGGGTGTTTTTTTAGAAAGAGCGTAATGTACATCGTATCATATTCGTACGGAATCTCTTCTGTAAAATGTTGTCTGTGCATCGTACCCATACGACTATTGCTGACCTTCATTCCGATGCTCTCCAGACAAATGTCAGGAAATTTCACACAAATTTTTTGGATGAGATCCTCTACAGAGTCTACTTTTTCGATGATGAAGGGGTCTCGGATGTTGGAGGTGTTTTCAATGTAGACGATGCGGTCCCGTTTTCTCTTATCGCCTGTTGCATCCGCACGTGCTTTGCGCTGTAGATGCTCTTGTCCTTGTTCTTCTTGCCTCCTTTCTTCTCTTGTCTTGTCTTGGGTTGCGTATCCATTGTCTTCAGAATTCATACAACTAGTACCTTACCTAGTACCAGCTTTATGTGTCAATTTTATCAAAAGTTATTCCGCAGATCCTTCATATCCTGAATCGCAAGTCCTTTTTCTTTCAGGGCCATTATCACCTCTAAGAATGATCCATTGAGCAAAACAAATTTTTCTTGCATTTCTGTTCGTAAAAAAGGCAAAATACACGTCATTAAGAATTGCATAAACCAGCTACCCTGCACGATATAGACCTTTTGCAGAGTAGAAAGATGTTTGTCCTGGACAAGGGTTCCCATTTCCAAGGCCACAGGAAGAGGCATTAGATTGGTCAAGCCATATCCGTTCAAATGAAAGACCACACTCCATTTACGATCCGTGGGGAAATGACTGCAAAAATTCTGCATATCCTCCGATGTCTGTACACTTTCTTTGTTATGAGCGGGAAAGCAATAATAGTAGTCAACATCGCCGATTGTTTTAAGATAATCAAAACTATGAAACTTTGGTGTCTGTTTGCAGCGCTTACACTTCATCTACACCTCCTCAGAAACAACATTCTCAATTTTAGACCTACAGACCGGACACGCACTACTCGTTTGCATCCAGCGATCTAGACTTTCCTTTTCAAAGATGTGGAAACAAGAGGACACAGAGAGCTTGGAACACTCTGCAAATGCTGTCGCAGCAATCGGACAACTATCGGATCCCTTTCGGGCATTGTCTAGAAGAATCAAACCGATCTGCTTGGGAATGGGAAGGCATTTTACTTGCGTCACAATGCGTTCCACAGGAACTTGCACATGAACTACGCGGATCTCGGGCTCAGGAGGGGGAATAGGAGAGGGAGTGCGAGGACGAGAATAGAAACTATCGCGACGAGGTGAAGGAGTACGATAGCGTGAACGCGCAGGAGGGGGGGATCCAAAATAGCGATCTTGATTTCTTTCGGACCAAGAGAAATCTCCACGGGAAGGATATCCGTGCATTGCATCCTCTTCTCTTCGGATCTCATAGAGACGCTCCATTTCAATACGTTCACAGATATGAAGAAGTTCATTGGTATTTTCACGAATCGGCATTGGGAAATAATTGTCGGGAATCCAGGATCTGTATTGAAATTCCAAGACAGGAATACGCTGATGGCGTACACGATAATAGAATGGAAGTACCCAGAATTTTACTTCTTGCGCCTCACGATTGAACTCTTCCGTTTTATAGCGCAGTGTGTAAATCGTGGAGTCCAATTGGTAATTCGTAATGCGCTGCAGCTCCGTTTCAAAGAACTCTTCAGGGCGCCTCAAATTTTGAATAAACGAATATCCATTTCTTGCCTCGGATTGCAGGAGTTGAATACAAGGTCCACGTAGCGCTTGCGTTCGTACCACTGCGAAGATAGGTGGGAAATTTTCGATATGGGGCATACTGATACTTGAATGGGAGGAAACTTTTCGCTTCAAATTTATGGGGCGGCAATGGAAAGACCCCAGGAAGGAACCACATCCCGTGCAGCAGGAAGTCCAGCACCCCATACGCTGGGATAGCACGCTTTGTAGGTCTTTCCAGAAGGACACCGCTGCTTCGCAAAATAGGCTCCCCACCAACTAAATGTACTATTGGCAACGATCGCGCCACCCCAACATTGGCTCATTAAAAAAAGACTTTCAAGCTCATCCTCTTCTTCTACGATACAAGGCTGATGACCGAGTGTCGTAACAAGAGTTTTAAACATTTCTTTGTGCTGTTTCGCTTCATCCGAAAAGACTAAGAAGCGTGTACCTTTTGGAAACTGCTCGCTCGCTTTGGAAATATAGGCGCCTAGATCAATTTGGTGATGGGGAAGAATCTTATAGTCACCGAGACGAATATGAAGAAAACACGTTGTTTCTCTTGCATTGACCAGAGAGTATTTGGTCAAGAGCTCATTTTGCCTCGAAAGAGGGATAGCCTTCTCGAAGGCCACGTGTACACCGCCCACAGGAAAATAGCGCTCGGACTGACGCCATCCATCGATAAGAAGATTTGCTGTGATAGGATCTTGTTGAAAGGGCATATAGGTAAAAACATTTCCTTGACCTTCGGGTATAGAAATGTGCTTTTCTTCCTCCGTTACAATTGGAATGTCAGGAAACAATTTGAAAATGGTATCAAACGGCCCGTGATGCGTGGGTGCCATTTGAGGCAAATAAAAGACAGGTGTATACCCCCATCGTTGCGCTAATCCAAGAGCAGCTGCGTGCTGAAACAGACGATTTCCAAGACCTCCTGTGAGATGGCCAGCAATCCAATACTTCATTGTCTTGGTATACAGGAAAGAGTTTAGATTCACGCGATCCAAAATTGAAGCTGGAAACCGCCAGGGGAAAGGTATCTACCCTTCGCAGTATACCTCTTTCAAATATGCGTGATTCAAAATTTCCTTCTGCGTTTGACTCCTATCAGCCTCCTGATCAAAAGGTCTATGGCTGCATCTGCATTAGTCCGAACAATCGGATCCTGCTCGTCAAGGGAAGGAAGGGGCAAATCTGGTCGTTTCCCAAGGGCCATCGTGAACGGATCGACAAGACAGCTCTTGCGTGTGCGCTCCGCGAATTAAAGGAAGAGACAGGCCTCGCACTTTCCTCTGACTATATCGCTTCAAAGCGTTACAAAGCTGCAGAATACTACATCTATGAAGTGGAGGAAGAGTTTCGAACCTTTCCTCAAGACACTCACGAGATTGAGGAAGCCAATTGGTTCAGCTATGAGCAAATGTTAGATCTCAAAAAGAATATTGACGTCAGTCTCTTCTGCCAGCACGTTGAGAAGAAGATTCTTCACTCCCTTGAGATTTCTCCCTAATCAAAATCTTTGAGTTCTTCGATATCAAAACACCACGAAAACAAACGGGTCGGATGCCAGGTGCGCATCATAAGTTCTTCCTTATACATATTTGTCTTGCATTTAATTCCTTTTTTGAGAGTCCGATAGAATTCTTCTACCACAATTGGATCACGAAACGGAAGAGGCAGAAAGTCGTTTTGCGTTTTATAAAAGAAGAGATCTAGAAAGACAGGATGTTGGAACATTGCGAAAAGAAATTTCCGGAAATCCTCCAGGGGAAAGCGATGAAAGAAATGATCTTGCAAAATGCGAATGTGATGGTCTTTTCCTAACAGATGGAGACTTGCAAACAAATCTACAAAGACTGCCGATCCTGTTGTTGTAAAAATATCAAATGTAAGACGTGAGAAATTCAGTCCGAAGGTTTGCCGATACGCAGTCAACAATCGTGTATTGTTTTGTTTTAAGACCCACGCAATACAAGACCAACAATTCCAACACAAGGTATCGGATTTGTAAAGATCAGGATCTTTTATAAAGTCTCTATACATTTTGCATCGGGGTCCAGGCTGGTGCGCCTGAATCCTCTTCGTGATCAAAATGGGAAAGACGGAGCGCTGCTTTAAGCGATCTTGAAGCAACCTATACTGAATTTTATTCTGCAAAGAAAGTGTCGCCAATAAATTTAAAAGAGCCTGTTCTCGTGCAGGATGTAAAAGTTCTTGCAAGAAAACTTCATCTGTAAACGAAATTTCAAACGGAGGGTGTATCTGTCCCTCTGCATAGGCTTTTGTAAGTGAATCGAGCATCTCTGTCATACGATAAAAATGACATCGGCGACAGAGTTGAAAGGAGGATGAAGGGTCAGCTGGAAGCCAACATCCTTTTTTTTGATTGGCTTCTTGGATGGAGCCTTTGCAGAGCATAGTCTATAGGATCCTATGCACAAAACGTTTAGGTAAATTTGAATAGGAGTAAGACGTATTCCAATGTACACTCTTTTCCGCAATCCAACAATGAATACGTCTACTCGTGTAACTCTCGTAAAGGAAGAGGTTGTCTTGCCCGACGGCAGCACCCTGAAGCCGTTGCCAGTCAAGACCTCCAGTGATGCACTCCGTGTATCCCTCTTAATGCTGTTCAAGCACGTCGCAGACATTCACGTCTCCCTTGTAGAGATCGTCTCAGAGAAATTTGGGATTCCTGTGGACGACATTCACAAAGCAGTCCAAGAGGATCCGCGATGGACAGAAATGCTTAAAAATCCTCTTGTCACGGATCTTACCGCTGCAGTGGAAGAGAATTCTGTGAAAGCAAAACCGCAAAAGCCCAAGCGCCGCTCCAAGAAAGCAGCACCCCCTCCTCCTCCACCCCCTCCTGCCGACGAAGACGAGCTCGTCTTCAATGATGACGATGAGCTTGTCTTTGATTAAAAAAAAAACAAGAAAAAAACAAGAAACCAAGAAAAAACAAAAAAAACATTTTTTTAGTCTTGATTCAGCATTTCTAAGATCTGTATGTGTCTGTGCCAAGCAATAGCCAAGATATAATTTATGGGGAGAACAGCAAAGAATTGATGTTGATGGAGAGCATAATTGGATGCGATGTACAATCCAGAGAAAAGGATCAATCCTTTTCCTTTGACCTCTTGCCAATACGCTCCTTTCTGTTGCACATTCCAATGGAAGCAGAAAAGCCCAAGATAGAGGAGTTGAAATATATACTGATAGAGTTCTAATAAGGAATAGATTGAAACAGAAGGATGTCCGAAGGAATACTGAAAAAATGCCACGTAATTCACAAGAACACAGAGGAGCATCGGATACCGGAGAAGAATCAAGATGCGTGCATTGGAAGGGATGATTTCGTAGGACACAAATCCTTGGAGTTTATAAGGTTCAAGACAGAGAAGGCACATTTTTGCATTGCGTGCTGGATCCATCTTCCTCCATCGGTTCAGACAACGTTGATGGACAAACTGAATGCTGCCTCTGCATTCACAAGGTTCTACAAGAGGATTTTGTTTTGTAGAAGACGATGCAAAACAGAAACGACAGATCGGTTTCTCTGATTGCATATGCTACTCAGACCCAAAAAAAGTTTTTTTTGTTTTTTTTTGTTTTTTCTGTGATATGTTTCTTTTTTTGTTTGGGTTTAAGGTCGATCCGACCGAGACGCGAGAGGGCTTAGGCCTTCACGGAGCCCGCAGTGGACTTCTTATCGCGGCAGTCGCGGCAGCTCTTGGGCGGGGCCCACTTCTTCATCTTGAAGTCCTTCTGGGCCTTGACCGAGAAGGTGAAGTCGCTGCTGCAGCCCGAGCAGTGGATGGTGATGGGCGCCATCGCCTTGTGGCTCGCAGAGCAGTCCTTGCAGCGCTTGGGCTCGTCCCAGCCGCGCTCTTCAAAGACGCGGGACTTGGCGTCCGTGAAGAAGAACTCGGCCTCGCAGTCCGAGCACGCGATGTTCTTGCCCGAGGGCTTTGCCGACTTCTTGGCGTCGCGGCAGTCGCTGCAGCGGACAGGATCACTCCACCCATTCTTGGTGAAGAAGACCTGGTCCTTTCCCGTGAAGACGAACGTGTTCGTGCAGTCTGCACACACGATGTCCACGTCCTCAGGGAGAGGAGCACGCTCTTGGCGGGGCTTGGCCGAGCGCTTGTTGCTGTCTGCCTTCGCAGACTTGTCCGCGACAGCCTGACGAGCTGCGTCTGCAGCCGCGATCTCGGCCTTCATCTGGGCTTCAAGCTTGGCGATCCGCTTGTTGGCCCCAGAGAGGAGGTCGCGGACCCGCTGCGAGTCTTCACCGACGGAGATGCGGTGGAGAGCGTCGTCGCGATCCGAGCGAGCCTGGAGGAGAGTTTGCTGAGTGATGAGAGACATTGTGAAGTTTGTTGGAGGGAAGGAGGGAAATGTACCAGGGATAGACCGCACTGGCAGGTTCAAATTTACTTTTCACACAAGTCCAAGAAAAATTTTTTGTTTTTTTTTGTTCTTGTAAGCACCCCCCCTTCAGATATCCCTATATCTTATATTGTTGGATCAATTCCAACAAGACATCCCCGTGACACGCCTCTGGTTTACACCAACAACCCAGACGTTTGCCTTCCAAGGCCAAGAGTTGCTGGACCAACTCAGGATTCTTATCCAGTCTGGGTTTCATATAGGTGCGGAACTTCGCAATCACTTCTTCGCGCGTGCCATCTTTCCCCACCTTGAACGGATTGCAGAAGAGAGAATCTTTCGGAGGAAAGGAAGGTCCTTCTTTCGTCAAGAACACCACACGCCCACGACCTACGTAGACATTGTTCTCATCTTCCATCCAACTCTTCAAATTCGTATAGCCGTCTTCACGGATATATTTTACTTTTACGTTAACGACAGACATA
>JACCDO010928197.1_pt1 | contig 21947 bp, 26 predicted proteins | sample 7446101 | NCBI WGS metagenome assembly JACCDO01 (sample SAMN15323440, study PRJNA562643) | freshwater metagenome | isolation source: river surface water | place: USA:Blue River Watershed | collected 2017-08-16
AAATAACTTTCTTTTACTTTCTTAATCTTTGTACCGCCTTTACCACCATCTACTTCGTGCTGAACGGTCACTGTAACTTCAAAATACTTTGCCATAATTTATTGTTTTTAATGTTTAATTACAAATATACTACTTTTTTCCGAATTTACCAAATTAATATTCATATTCTTTCTTTGGACCTGATAAATTTCCGTTAATTAGGAATGAACAATTGAAACATAACATTCTTAAATTATCGTACTGATGATTCTTCTTATTTCCATCCAAAAAATCCAATACCAATGGTACTCTGTGGTCTGTTATTCTTCTTTCCTCAAATTGACAATTAGAGCATTTTTCTTCCATATATCCACTTAGAAGTAATCTCTTTTTCAACTTCCATACAGGATAATTTGGATACTTACCAGCAATAATATCATCTAATGCATGAAATCCTTTACTGGATTGAGACCCCTTTCGTATCCCAATACCATGTGGATTTTTAAGTTCATCGAATATTTTGTATTCTTTTGCGTATTTTTTGTAGGTGTTATATGATACACCAAGCATCTTAGCTGCCTCTGCTGCTGAACGGGCTTTCTTTTGTATATCCCTTATTTCTGATTCTAATAAAGGTCTAGCACCCAAACCTCTTTTAGTTCTTCTTTGTGGTGCTAATGATAAATCTTTTGTGGGGTCAAAGTTTGAAAACTCTTTAAATTCTTTTTGTTCTTCCATAACAATTTTGATAGACTATTTTTACTTTCTATATATAAGTATATCAATTTTCTTTTTTTAACCCAAATTTTATCCATTTATACCAAATTCTTTCATGAATATAATATTGAATAGGCTTATAAACGAGTTCTGCAACCCCAAATGCGGCACCTACTTTAATTGACCCACTTACCCACAACATTATACCAAACCCAATTAGCGTTGATATAATACGATATGAGATGGTCTTAGCTATGTGCCTCTTTCTCTGAACTATCATTATCTACTGAATAAATTACTATGTCTCCGTTTGAATCCATATAACCTTGCCTAATTGCAGTACCGCTAATTGATTCTATATCAGATGGTGGATGGTGATAAACAACCTCATATCCTACACCTCTACCATAGTTTACACTTTCAATATCGGGAATAATACTAATTAGTATTTTATCTGAGTTTTCAATGAAGAACTTTTCTTTGGATAAATCCGTTAAAACTTGATGTGCTGTTTTTGGATTTCCTTCATCTACTTGCACATCTCTAATTGCTACCCAACAATTCTTTCCTTTATCTAATTGTTGGCGGATTAACCATTCGTGTCCGGCGTGCCAAGTTTGCCATCTTCCGATGAACATTGCGTACTTTTTCATAACGTTTATTTTATTTGATTATATCTTTCTTTGTTTTGTTTATTAGTCCATTCCATTTCAACAGCTGTCCATTTTCCTTTTGGACAAGCTCCTATCTTCGGTGAATAAACTTTTGCTTTTAGAGCACATCCACATTCACCACAATGTATTATAGGCATTGTTTTTTTGGAATCACAAGTATCACATATCTCCATTCTTTTAGCAGCTAATTCAGATTGCGCATCATTTGGATTAAATGCTATACCCCATGCTTTAAATATTTCAACTACTTTATTCATACTTTTTCAATATTTTTTAAATAATGAATTAGTTTGGTAAAAGATTGTATTGGATTATCAGAAGTAGTATCCATATCAAAAAAGTTTACTTCTGGTTCTTCATATCCCTCTACTTTAAATTGCTCTCTTTGTCTTTTACGATTGGTGTGAACATATATTTCAACCATATTATCACCACATTCGTTTTTAAATTCTTCTCTCAATTGTCTGTATGGTGATACTAATGACACAACCACATCACATCCTTTGGCATTTAAGAAAAAAGCAAGTAATTGTGCATTTTTAATATTTTGCACTCTACCTGCTTCTGAGTAATCTTTGTTTAGTGTCAACTCTCTCAAGTCATCACCATCTATATGAAATACATCTTTTCTCCAATTACGTTTTTCAGTTTGTAAAAATTCTTTAAGTTTCGTTGCTTGTATTGTTTTTCCAGAACCTGGCTGACCTGTGAACCAATATATCATAACTTTTGTGTTTTAAATAAGTATTAATTTATAAATTTTTTTGCATATCTTTCGTAATATGATACATTTATTTTGTCCATATTTTCTTGAAACCATTTATAGTATTTATTATATACTGAATCTATATCTTCTTTTGATAATCTTAACAATGGTCTTAATGCGTAATCTTTAGATGCTTCTTTATGGTTCTCAAAATTATTAGGCGAACCAATAGCACCACTTTGTTTATGTCCAGCTATTTCATGGGGGTCACTCCAGTTAAAGCAATAAGATGGAACATAATTATCATTCCATTCATTCAATTGCTTTTCATCTCTTAGTTTAGTGTACCAACTCAATCCTTCGTATCCAGTTATATCTGAACGAAATCCTATTTCTCTGATTCTATTCATCTTAACTATAACACTAGCTTCTAATGTATTTTGACACATTTCAATTCTATTAGGTGTTGCGAATAAACTTGCTCTTGGTTTCCAAGCATCAGTACCCAATTCTTCAATACCATCTACTGCCTGCTCTATATGCCAAGGTAAATAAATGTCATCATCATCCGCTAACATGAAGTAATCACCAGTTGCATGAGTAACGGCATCTCTACATATTTGACCTCTATTTTCATAATCAAATCCGTTCTGATAATTTATACCATTATTCACAATAATGATAGTTGGGTCTTCAAATCCTAATTCATAAGGATGCTCCTCATCGGTATTGAATATAATCAATTCTTTGTTTGGATATGTTTGTGCATGATATTGTGCTACTATTCGTTCTACACAAGTAAACCTACCATATGTCGTACATACAAAACTAACTTTTTTCATTTAAGTATTTTTTATATCTTTTTATTCCAGTTTCTAAATTAACTTTTGGTTTCCAACCCGGCATCCAATTTTCTTTTAAACTTAATGTGTTCATTTGATAACCAATTGGTGTATCTGATTCATTTAGATATTCGTATGGTATTCCAATTAAATCAAATACAGTCTCAAATGTATTACTCTCACCACTTCCAACCTCATACCACTTACCTTTCAATTTATCATAGTTTAATAGTGCATACATATTTGCACTTGTAATGTCATCTATGTAAACAAAATCTCTAGTTGGTTTATTTGGAAATAATTTAACTTTATCTTTTTTCATATTCTGATAAATCATTGATGCCATTTTACCTTTATGTTCTTCACCCGGACCATATACATTAAAATATCTCAATGCAATACCACCCCTACTAATAACATAATCTTCACCTAATAATTTACTCCAACCATACAAATTAGATGGTAGATTTTTATCAGTACCATATATTGCTGCCGATGATGCATATATTAATTTTGCTCTATTCATATAACACCAATCTGCAATCCACTTTGTGTTTATATAGTTTCTCTCCAACATATAATTTACATCTGTATTTAATGTATCACTACATGCGCCTATATGAAACACTACATTTGGTTTGAAATCGTTTAAACTTCTATAAAGTTCTTCTTTAGTATAACCTTCTTCAATACCAATAGATAGTTCACAAAGTGATAGTAAACGTTTTCCTATAAAACCTCTATATCCAGTTATTGCTGCTCTCATTTAGTTTTTTTGTAATAATAACAACCACCTCTTTCTGTAATATTTTCTTTACCCAATACTTCATCAGCTGCCTTTCTAACACCAGGATGATTTGGGTTATCATAATCATGCCCAACCAATACACCACCATTCTTAACTTTAGGTAACCAAGCTATTAAATCAGCCTTAACATCTTCATATTCATGCGAACCATCTATGAAACATAGTGATAAACTTTCATCTTCGTATGTTCCAACTATATCCAATGAATACGATTTTATTAAATTAACAACACCTAAATCAGTTAGTGGTTTTAGATTAGCTTTTGTTTCTTCATAAATATCCTCACTCACCTTTCCAAATTCCTTTGTTGGTGCGAAACAATCAATAGCATCATATCTAAGTTTCTTACCAGAGTTAAATATTTCAACTCCCATAAATGCTGCACTACCACCTTTCCAAATTCCAATTTCCACAAAGTGGTCCCCATCATTTGCATTTTCTATTGCTTCTAAAAATATATCTGGATAATTAAACCAGTGTTGTAAATTGTTATAATAGTGTTGCATTATCTTATCCATTTTTTATATGTATCTACATATTGTTGTTTTCTATTAAGTTTACCACCCCACAAATCACTTTCAAATTCACCATCTTGCCAAACTAATAATTCTTTTGCCATATAATAATTGTTAGTGTACATAGCCATATAGATTGTATCTATTATACCCATATCATATCTCAATCCTAACACTCTATCGTAAAAACACTCATTAATTGCGTAAGCATGAGTTGCATACATACCAGCGGTACATTTTGCTAGGTTATCAGTTACACTATCACACCATCCGCCCGGTTCACCACCCATATAAAATAAATCCCATTCTTTATCTTTTAACTCCCCAATACACTTTTTAACTTTATCAACAAACCCATCTTCAAATACACAATCATCTTCAAATATCACACAATGTTTCCAACCTCTCCTCTTTGCTTCTCTAATCATTTCAAAGTGAGAATATGTACATGATATCTTTATGTGCCAATCTATACCATTAAATGGATTTGGTACATCTTCTTCTTTCAGTTGGATAGCTGGAAATCTTTCTACTTCAAATCCTGCTTCTTTACTTCTTCTTTCGAATGCATCTCTCCTTTCAGTTCGTTTATCCAAATTAAGATAAAATCCACCATCAAAATAATCAAATATCATATTATTTAGGTATTGCTATATAATCAACTAAATGCGCTGCATCAATTACTTTTTTGTATTCATATCCCAATGAATCTAATCTACTAAACACATCATTTTCAGTCCAACCATATATTTGTAATTGTGGCAATTCTACTTCTATAAAGATTATAGGTTTGTGTTTTTTGATTGTTTCAATTGCACCATCTAATACTTTTGGTTCGTAACCCTGTACATCTATTTTTAATACTGCTACATTTTCAAACTCATAAGAATCCAAAGGTCTAACCTCAACATCATTATAACCAGAACCATAGTAAGCATCTAAATGAGCATTACCAATATTGATTGTATCAGTTGAATGATATTGTAAATTTTCCATTTTAAGGTTTGTATGTTCATCGCTTAATGCTATATTGTGTGCTGTAATATTATCATACCCATTTAGAATTATATTTCCGCATAGTTGATAATACACTAACTTTTGTGGTTCAAAGGAAACTATCTTACCATCTTCTACTAAATCGGCAAACTCTAATGTATGGAATCCAAAATTAGCTCCAACATCAATTATAGTCTTTCCTCTTACATCAATATTATTTCTAATATAATCAAAAATGTAGTGCTCATATATTCCCCCTCTACGTGTCATATCAGTTACACCACAATCATTTTTAAATAGAATATATTCTTTTCTTGTTTTTACATATTCGGTTGGTAATCTCATATTAATACTGATTTTTTTGCTGTTTTTTGTATTTCATTCCAATAATACCAACTTGCTGTATTTGGTTTTATTTCTAAATTTTCATTGTATGGTAGTTTGTCCATATAATTTGCTTTATAAAACTTACCGCTATCACTTCCCGTTATTCCAGCATTGTGAAATATATTCATCCTAAGATAATCTTCTTCTGTTGAAGTTGCCCAACTAAATTCCATATTCGGATGACATTGTGTATGTTTTCTCATTTTCCAACCATTCCACAATACAGCCCACATATCAGCACACCATATTTGTAATTCGTGATGAGTTGGGTCATTTTGTTTTTTTATCTGATTTAATCCATTTACATCTTTAAATAGCAATTCAGATTCTCTCTCAACTTTATCCCAATAATAATAAGTCAAATCTTTCATTATATATTGAGCACCTATTGCATTTTTTTCATTTGCCTTAACAACTCCTTTGTGAATTCCTACAATATCGCACATAAGAGATAGTACATCATCTCCTTTAGATAAAATATAATCATGTCCGATATACCAACGAGTATCCGAACCATACCACACATCATCATTAATCATATCATCGGTTATCCATTCTTTAATTGGTTTAGTAAATATAATATCACAATCGTGATAAAATATAGTTTCATCTTTTAATTCAGGATGTGCTTTCCAATGTTGTTTTAAAATATTTGGGCGTATTGATGATATATAATCTTTAGTTACTCTAGTATCATCATAAAAGAAAAAACGAGCTGCATAGTTGTTAGCAAGTTTAGACCAAGCTTTTGGGATAATTCCATTTTCTTTCCAACAAACTATATCAACATTATTTAAGTTGATACCCATTTCCATAAAGTTATTTAGCATAACTTCCACCTGCCAAGTGTAATATGGAATTGCTGGTTGAGCTGATACAAATCTTAAATTTTTTTGTAATTTATATTTTACTAATTGTGTTTCTACTTCGTTCCATCTATTATCAGGACACTGTCCCATTGCTTCCGTAAATACTTTTGATTTCAACATACAACCACATATAGAGCATATATTTTTAACACCATCCATTTCTTTTTTATTTGGACAGGTATTACAAACTTCAATACGTTTAGATGCTAATTCGTTTTTTGGATTATTAGGGTCATATTCAATACCCCAAGCTTTGAAAAGTTCTTCCATCTTTTATAACCTTTATTTGTATATAATTATTGTATTTTTGTATTTTTACTATGGACACCCACCATCTTCAGCTGCTACATAAATTGTAGTTCCTGCTGTTATTGTAGCTCCTAATATACTCATAGTACCACTACTTCCTATTGTACCATTACATGTCTGAACTATATTTGAATCCGTAAAAATAATATGTTGTCCAGGTATTGATGTTGTGTAATCTATTTCAACGTCTTGAGTTAGAAGTTGAGTAGTTGTGAAGCTTCCATTATCTCCAGGATTTATTGGGAAATTACTACCACCAGCATAGGTTACAGAAACCCCGTTTACTCTCATACCGGTTATTACTATATCTAAAGAAAATACGTTACCTATATAAATATTAGCTTCGGATGGTGCGGCAGTAGTTGTTGTAGTAGTTGGAGCGGATGTTGTCGTAGTAGTTGGTGCGGCAGTTGTTGTGGTTGTTGTAGTTGCGCATGGAATTGTTTGTGTTATTGAATTTGTACAAGTTCCAGTTGATGTTATTGTAACTTCAGTTGCGGCATCATCTACACTAACTCCTTTACCAGCAGTTAATTCACTCTTTGTTGCAGTTGATGGTGTAACACTCCCAACATTTGCAGTAAGGTTAAAGTTTGGACCTAAATCAGCTCCCAAACCAGCTCCTAATGTTAATGTTATATTTCTTGCCATTTTTTTAAATTTATAAACTTATCTTAACAAAACGAATTACCATTTATTGTTACATATACTGATTGATTACCACTAATTAATACTTCATATCCAGTACTACATCCAAATCCACCAGGCCCATCAGGACACACTGTTGTGGATGATGCTATTACTTTACCATTAGCATCGGTAAATGAAATCATATCACCAACAGTTACAGCTAAAGTAGTTATGTAATTACAGCTACCATCTAAAGTTCCTAATTGTTCTATCGGTCCACCATTGATTTGGTATTGTAAATTACCATTTGCTTCTATATATTTCGCGTATATATTCAATTGAGTACCAGATGTGGTTGTAGTTGTTGCTGCTGCAGTTGTGGTTGTTGTAGTTGGCGCCTCAGTTGTTGTAGTTGTTGTACTATCACAAACTATAGTCAATCCATCATAATTACATTGAGGCGCAGCCGTTGTAGTTGTAGTAGTTGTTGAAGTACTTGTTGTACTAGTTGTAGTTGTTGTAGTTGGAGCCTCAGTTGTAGTTGTTGTAGTTGGAGCCTCAGTTGTAGTTGTTGTAGTTGGAGCCTGTGTTGTAGTTGTGGTTGTAGTATCTCCAGGTTGAGTTGTGGTTGTAGTTGGCGCCTGTGTGGTTGTTGTGGATGTACTACTTGTGGTTGTGGTTGGCGCCTGTGTGGTTGTTGTAGATGTACTACTTGTAGTTGTGGTTGTAGTATCTCCAGGTTGAGTTGTGGTTGTGGTTGGCGCCTGAGTAGTAGTTGAAGTACTGGTTGTTGTACTTGTTGTTGATGTCGATGTGGTTGATGTACTTGTTGTTGTTGTGGATGTAGAAGTACTTGTAGTTGATGTAGAAGTACTTGTAGTTGATGTGGTTGATGTGGTTGTGGTTGTTGGACACGGAGTTTCTAATGATAATTCACCATTTGTAGATAACCAATAATTTGCACCATCAGAATAATATCCATCTATTGGTTTAGTTGTAAGGCCAATATCGGTGTATATAAATGTTCCGTTTTGTAAAATTGAACTACCAGGTATATAATAAGTTGTTTGAGTAGAATAACAAGCTTGCCATCCCACACTTGCATCAAATCCCAAATTAACAGATTGAGGAGCAATTGTTGTTGTAGTTGTAGGTGCAATTGTTGTTGTTGATGTGGTAGACGTACTGGTTGATGTGGTTGTTGATGTTGATGTAGTTGTTGTTGTAGAACAAGACCCTGTACTTGTTATTTGTCCAGCTCCTCCTGTAACTCTCCACCAATCAGTTCCATTGGAATAAAATCCATTTAATACGATTGTTGTTAGCGTTTGGTCAGTATATAATGTTGTTCCGACTTGTAGTGTTTGGCCTGTTGCAGCATAATATGTTGTTGGTGATGTACCAAATGCCAAACAAGCAGAAAAGAAATTTGCACCATGGTATCCCAAACTAAATGATTCGGGTGCAGTTGTAGTAGTTGATGTTGTTGTTGAAGTTGATGTTGATGTTGTGGTTGTTTGTCCTGTAATTGTTAGGATAATTGATGTTGTACAAACTCCAACCGATGTAATTGTTATTTGAGTTGCTGCCGGGTCTACATCTACCCATTTACCTGCCAATAATTCCGACTTAGTAGCAGTATTAGGTGTAACACTACCAACATCTGCGGTAAGGTTAAAGTTAGGTCCCAAATCAGTACCTAACCCAGAGTTAAGTGTTACAACTATATTCATATTTTATATATATTCTTTTTCTCATTTTATCCGATACATATCATTCCAGCACAATCACTTGTAGAATTTAATGTAATATCAGTACCAGCAAATGTAAATGTACTACCATTAGAAACAGAACCAATAGTACCTACAGTTATAGAAGCACCTCTAGCATAGTTATTATAACAAACATTATTAGAACCATACCCAGTACCTTGCGTTGTACCTGCTGTAATGGTAGCAGATGAAATCATTCCAACCTGTCCCTCAAATGTAGTACAACTAAAATCATTATATAAATCCACTATTGCATAAGTTATAGTTAAGTCTTGCGTTAATGCATCTGATAATGTAAATACAAATTCACTAGCTCCACTAGCGTTACCCACAAATATATATGTTAATGTTGCTGTTGCCGGAGGTGCTGCGGTTGTGGTTGTTGTAGTTGTAGTTGCATTACAATTACCTCCAACAGCCGTAACCTGTCCAGAACTATTTATTTGGAAAGAATATGCATCACCAATTCCACCTGATTTTAAAGCAATCCAACCATTTCCACCATTAGTTGGGAAACCTGGGTATGTATCATAGATTATATCACCTACTTCAATTAATGATAAGCTAGATTTTAATGAGTAATATCCTCTAGTAGATGCATATGTTGAACAAGCTGTTGCGGAATCCACAGGATAAGGAGACTCTTTACCCAAATAAGTGTAAGTTGTTGGACCAGCGGTAGTTGTAGTTGTAGTTGATGTAGTTGTAGTTGTAGTTGTTGGTGCCTCCGTAGTTGTAGTTGTTGTAGTTGGTGCTTCTGTGGTTGTGGTTGATGTACTACTTGTGGAAGTAGAAGTGGTTGTAGTTGTTTCATATGTAATAACTGCCGAACCTCCATTGTAACTACATTGTGATGCTGCAGTTGTGGTTGATGTAGTTGATGTAGTTGATGTAGTTGATGTTGATGTGGATGTGGATGTTGTTGATGTAGTTGTAGTTGTTACGTTACAACTTACAGCTATATTCTTAATAGTATATGCCCCAACACTATCTCTTAAAATCACATACCAAATTCCATTAATTAGAGATGTAAAATCGAAAGTTGTTGCTCCACTTAAATTTGTAGGAGTTGCATTAAATGCATTAAATGGAGATGACCCAATTGCAATACTTTGATATGTTCCACTACCACCACTAAATGATGTTGCTGTAATTTTACCATCACCATTAAGTCCTAATCCTTCACAAATTGTACTAAGTGTAAAATTAATAGGAGCAGTTGTGGTTGTGGTAGTTGTTGTTGTAGGAAAATATGAGCAATCACAATCAGGAAATGGTGTACAATTACCAACTACCGCTATTGTTGCGGTAGATGATGCTGATACAAATCCGATTTGTGAAACGAAATCAATAGAACGCATTCTATCATAAATCAGTTCTCTAGAAGAAATATCACCATCACATTCTTTCCACTCTACATTTGAGCTTGTATTTGATGAAATACTTACTCTATAAATATTAACGGCTGGTATTGGACACTGAACTTTTGAAAGGTTTCCAATTTCACCATTAGTTCTTAATTTGTAAATAGTACCACCAAACTTTATAAAATTGTATCCTGTAATAGGAGTTAAAAGTAAACTATCTGCGTATATTTTTGAAGTTACACCCAATGCAGCAGAATCAGAATAGACCGTTTGGTCCTCTGCTGTATTTGTTGTACAAAAGGTTGTATCTAATGTAGTAAAGTATTTTACACTATGTGAATACGCCATTACTTAAAGGATTTCTTCAATACCTATAAGTATTCTTTAAATTTATTCTCTAACCAAAGATGCCTGATATACTGCTATCACTTCTGGTGTCCAAATTGCATTTGCGATAGCTTGAACTTTTGGGTCTTCGTTTGTTACGTTATCACCAGGTGCTAAAACGTGTCTATGAAATGTTCTTGCAATTTCAACACCATCTTTTTCAATGATATTTGCTGTACGAACTTGTATATGATTTGATTCTACAAGTTCTACTAAATCTACTAATTGTTTTTCTATTAATGTCATTTTATATTTATTTTAATTAAAATATGTTATAGTAAATGCAATCTCATCATTTGCAGAAACAGCTGATATTGGTAAATCAATTGGTGTATCATTATCTCTTATTTCTGATAAATATAAAATTGAAGATGCTGAGATTGATGTAAACGCTATTACAACATAATTTCCTGTGTAGTCTACACCATTAAGTAACACCGTACCAATCGCCGCAGTGTTAGCTGCTTTTTGGAAAGGTAATCCTGTAATTTGTAAATATCCAGTTCCTCCACCTGTTACAGATGTTCCTAATCTGATATTTCCAGAAACCGTTACTTTTCTACCAATTTTTGTATAAGTTGTATAATCTGTTTGCAACTCATAAGTACCAGCAGTTCCACTTCCTCTAATTACCGGGGTCCAAGTTCCTTCTTCGTAATCATTTAATAATTCGGAAGTCATTCCAGCTGCATTTGCATTTGCTGAGAAATCAATACCATTCGGTGTTAATTTAATTCCAGCCGTTGTACCATCTGCTTTGTAAAGAGTTAATTCGGAATCATCCCCAGCACCACCAGGATTAAAGAATCCCCTTAATTCACTACCATCACCGGGAGTGGTGTACCACTTTTGTTGACCATATACTTCTAAAGGTATAGTTGGTGTAACGTTAGCACCGATAGCAGCTTTGGTAGTAGTTAAGTTTGAACTTCCAGTTATATTACCTGCGAAATTAATACCACCATCATTGTAAAGTATGATTTCATCATTCCCAGCTCCTTTATAATTTACTCTAAGTGTGTTATCGGTATATGTATAAACATCCCAATAGTTTGTATTTGTAGTTTCATATAATCTAACTGAATTTCCACCATGTACAATCACATTACCTTTAAAAGTTTGTCCATCATAAAATGTATTCGCAGAAGATGTTTGTGCAAATAAGAAGTAATTTTGTATTTGAGTTGAAGATGATACAACGTTATTAGTTGCCATCAAAGAACCTGTAATACCTCCATCTACAACGAAAGAACCAGTAACTTCTGCACCAATTGGACTAACTCTGAATTTTCTCAACCACGTACTTCCGTTAAATTCTGCAATATTAAATCCACTATATCCACCATTTCTACTATCGAATACAAATTCCGCAGAACCTCTTTGAGATACATTAGAATAGTTACTTCCAAATATCTGATAGTAAGGTCCATATATTGTTCCACCATCAAAGAAACCAAACAACATTGCGTTTGTATTTCCAGCATTGTAAACTAAAGGTGATGTAGAACTAAGTTGTAAGTTACCATTTATTGTTTGTGTACCATAGAATGTGTTCGCAGATGCAGTTTCAGCAAACTTATAATAATTTGATATCTGAGTTGAAGAAGAAACTATTGCTGCTGCTTTTAATGATGCGGTGTATGCTTCAATCAAATTCACTTCACTTCTTAATGAACCAGTAAAAGTTGATATACCTAAATTAACTAAATCTTGCGAACCACTTTGTGTATTCAAAGATTGTGTTGTAAAGTGAATAGATGCCGTTGCTTGATATAACTGATACAATTGTGCATCAGTTGCGTATGTTGAATCTAAAGCTGCGGTGAATGCCATCAAGCCATTTGTGATTCCTATTAAGGAAGCCGTAGTGAGATTGATTGCTCCCGTTACAGAACTAATTCCTAAAAATACACTATTGAAAGATGAAGTTGTAGTATTGATTGAACCAGTTACAGAACTAATACCAGTATTCACTAAATCTTGCGAACCTGTTTGAGTATTCAAAGATGCCGTTGCAGAATGTATTGATGCAGTTGCCTGATATAATTGATATAATTGTGCATCAGTTGCGTAGGTATTATCTAATGCAGCTGTAAATGCCATTAAACCATTTGTGATTCCAATTAACGAACTTGTAGTTAAATTAATTGCACCGGTTACTGAAGAAATTCCTCTAAAGACTAAATCAAATGATGAAGTTGTTGTGTTAATTGAACCAGTCACAGAACTAATACCTAAATTAACTAAATCTTGCGAACCTGTTTGTGTATTTAAAGATTGAGTTGTGAAGTTTACCGATGATGTAAATGTTGATATTGTATTTGTCTGTCCAATTACAGAACCAGTAAATGCGTTTAAAGCACCAGTTGTAAAATGAATTGATGCAGTTGTTGAACCAATCTTATTAAACTCACTATCAAATGATGATGTTGTTGTGTTTATTGAACCAGTGGTTGAACTAATTCTTAAAAATACAGAATCAAAAGATGAAGTTGTTGTGTTTATAGAACCGGTTACTGAACTTATACCTCTATTTACTAAGTCTTGCGATGCAGATTGTACGTTCATTGAACCAGTGGTTGAACTAATTCCCAAAAATACTGAGTCAAAAGATGATGTTGTTGTGTTTATTGAACCAGTAGTTGAACTAATTCCCAAAAATACTGAGTCAAAAGATGATGTTGTGGTATTAATCGAACCAGTCACAGAACTGATACCTAAATTAACCGCTAATTGAGATGCTGTAAATGAATTCAGCTCAGCTGCTCCTATCGTTGCACCATTTAATATAATAGAACCTGTAAATGTGTGGGTATCATCTCCACTATTTCCAAAAACAGTAGAACCACTTTCGTAAATTACGCTTGAAGAAATGGTTTCAATATAGTACCTTTCAGCCGTTAAATCACCACTTACAACCAAATTACCAACAATTGTTTGGTTTCCGGTAAATGTGTTTGCTGAACCAGTTTTTGCACTCCATTGTGATGTATAATGTGCAATCTGACTTAAATTGAGCTTATTGGTTGTCCCATCATGTACTAAAGGAACTATAATTGATGAACCCGAAACGGAATTCAGCAAAGGTAATTCTGATATCTTCTTATCTGCCATTTTTCAATACGATTTTCTAAAAGTTGGTATTTAACTCTTATAAATATTGAAAAATGTAATAAAACTATTCCCCAAAGGATTTTCTCTTTTTTCCAGACAAAACGGATTGTGGGAGTGTTCCTGCCGCTATCTTATCAAGTATTACCTCTCTTTGTTGTTTTCTGATAGCCTTTTGTTTTTCTTCTCTCTTTTGTGTAGTTGGTTTTGTGTATTCCTTTCGGTTTCTCAACTCCATAATGTGACCGGATTTGATAACCTTTCTCTTAAATTCTTTAAGAGCCTTATTAATGTCCTGCTTTGTACAGTCCACTATAATGATTGGTGCACCCATATAAACTATTTTTTAATTTGACTAATTGCTGCCTTATACACCTGTGAATCTTTATCATAGTGCAATGCAGATTTTAATTTAATATCCCTACCAGTATCAGGATTTTTAATCGTTTTATCCAAATCCGATTTAGGCATTTGTATTATTGGTTTTGGATGTGGTAGTTCTTTAGATTTAACGTGCTGAATCTTTTGCTTTACTTTTGGATATTTTCTTAATCTATTTTTTACAGCCTCTACATTTTTAAGGGAATCATCCACAAAAAATACATCATCATATCCTTCATCCTTTACTTTTTGTTCTATCCAATCGGCTTTCTTTTCAGGGTTAGCATCTCCCAATGCAACTACATAAAGATTTCTAATACCCAAATCTTTAATAAATTGATGAACTGGTTTGTAAGCCGAACGTGCGGTTAGTATAAAAATCTTTCTGCCACCATCAGATGCTGACATTCTTTTTAGTAATTCAAAATATCCTTTGATTAGTTTAGGGTTTGATACTTTTTGAAAATCTGTATAATCAAACTCATCACCTGGCTTTTCTTTATATACTGCATATTCACCTGGTGTTAATTTGGATTTTTTACCATCTCTATGAGTTACATAAATGAAAGATGTGGTTTTGACAAGTGTATCATCAAAATCAAACACTCTAAGTTTTTTATCTTCAGTAAATAACGTTCTTGCTAATGGCATCTTATCCTTTTAATAAGTTTTTCTTAGTAGTTGTTGTTTTTGGTTTTGGTTGTAATTTTAAATTCTCAGCGGTAAGAAATTCAACTCTAACTCTCAATTCTGCTATTTGTGCAGTCATATCCAAAACCATTTTACGAAGTTCATCCTTTTCTTTTGCAGATTGTACTAAGAGGGCTTCCAATTTGGAAATTCTTTCTCTGCAATCTTTTTTGATAAAGTCATCATCTTTATCTTTCTTTTCAGCACGCTTTTCGTAGAATCTCCATGCAGAAGCTCCACCCAATACTGTAATTGCGGTTATTAATACTGAAAATATGTTACTTTGTTCCATATATGAATTCTTTTATGCATTTGATGTAATCGGTTGGAAAACACATTACATCAGATGCTGAACCTGTATATGTGTTTTGGATATCCGTATAACCAAAATCTAAATTAGTTTCCATGCGCTTTAGCCACATAAGTGATATCTTCAGGCTTTTCTTCCTGTGTTTGTGGTAACGCTACTCCTACTCTTTCATTTCCTTTTTTATCAAAATACTCTTTAACGTATTTTAATCTTTTTTCCGTATCTAAAATTTCATGGTAGTCCATATCTAAAAGGTCATTCACAATTTGTCCTCTGTTAGAAGTTTTTTTACCAGTTACAACAATAGCCACCTGTTTTTTAGTTGAAGGAGTACCTTTATCGTAATATTTCATAATTGCACGGAAATGTAAATCATTTTGGTGCATTTCTTTTATGAAATTTTCTCTAATTACTGAACGTATTTTTTCTTTAATGGATTGCATTTAATCTAATTTTACCCTTATAAATATTAGATTTGTGGATTAGGATTATTTTTTTGAAGTAATTTAGTTGCAAAAGATGTAACTTCCTGTCTACCCAATGCATTGGCCTTATCATAAAACTCTTTTTTCTTATCAATAGGTTTTATTTTATCAACAAATGATGGGGTTCTATTAACGTAATCTTCGGTTATATAAACACCATCCAATACAAATTGTTTTATATCATATCCAAGTTTCAGAGCAACTTTTCCAGCTTCCATACCATATGTATCCTCAGGTCCATATCCACCAAATGATTCTGGAATACCTACCAATTCCCAAAATGATTTTGAGTAAAGAGTATGCATACCACATCCAAATTTAAGTGTTGGAATTTGTTTGGCATTTATTTTAGTTATTGTTTGATTTAATGCACCAAACATAACATCTTTATTATCCATAGCAGTTCCGTATGGTTTATCCAAAAAATCCGAATGACATAACAAATCCCAGCTATTATCCCACCATTTCGGTAAAGATGGTGATACTATGTATATACCATCCAATTGATAAGATACATTTAATTGGTATTTTAACATATGCTCATGAAACAAAATATCCGTATCACAAAATATAAATTGGTCATAATCTAATCCAATAGATTCTCTTTTTTGCTGAGTAGTTCCCCAACAAGATGTATCTAATATTACTTCATTTACATTTTTCAATCCGTTAAATAATACACCAAATCTAGATACAAAATATCCTTGCTTATACTCGCTATCTTGCCAATTAGTTAGTTCTGGATTTAGGTTTAAAGTTACTTTGAGTGTAACATCATCATCTTTGTCCAAATAAGAAAATGCTTTATGAAATTGAATTATTAATCTTTCAAACATTTCCAATTCGGATGGCATTACATGTATGCAAATAAGTGTTCTTTTTTTAGCCATTAAAATACATTTTTAAAGAATGGATAAACCATATCTTTTTGTTTTAAATTAAATATGTGTATCTGAAATATGTCCCATTCAAAACTTCCAATCTGGTCAGTTTGTTGTACTATAAATGGTATATTTTTAATAAAGGTTGTAAAGTGATTACTTGTTAGTTTAGCCCCATCAAAAAGAATTTGAATATCTCCTTTCATTTCATCACCAATTGCATGAAACTTATGACTCAAGTCAAACATAGATTGTGTTTGTTCTTGTTGAGCAAATTCTTTGTAATCACAATCTACATAAATTCTATCACACCAAGGTTCTAATGCCGCAAGTATTTGTGGATTACAATTGTGAACAACAAATGTAGTATCGTATCGGTTACCAACAATTGGCATCATCAATTCATCATGCAGTACATCAGTATGCCATTTTCTCCACCACTCTTTGAATTTATTCTGTCTTAATTCTAAATATTCCTTTGAATCTTCAGGCTTATACCATTTTGTTCCATCCGGCAAGTCTATGATTCTTTCAATCTTAATACCATCTTTAAATCTACTACCTCTACAAGTCATATGATATACAAAAGCATCTCTACTTTGTATTAACTTATATTGTTGTAAATGAAAACGATTGAATAAATCAGAATCTTCTAACTCCATTGGTGCAAATAATTTATCATGCCCACCAATACAAACGAAATCCTCTTTGAATAACATCCAAGGTGCGAATATACCTTGAGTTGTTTTGTCTTCCATCACATACTCCTTTTCATATACAAACTTTTTGAAAGCTGAATCATTGAATTCTTCGGGCTCCATTCCAAAGTTTTCTACATATTTTTCAGGACCCGGTGGATGTAATGGTGGTTCAATACGAGTAGCTGAAACTACACTTAGTGGTTCTAAGTGCTTCAACATATTACTCACATAATTTTGAGTTACAATCATATCGGAATGTAGAATAGTAACAACTGGTGTTTGTGCCATATTGATTCCTATATCATACAAAACAGTATGCCCAACTCTTTCAGGCCCTTCGTTTCTATATCCTTTTATATATGGATGATTTTCTTCCATTAATTGTACCCATTCCCAAGTTCCATCGTTTGAAGCATCATCTAATATTATAATGTTATGAGTATCCCCATAACAATCTTCAATACTATTTACTGCTTGCTTTAAATATTTTACGTTATTTCTGCAAGGTATTATAAATGTTATACGTTGATATTGTGCCATATTAAGGTTTATAAGCTTTTACATAAATCCATTTAGGATGTCCGCTATCAGAATAAGATTCTCTTACTTCAATTGTTATATTTGTAAATCCAATTTCTGATAAATCTTTTATTACATCTTCTTCGTTTTGTATTCTAACATCACATACAGAATTTGTACCATTTGCATCATAATAATTTTCAAAGTATGAAACCCTTGGTCCCAATGGAGAATCCAAATCAGAACCATATCCCATTTGAAATGAAAATAGTCCCCCAGATTTTAGTGTTCTATATAAATCAGTTATTAAACTTTTTCTAATATCGTAAACTGGGATGTGTTGTAATGCTATTGTAGACATTATAAAGTCGTATTCCTCCGTTTTAAGTTCGGATACATCAACACCATTATTACAATACCAATTACTATTTTGATTTACATATGATACCTTATTACTTTGTATATTTCCTTCTGATATATCAACACCATCAATTCGTTTCCAATCACAAAGATTAAACATATTAGTTACATTTCTACCCTTACCACATGCGAAATCTAAACCAACTTTATCAGCCCACTTTTGTTTATCTTTTAAATCACCTAAAAGAATATCCCAATAATCAGGATTGGTATTATGTTCTTCGTGATTTGTTGTACCACCCGCATATGCACTTTTTTGCATATGAGTATATTTGTTATCTTTATTTACCATAGTTTTCTATATAGTATTTTAAATCTTCAGGCGTACCCAATCCCCACATTTTTTCAATATTAAATGTTTTGAACTTTTTACCATCGCCAATACCTTCGTTGTAAACAGGACAAACATAAAATTCGTTGTTTACTCTTATGTTCTTTTCAATCATTTGTTCTGCGTATTTTACATAATCAGAACCTTTAGCCCAATAGTAAACACCTACCGTTGCAATATCTGAAATTGGATTTTTTTCTTGTACCTCTGTCACATAACCATACTCATCAATTTTAGCGAATGACCATTTAGGATGCGTTGCTTTAAATGTAAGAATACCACCATCAACTTTTTGTTCGTTCATTTTGTACATAAACTCATTTGAATCCCATTCTACAAATTGGTCAGAGTTTGCCATCAATAGTGGTTCATCGTTATTGATATGTTCTTTTGCTAATAGAGTTGTACATGCTGCACCTTCTGTCAAACCTTCTACTTCAACAATTTTACAACCTGGTGTAATTAAGTTAAGAAGTGTATCTAAATTATATTGTGCTCTATGTGATTTCTGAACTACATAAATAAATGTAGCATCTATGTTAAGATTTTCAACAACTACTTGAATCATTGGTTTGCCTTCCACATCAATTAGTGGTTTAGGGAATGTATATCCAGCTTGTTGGAATCTACTTCCTGCTCCAGCCATTGGAATAAGAACATTCATCTTACCACCTTGCCATTTTGGTTTACTCATAGTTTTCTTTTCTTTTAATTTAGTTTCTAATTTTTCAAAAGTTAAATCATTTGGATTATCCACTCTTAAAATATTTGCTCTACTTCTACTTGCCGCCAATAACCCATGTGGTGAATCTTCAACAATAAGAGTTTCTTCCGGTAAACATCCCATCATACTCATAGCCTTCCAATACATCTCAGGATGTGGTTTAGAGTTCTTTACATCTTCGTTAGAGATAATTAAATCCATATACTCAATTATACCTATCTTTGATAGCATAACCAATACAGACCTTCTAATTGAGTTTGAAGCACATGCTAACATATATCCCATATCCCTCAATCTTTTAAATACTATAATCAAATGTGGATTTGGTTTTAATTGTGAAATTGCTTCAATTGTAAGATGTTGTTTTCTATTCCAAACTTGCTCATGTACATCTTTTGGTAATCCTTTATTTTTAGTTAGCATATCCAACTTTTGATTTGTTTTTAAACCATCATAAGTTGAAAGATGTTCTGCTTCTGAAATTACATATTGTTCGCCAACCTCTTTAAGAGCTTGGTTAAGTGTATTATAATGTATTTCTTTTGCTTCCACCAATACACCATCTAAATCAAATACTATTAATTTTATCATGACATTCCTCTTTCAAATGGGTTAATATTATATTCTTCGAACATAGGATTTAGTTCTTCCATATATTCGTTTAAGTTCCACTTTCCTTTATTAATTGCTGTTGCTATGTATGGAAATACTAAGCTATCATAGTGATATATTCCTCTCTTTTTTTCACCACCAATTCTAACCATATAATCTCTACCAGTACCAGCTATTGCCTGCTCAAACTCCCAAATATTTAATTCATCAACACTATTTAAAACATTTGTAAAAAACTCTTTAGTTACTATTGTTGGTTGAATTGAAAACTTAGAATATTCATTAAAAACTAAAGTAGAATCAATTGATGATTCTGAAAAATATTCACCAGCTAATATTAATTTAATACTATTAACTTCTCCGTTCTTAACGTATTCAAAATATTTTTTAATGTAATCCGGTTTTATAGAATCAAATAGTATCATATCCTCATGTAAGAATAATATTACTTCTTCTGAAATTTGAGGTAATATTTGCTTCCAACGCTCGGTATATACTTTTGAGTCATCGTACTTAACTATTGTATAATCTGATAAATACGAATCATCTTCGTTTACAGCAACATATATTTTAGTATTACTAACATACTTTTTCAATTGACCAAAAAACATTGGCCATATATCTTTCATATCGGTATGTGTATAAACTACTATTGGTAAATTTATTCCCATATTGTATCTAAATTTATTCTATTTTCCCAAAGTTCGTTTCTAATCATCCACCACTTATAAAATGCTATAGCGTTTGAAAGGTCACCTTCATTTCCTTCTATCTCTCTAGCAAATTTATGAAAATCCGAATCAATAAACATTTGGGTTTCTAAATCATTATATAATGTATTAAACTCAACCATTACATTTGGAGAACCATAAAACCACATATCAGCAGGCCCCATATGAAAATGATTCCAATTAGCCATATAGATTTTATCTTGCTCAATATCAGTTTGGAAATTAATACATTGAACTGGATATGGATTACCCAAACCAGGTCCAGATGTATTTCTATTTATTCTACCCAAATCAAAACGTGCTTTTATAATAATATCATACTTTACTCCCGTTTGTTGATGTGGTAATTTCATTACTTCATTAACACTATATAAATGAGATAGTACTGATTGTGGTGGTCTTGGACAACCCTGTAACTTATCCAATCCTCTTTCTTTTATCAACTCACTAAAATCTTTTTGTTGTTCGAATATAGCTTTTTTCGGCTGATACATTGCTTCAATCAATCCCTGCTTTTCTAAATCCCAACTATGAATAAAAACATCAGCATCAACTTTATCCAAAATGTGCTTTTGAATATATTCTCTACCATCTAATCCATTTGATGTTTTATCCATTGGAGAATCAAACATACCATGTAAACATAAAGCTACTTTCATTATTCTATAACTTTATTATTTTTGAAAACAGTGAATTCAGTTAAATCTCTATAACCATTCAATTCACCTTGGTCTGAATTATGTAAAGGTAAGTTTTGTAACATTGCCAATCCATGTGCAGCTTGTTGTGGAGTCATATACATATTCCAACCTAAGAACTCAATATCATCATCTTTATAATACTTCTCACTTCTACCTTCGTATCTTGCTCTCTTAAACCATTCAGCTGCTTTAGGGTCATCACACAAAATCATACCACCTTTCCAAATTGGTAATATCTTTTTTATGTGGAATGATAATCCCATAAATGTACCGGGCATATACATATCCTTTGTGAATCGTTTAGCCGCATCCCAAATTGGATATGGTTTTAATTGATATGCACCTACCCAATGATTTGTTTCAGGTCTTTTATCAAAGATAACTTCACCACC
>JACCDO012195895.1_pt1 | contig 21947 bp, 13 predicted proteins | sample 7446101 | NCBI WGS metagenome assembly JACCDO01 (sample SAMN15323440, study PRJNA562643) | freshwater metagenome | isolation source: river surface water | place: USA:Blue River Watershed | collected 2017-08-16
ACAGAATTATCCGCCGTTTTATCTCTAAAATGTCATCAAAGATTAATTTACAAGTTCAATATTGTGGTGGATGAGGTTATAAGCGCTATTGCGATGCGCTATTTAACAAACTTGAGGACCAATTCCCAGGTGAGTTAAATTTAGTCGGTAAGATGGATTCTGGCACAACTGGAAACTTTGAAGTCACATTAAACGGCGATTTAATTCACAGTAAGAAAGCAGGAAAGGGCAAAGCTGAATCGCAAGCTGAAGTTGACGCAATTATTGCGGCAATTGAGAAAGCGAAAGGCAAGTAAATGACCACTTTCTTCATGTTTATATAACAAGAATTGATTTTTGATGTGTTAGATATATTATTATGAGTAGCTGGAGTGATTTATTGGCTGTTTTAAATAACGTCAATAATGAAAATGTTGAAAGTATATTATAGATACATGTTAAAGTAAAGGACGGTATATTAACAAAAAATAAAATTTAGTTTCATATGTTTTCTTTATTTTTCAATTCTTTCAATTGCCTACATTCTCTCTCAGCGACATTGCATTCCTCTTGCTGCTGTTCTATCTGCTGAGTAAGCTGAACTTGTTCCTCTACTAACTTCGTAATTTCTTCCTTGATATTTGCGTGACTTTTTAATAATTTCTTATTTATCTTTTTTTGATTTGCTAGGTTCGTTTCAAGAACATTTATTTTGGCGTTGAATTCAGTAACGATCGTGGCAGTATCACTGATATTTTCGCGATATTTCAATAACATTTCATCATATTCTTTTATTTGATTTTGTAAATTCTCTTCTTTTAATCGTTCCGAAGATAAATGTGATTGAAACTTTTCCTCTTTCGCGATGCATTGCTGCATTAAGGTCTCTAATTGCATCTTTTTTGCTGTCATTAACTGATTTGCGATATCTTTAGATTTTGAATAAGCCTCGAAATGTGATTTACGTGTATTTATATGATCTTCTATCATCACTAATTTTTTCCTTATTTCTTCATTTGCTATTGTTTTTTCATTAATTAAAACTTCTTGTTCTTCTACTGACTTTAATATATTATCTAATTCATTCTGATAACTGGCACTCAATTCATTAGTTTTTATATTTTCGGCTTCATTAAGTGCATTTAAATCTTCTTTATATTTTTTATTTGATTCCTGTAACTTACGACAACTTAATTGCAAATCATCAATTTTTCCTTTTAAGTTGTCATTCTTTTCTTGTAATTTGAATTTATCTGCATTAATGTAATATTTATTTTTTAAAATCGTCTTGTAATCCTTGTACAAATCGTTATACACACGTGCTTCTAAGTCTTCTATCGACTTTAAATGCATAGCAACTAAGCTTTCAACTAACTTTGGGTCGTTAAAAGCTTCTAAACAGTTCTTTTTCCCGATTAAATCTGGACAAGAAGCAATGTCGCCGAATATCGCCTCGTCGATCAACGTTTCCTCATTCAATGGCTGCGACAGAAGCTGTTGGTACAAAGCATTCATCGTGCTTGCTGCAGGAGCTTTTTTATCTACAAACTGACTCATTTATACCAAGTCCTTGTCCTGTGAGTGTGGATAATTTATTATCGAGGTAGGAAACTTTCAATTTTTGAAATCTTGCTTGATTGAGACCGGTGAAGTGAGACACGTGCTGAGAGAATAATAATTTAATAACACAGTTTAAAATTGGTCTTCGAATAACACTATCTCTAAAGACAGCGGGATGAACTCCCACATGCCGTCGTCGTACTGCACCCTGTGCCTTAGGCTAGCCTTGTCATAGTAGTTGATGACACCTGAGTACATGCAGTTATCATCCTTCCAATAAACATGAACCTTTTTATTTAACAAATTTGTCTGTTCACTCTGGATGCAGCCAGGACACACCCAGCACCATTGGCTGCCCTTGAATGCGCTATTGATAATCTTTCTATCAGGAAATCCATTCTCAATGGCATAATTTGTCTTGCATACAACACAAGATGTTACTTCCCCAGGACCGTTGTATGACTTGCTTGACTGCTTGTCGACTTTAGTACACTTCAACACAGACCCAGGCGACCTGCTGGTTGTTACTGGGGATGGGTGCACACTTTGCTTCTTTAATTTTTCAAATAAATCACAAAGAATTTTAGTGTCAATCCATGTCTGACTGCTGTCAGTGGTGACGGCTCGACCGTTATTGAGCATTTCATAGAAGTCCTTGGAGAATTCTGCCATGGATTGGTACATGTGCAACTTCAGCTTCTGCTTTAGATAATCCACAGTCACTAATCGACGCACGTAATGTTTGTAGTCAGGAATAAACTTGTAAGGTATAGCGGCAAAATCGTCAAGTAGCAAGCGCTCATCCGCATCATTACTTGTGTTGCGGGATGGTTTCTTTTGCAGATCAAACCCTTCAATGTCACCTAATAGTACGGCATTCATATTGTCGGCGATTCTTATTACATTGTTGTCGTCGATCTCGACAGCATCTAAATCGAATAAGATATCCTGAATTCTTCTTTCTAGCAAAGGCAGCTCATTCCCATCGAACACTTTCCAGTCATCTAAACTGTCTCCATAGGCGCTATCTATATTGATAATTGGAAGGATATTCTCGAAACCGTTAACTTGTTCGATGCTATGCTGGTACCCCTGTGTTATTGGATTATCGATCAACTTCGCAGTTAATGCATCAATAGAGAGGTATGACAGCGAGCCACTACCGGTCGCGTCTTTACTCTTCTTGCTAGACCCAGAGTTGCCAGGCGCCCCTTTACGTTTGCGGTGCACAGGCTCTTGCCCATCATAACTGATGTCATCAAGGTCAATGTCGAACGGGTCATCCGCTTCTTCCACAATAGCGTATCCTTTCTTTGCTTTGGGCTTGCTGTCACTGGTTACTTTGGTCTCTAGCTTACTAAACTTGACCGCGATATCATGCTTGTCTTTCATTTCATTGGCGAATTCGTCATTAGACATCAGAACGTGCCGCGCTAGTTGCACTCCCATGTCTTTGTTGAATGCGTTAGCCTCCTTCCCATTGGCGAATATTCCACATGATTGACGAGTAAACTCTAGATTTGCCGTCACGCGATCACTAACCTTTTTAATAAACACACGCGAATCCATATCTGGATCCACAGTTTTACTTGTAACGTCAATTCCAGAGTAAAACACAGCAAGCTTTCTAGGTGCTTTAACCTGATTTTTCTTGTACCAAGTGGGTCCGATGAGCACTTGAACGTCCTCAGATGTAGTAAATTCTTGCTGCTCACCAGTCTTGCTAACTAGCGGCTCAAACAACTCATATCTTGCAATGCCCATGTTGTCATGATCCTCATCACTAAAGTATTCGCTCTCATCACTTTCATAGAGGCACTGTAGATTCGACTCGTCTTCCTCATTCGAGGTGTTGCTGTTCGTCGCTTTGTTCAATAGACATTGAAAAGAAACTTGAAACAATTCGCCTTCCGCCTTGCATTGCAGTCTCTTCAATTTCTCGCGTCTACTTATGGTATCCAAGATAATTCTAGCTCGATCTAGGGATAAGCGCAGCGATAAAACTTCATGTCCATCAGCCCAAAGGCCTGAAGGCAATCGTTCTATTCCAGCTGGAATATGCGAGCTACAATAAATATCTGTAAACCCTAATCGCGTGCGCTGAAATCCCCGCCCACTTCTTTCACCACATATAGAGTGGAAATAATTCTCGCAGCCATCAACGGTACACTTGACACATATACCAGTCTTACGATTACATAACGAGCATTTCGCCTTGCGGCACTCCTTGGGAATAGATCGGACATCAACGACGCCGTTATTGAGCTTCACAAGACCTGGAGCATTCTTTGCGCAGAAGACATGAGAAAATTTATCATCATGGGTTGGAATGAAGCTGCCGCCACGTCGAGGGCAGAAGTAACAACGGGGATCCGTTTCGCCCAAGATGCAACTCGCGCAGGTCCAATTTGTGGTCTTTTTATCGAATCTATCATACAAATCCGCAACGCAACTAAAGTGTGCCGTTAAATAGCACGTGTTGCATGTAATTTTAGCTGGTTCGTCGACGGTAAGTGGAGTTATGTAAGACACCAAACACATCGCACAAGTGTCGCTCTCGTATATATCTGGCTTTAAATCAATAACTGCGGAAGTGGTTGCACTTCTACTGCTACCCGAGGTCGAACCCTTACTCTTCTTGGTGCGTTTTCGCTTCGGAATTTGATCTAAATCTTCAATCTTAATGCGATATTTGGTGCGGAGGCTCAGTTGCTCTGCTCTTCGAGGTTCGCTGTTAGGCGGACAGTGCGCATTACAAAAGAATCGTATATCCAAACCAGAAGGATAAACGCCATTCCTACTTGAGCCCAGAAATGCGGGATCTGTTATAGCTGATTCAACGTATAATCCATGAAACCAAGCACAAAGGGGATGGAAAACTGTCGCACATTCCCACTCATGGCTGCACCGAATAACCAGTCCACCGCGTACGCTACAAAACGCACACGACTCTGTAATATCAGATGTCTCTACATTGAGTAATGTAGATCGACCTCGCCGATCATCAGCGGCAATACTAGGTAACTGTACTTGCACATTGCTGACGTCGATCGGACCCATCTCATACAAATCAGATATAATAGCATCTTTAGACCAAATAGCGCAACACACATGAACCCATCTACCGTCCGTCGTAGCTTTTATGCCGCCGTGATAGTTAGGGCACAAACAGCACTTAATGGTTTCTCTAGCACAGGACGCATCAAAATCAGCTGCTAGTTCTTCGTCGTCCACAATAGCTTGTATCCCTCGACATCTGTCACAGAAATAATCGCCATCTGGGATTTCCAATACACCATAGCAATACTGGTGCATTGCAGCATTGCAGCCGTCGCAGAACACGATGGAATTATTATCAGCGCTTGTTCCATCAAAGCAGCACATACATGTGGAGTCATCTTGTGATTCGTTCAACACTTCATCTTCACTTGGCGGTGGTGGCCTTCCATCAACTTGGATTTTCCACGACGCAGGTATATCTGCCTGATCGTCTTGCTTGGCGTCAGATGCTTGGTCACACATACCTCGCACAGCATTTTCTGCTATCTTACGCCAAACAGTTTGTTTCTTATATTTATTTTCAATTAAACTATTACTATTTCTCGTTTCTGTAATTCGGTTCGCATTTTCCAGCAGATTACTCAACTCCAAAAGCTTGTCTAATTTCGCATTCGCAGCTTTAGCCAGGGCGCGGTACGCCACTTGATCCGTCTTGATGAACCTGCAGATCTGATCGCTGTCATCTCTTGGAACAATTACACGATCCGCGAGGTTAATGGACTCGTCTTCGTAAACACTATTAATATGCGCGACACCGATGTGAACATCATAATTGCAGTCAACAGGTGCAGTAGAGTCGTGAATAATCCCTATTATATACCTCTGCACCCACATGCTGTCGCTGTCTTTAACACTTAGTTTGGTCCAACTTTTAACAGCTTTTTCTTTTTTTTTCGCCTCATCTACATTTATTGACTTATCATCGATAATTACTTTGAATTCGCAACTATATCTCTGATTTATACCATCAAATACTGCGGATATTGTATTCACATGTGCGTTGGTAGAAGTCGTCACAACCTTATGTGAGTGCAACTGCTTTGTTAAAAAGGACACATCATCTAGGATTAAGTCCGCAGCCAATTTATTGTAACTCTCGACGACTTTATCCTCGCAATCGGCCCCGATAGAGGTATCTACAGCGTCAGGAGCAGGCACTAGATTGCTAGTGCTAGATCCGGATGGTGGCAACTGATGACTTGAACCAACTTTAGGACCATTTCCTTCTAAATATGCTATATCCTCAAGAACCCTAGAGAGCATCTTGACCCTTTTCTCCTCGTCAAATAAGTTATTGCGATCTTTATCACTGAAGCCACTTAGTTGCGCATTGATGGCTTCACTAACTAGGTATTGATTTTTGTCATTCGGTTGAGCCAAACATGGGAGACACATTAGTTCTTTATTATCCGTGCTGCCGAATATTTCGCGCACCGCACCGAGTATGTTACTGGTTATCGTGGGATCTTCCGCATAATATAACGACACAACTTTCCAAAAATGATCTAAATCCATTGGTTCACCCTCTGACTGACCTGGCCATTCACACATAGTGTAAGGTTGAAACTTTGGCTCTTCATTTGGAATTTCTCCTCCGGTCTGACCTTCAGTGTTATCATCGTCTACTATTCTTTTCTTAGTCGGCTTTTGAGTTACAGCGCTAGAATTACTAAATAATAGTGCGTGGTCCATAGACAGCACTATTTTTGATTTGTCCATTGCGAGATCATCTCTAGATTTACTACGCTTCGTGGTTTTTTCAATAAACTCGTCTGCGTCCAAATCATCAAAAGACTTATTAGTTTTAGGTTTACTTTTTGGCTTTATAGGTTCCTTTACAGCTACGGCATGTTGTTTACAAAATATTTCACATAATACTTCACCATCTTCTGTCTTTACTATTCTATTGGTAAATCCTTTTGGGTTATGAATTACACACCATGGATGCGCTGCAATTGCACATCTCCCGAAACTACATTGCGCTGCAGCTCCTTTTTTACCACAGTAACATTTGAGCTTATATCTTTGCTTATCTACAGCTCTCAATGTATATCGTGTTTCATCAGTACTAATTGATGCAACAGAATAAATATCAGGAATCCAAAGAGCACATAAAGAGTGAATCCATTTATTATCATCAGTTCTTTTGTAAGCGCCGCCAAAATTTGAGCATAATTCACAAACAATTTCTTCAGGATTTTGATTTATCTCACATACATCACAATACCAATTACCTTCAGGAACTTCTGGTATACCATAACATGACTGATGCACCGCTAAGTTACACTTATCACAGAACAAGATTTCATTATTATCATATGCGACGCCTCGCTTACAGATCCAGCAAACAACCTATAAAATAAAAAAATAATTAGCTATTTGGTTTTAATATGATGAAATGCAACATAAAATCATAGGCAAAAGAGTATTCTTGAAAAGCTAAGCATTACTTACATCATCGAGGTCGTCTCCCGCGTCTTCTCCGGGAGAATCCATCGATATTTGCAATAAACAAACCCAATGGACGTAATAAATTAAATTCGAATTGACGGCCACTCTGCGGCCTTCCGGGGATTTCGACTAGAAGAATAATACTTATAAATACAAACAATAATACATATACAAGAAGCAATCGTCTACACACTTACTATTGCTCAAGCAATTTCTGACTGATTTGATCGATAGCAGTAGAAGAATGATCTAGCACTGAATTAACATTCTTAATCTCAACATTCAGACGTTTAACTGATTGCTCGTCGATATAAGCGCTTTGTTTAGTAATATCTTGTATGCTTTGGTTGATGGAAAGGTCTAGAGCATCAAATTGCTCATTAATTTCATTAAGTCTAGCTATATGTAAATCAAATGAACTAATTGTATACTCAAATGCATTTATTCTTTTATCTACATCATCTAACGTTCTAATAAAATCTTTACTTGTCACTAAACTTTTTACTTTATTCGTAACATTACTACTTCTTTTTACTTTTGGAAAAATAGACTCTAATTTTTGTTGAATAAGCAGGACAATAAATATAATTGCTAAAATTTTAGTTATTGGCCATGGTTTAACTGCTTCTATGGCTCTAACAAATGGTGATTTAGGTGCTTTAATTTCTGAACTATGCGCATTTACTGCTGGTGTCTTAATGACGTTTGTATCTATCTTATCTACAATCTCAGTAGGTGTATTTCTCGCTGCACTACTACTTCTTCTTTTATTTGCACTTCCTGGTGTTTTAGTAAGTGTTTTAGGAGTACTTACTCTTGTATTTGTATTCGATCTATATGATTCTTCATCAGGAGTGGTGTTCGTATTATATTCGGTGAAAGACTGAAATGGTGATTGTATTAATTTATACACTTCTTGAGACCAACTCATTCTTCTACTTGATGACCCTTGAGCAAAGTCACCGGCATCTTTTAAAGGAGATGCTATTTTTGCTGATGACGAAGTTTCTTCATTGTTTCTTTCATTTTTAGGAACTGAAAGTGAAACTCTTCTGTCCGAGGATTTTGCAGTTGATTTTCTACTCGTTGACTTCCTAGTAGAAACTTTTGGTGATACGGATATCTGATCCATGTAGCTTTGACTATCGTAACTATCTACCATAGAGTTCTGTCCATTTACAGTAGCTTCAATATACTCCAAATTATCAACAAGAGGGGTTTCAATACTTAATCGAGGAGTGACACTGTCGCTCATAAAACTCAATCTCTTCTTTTTTGATTCAGGGGATTCAAACATTGTTTGCCGACGCTTCGACTGCCTTCTTGACATGATTTCCTAGAGTATTCTATACTTAACAACTTCAAAAATGCTTAATTTTTTTAATTTTTAAAAATTTACTATGGACTAGGCGGTCCCGTTAGAGTTAAAGGTGCTAAATACTAGTGAAAGCCGGATTAAAACTACCGGATACACTCTAGAAGCCAGATTTCATCCCGTAAATTCACCATTCGTCTACTAATCATTTTTTGTAATGAATAAAATTATTAGCTCCAATTCCCGATACCTGCAATGCCTTCCAAGAATTTTGAACAGTTGAGACAAAAATTGTAAAAGTCAGGGTGGCAGGCATCTGTGATGAACATCGATCGATACGAGGCTATTCGCCTTTTGGGCGAGGGATCCTTTGGGAAGGTCTACCTTATGCGTGATAAAGTGAAAAGGGGACTTGTCTGCGTGAAAATTATTAAAATTAAAAATATTCCGAAGAAAGAAAGAGAAGCCACCAAGATGGAGGTTGATTTGCTGCGTAAGCTCCATCACCCCAATATTGTCCGCTACGTAGATTCATTTCTCAGTAAAAATGCCAGTGAGTTATGTATTTGCATGGAATATTGTGATGGTGGTGATTTAGCTACTCAAATTAAAGCAGCAAAAAAAAATTTATTTTCTGAGAACAAAATATTACATTGGTTTGTGCAACTAGCACTTGGTTTACATTATATGCACTCAAATAAAGTGTTACATCGTGATTTGAAAACTCAAAATGTATTTTTGCTTGGTAATGGTAGATTAGTTTTAGGTGACTTAGGAATATCTAAAGTACTTGATGGCACAATGGATTTCGCTCAAACATGTATAGGTACACCTTATTATATGAGTCCAGAGATATTCCAAAACAAACCATACAGTTATAAATCAGATGTATGGGCATTAGGATGCGTGTTGTATGAAATGACTACATTGAATCATGCGTTTGATGCAAATTCTATAAATGGTTTAGCCGGCAAAATCATTAAAGGTAGATACCCTCCAATTCATCATAAATATAGTCGTCATCTGCGCGACTTGATACAATCAATGTTAGAAATTACTCCTGCCAAAAGACCTGATATTGATCAAATATTGAGGAAGCCATTTATTAAAAAACACACGATAAATTTCTTCACGGATATCGCCAGTCGGCCTAGTACTAGTATAGGTGAAGGCACTATGATCATCAGAGGTGCTGTTGGTGGCTCTGGAGCAAGTAATAACTTGAATCAAGACGCCAATATGTTAGCATTACAAAAACAATTAAGAGAGTTAGATATGACTGAAGCGATGAGTGAAGCATTAGCTCCAAAAAATGCACCGGTCGATCCAACAGAAGCTAAAAAATTAGCAAAAGAGCAAGCTAGTGCATTAAAGCGCGAAGAAGAGCACAAGAGAATGGTAGAAGTTGCGTTAGAGAAGATGAGACAAGAAAGACAAAATAGATTAAAAAATCGAGTAGATTCTGGGAAAGGTCAAGAAGCAAAAGGAGTTGCACCGCCAAGAAAGGAGGATATATATAGACAGCCAAGAGGGCCTAGTCCTGCACAGCTACAAAATGTTCCATCTGTTGAGGCAATGCGTAAAGAAGCTCAAGCTAATATTCGAGCTGCCGCTAACAATCCAAATATTCTGAATGAGAAAGAAAAGGAACGTGAGAGGGAAAGAGAGCGCGAAAAGGAGAGATTACGGGAGAAAGAGCGCGAAAAAGAGCGAGAAAGAGAGCGAGAAAGGCTTGCAGCTGTTGAAGCTGAGCGGAGACGTGAAAAGGAACAAAAAGAAAGACTTTTAGAAAGAGAAAAGAAAATAGCTGAAGAAAAGCGAAGAGAATATCAAATCCAACAGGAGCGTGAGATGAAAGAGCGCGAAAGATTGTTGGAAGACAAGAAAAGAGAAGATATGCGCAGAGAAGCGGTTAGATTGCAAGAAGAAAGTAGGTTACGTGAAGAAGCAGTGTCGAAAATGAAATCAGACTTAGCTAAGCAACAAGCAGATGCTATAGCAAAGAGGGATGCATTAAGAGAAAAGGAGCGACAGCGTCAAAGAGAAGAAATTGAACAGTTAAAAAGAGATAAAATAGAACTTGATCGTAGAGCTAGTGAGCGTGACAGAGTGCGCGAACAACAACGTCGAATGTCTGAAGAAAAAGCCGATAGTCGCGCAGATGATAGAGATGATATAAGTGCGAAGGAGAGAGTACTACTCCGCAAGCAAGAAAAAATGCAACGAGATGAGAATGAACGAATTGAGTTACTTAAAGAGGCAGAAAATGAAAATCGTAGAATTCGTGCTGCGGCAGCTGCTGCAGCAAATAACCAGCAACGTAGTCACCTTCAAGGAGAAGCAGTTGGTGCATCTAAAGAGCCAAAACAAATGAGTGCAAATGAGTTGTCAGAAAAGTTGAAACAAGCCACTAATGGTAAAGCAAATAGATTTGACGCAGGACCCAAGAGTGCATATAATGAGCATAGTAGTAATGAGAACACTCAGAGAATGGGAGCCATTGGTAGCGACACTGATGAAGATGTAGAGTTAGATGCAGATGACGATGCCTTATTTGAGAGATTGCCTAGCAACCCAGACGATGAAGATGAAGATATGCATCGAAGAGAAGAAGAGTTGCAAGCTGAGTTGCAGATGGCTACATTACGATGTGAAGAGTTAAAGAGAACCCTGCAAGAAACTAAAACTTTAATGGGAGACGCACCTGTTGGGAAGAAAGTGGTACCTACTGTGCCAGATAAAAAAGGAGGGCAAACTACCTATGCGAATGACGACGATGATACCGAAAGTGACGACTATTATGACGATGATGAAGATGAAAATGACAAGCGCGCTGCGCCGCCTTCAACTGTATTTGAAGATGTCAATGCAACGCCTCGAAAGCACAAGCCTAATAATGCCGCTGTCCGTGAAAGCCCTTACGTAGGATTGCAAGATCCTCCAACTCCAACCGGCAGATTAGGTGATCGTATCGAGAGGTTGCGTCAACGCTGCATTGAAGCACTAACTAGAGATGCTTTTGAAGATGCTTATCGATTTTTGAAGCAATATGACGACACGTACAGCAATGCTAATGTGTACGAAGATGATCGTGAAGAAGAAAAACTTGCAAGAATGCGAGCTATCCTCGGAGATGGGAAGGCGCACTACACACCACTTATAGAGCAGTTAATTTTTATGGAAGAGACAATAGCTTAGGAACTCTCCTTGTATACTTTGTAATTTTACTTTTAGTTATCAATACAAAAATAGTTTCAAAAATTATAACACAAAAATCACTTGCTTATTCCAACTTGTCTGAAAATGGAAAGAAGGATTCGGGCTTAACAGTGTTGATGACAACTGTTGGCGCCGCGTCATCGATGGCAGCACTAGTTTGAGGTAACAAGAAACTCTGCCCGAGATACGTCGCAATGCCAGCTCCATACCCTGCTAACGCACTCAAAGATATTTTTTTTGCATACCATAAAAAATCTATTTTTTCTAAGCCCATTAAAGCCACTCCCGCGGCAGACCCAATTATCAACAGCGAGCCTCCAGTGCCTGCGCAAAACGCTATAAGTTGCCATAAACTAGAGTCTGTTGGAACAGCATCTAAGGTGTACATACCCATAGTCGCAGCAACTAGTGGAACGTTGTCTATAACTGCAGATGCTAGCCCAATCAAAGTGGCAATTATTGATTCATTAGGAATATTATTTTCTAAAAACTTGGCCAAAGACTGAAGAAGTCCAGCTGAGTCTAAGGCACCAACGGATAGTAATATTCCTAAAAAAAATAAGACACCTGATGTGTCGATCTTTCTTAATGCCGCTGGAGCCATCAATTCTTCGCGCTCCTCTTCACCTGCATGAATTGCATCTGTTAGACTCCACATAACTCCTAATGACGCCAACATACCTAAATATGGAGGCAGACCGGTCGTCGCTTTGAACAATGGAACACTCAGTAGACCCGCAATACCGGTTGCAAAGACAAGTTTGCCTCTAGGCGCTAGCTTCGACGATTGCTCAGTTTTTGCTGGAACTTCTTCGCCTTCAGGAATTTGGCTTTGCAAGAAAAATGCGGAGACAATTACGGAGACGAGAGATGGCAAAAACAAGCCCGTCATCGTCGGTAATGCTGAAATTTGTCCGTTAATCCACAACATCGTGGTTGTTACGTCGCCGATTGGGGTCCAGGCACCACCAGCGTTTGCAGCAATTACAATCAGTGCACCAAATAACTTTCTGTCGTCAGGATTATTCAATATCTTCTTGATCAACGACACCATCACTATCGTCGTCGTTAAGTTGTCTAATATTGCCGACATGAAGAAGGTAATTATACTTATAACCCACAATAACCCGCGTTTAGACTTCGATGTGATAGCATCTGTAACGACCTTAAATCCCTGATGCGAGTCAACAATTTCTACAATTGTCATGGCGCCTAGGATAAAATATACTACTTCAGACACCTCCGCAACCTTTTCACTCAATTCGCCCAATGTTGTGTCAATAGGAATGCCTTGCACAGCTGCAGAACCAACAAATATTGTCCACAATCCTGCACTCATTAACAACGCAATAGCAGCTTTATTGAATTCGAAATAGTTTTCAAAAATGATGCCAATGTAACCCAAAGCAAAGGTCGCGGTCATGGATAACCATTCGTGATTATGGATCCAACTTCCTTGAAATATAGCTGCTAATATTAATGCAACAGTTAAGACGAAACCAGTCCGCAAAAAATCTTGTTTAACTCCTTCCGCGCCAGCTTCTAACGCCATTTCATTTGCTAATGTTCTCGCTTTAAGGTTGATTTCCGTTAAAGATGAGCCAAATAACTTCGCTTTCTCTAATTCTAATTCTTCTGCTTGAATACCACGAAGAATATCTGTCATACTAACACAACCAAGTACGTCATTATTCGTATCAACTACCACAAGATGTCTAATGCTATTATCCAACATCATCTGTCTTGCATATTTAATATTTTCTGAACCCTTAATAGTTAATGGTCGTCTCGTCATGACATCTTTTACAACAGTCGTAGTTGATTGTTTCTGATTATCAAGAATTTTTGTGACATAATCTCTTTCAGTAAATATACCAACAAGTTTATCATTATCATCAAATAGTAAAGTACTACCTTTTTTGACTGCATTCATAGCTTTTATTACAGTTTCCACAAAATCGCTTTCTTTAGCTCTCGCATATTGAATATTTTTACATAAACTAGATACAGTATCGGTGCGCTTTAATTGTTGTTCCACGGGAACTGAAGATCCCCAATAAGTACCTTCATCCAATGATTCTGGAGGAGCAAGATTTCTACTTACTCCGCCTCTACTTACTACACCATTCCTTCTATAAATCGGTAGCTTATACGATGTCCCGATCGCAAGTACCAGATATAAAACACAAAGGAAAAGTGATAAAGAGGTCATGCGAGCCATACGTGATACACTACCGATAGAGTATCGTCGGCTTCTTGGTAGTTAAAAGTCTACCTCGGAAGTGGGATGCGAGGTTTGATGATTCAGCTGAGTGACACACTGGTTTCGAGGAGATTCCCGGATTCGGGGATTCAGGATTTCCTCGCATTGTAAAATCCGTAACTTCATTAGAGTTCATTTATATACGCCTGATATTGAATCTATGACTACACCATGCGCACTGGCAGCACGAGCAGCTGCAATCTACCATCTTCTTCACCTTGAAACCGGCACCGGAACTCCTTGACAAGGATTTGTAATTTGTAAAAGGTAAAGGTATTAAAGTGCAAGAAGTAGCTGTAGGATCGATAGAAGTTTAGAATCGATGTTACCATTGAATGCGTAAATTAATATCATATGAGCAAATGAAGATTATAGTGGTATTTCTGCTTGGCTCTATTGTTGGCATATTTATATCTCTTTTTTACTTAATGTCAGAGAATACATTGTCTACGGGACAACATGGTCCTAGTCCACAATTTATACAAGAATCAATTAAAGTAGATAGTGTTTCTACTGACTCGCAGTTGATACAAGAGTCAAGTATATCAGATACATTTCTAGAGAAATATAGAGCTTTAGACAGTGACTTTGTGTCCACAATTAGAAATTGTTTAGGCGCTGATATATGTTATAATAAAAAAGTAAATGATATAGACAGAGTAGGATTACTAGGAGTACCATATTCAGGCAGTAAAAGTGTTATGAAAATATTGCATGATACAGTAACAACAGTAAATAAAATAGAAATTATAGAAGATTCTCATGCACCTCCTTACGGATATGGTTTTAATCATGGATGGACAAGAATTATTCGACTTGTTCGCGGTGTCTTACCGCATGCACTTTCAATTGTAAATAGATCAAATATTAGTGATACTCACCTTGATGGTGCATTTGATGCTCAAATTAGACAAATAGTGCGCTGGCACTGTCGTTTAAGCCATGTCGCTGCACATACTATGATGTTGACAATATTTGCGGATGATTTGGTAACTAAGCCAATGATTGAATTAGAAAAGATATTATCTTTTAGCGGCGTAAAATTTTCAAGAGATGATTTACGCAAAGCCATCAATACCCACTTGAATGAATTAATAGAGGAAATAGATTACATTCCCAACACTTATAGTAGCCACCAACTAATCCCTCCCAAACTCATGAAGATTGGAGTAGACACATTACGAAATGAATTAGATACCACCAAATTGTTGACGAAATGGCCGTGTCATTCGTTTAATTCGATAAGTAACAAAGACAAGCTGCTGTTTGCGCCAAGTGTTCTGGCGCCAAATTGCAGCGGACTACATGTTGTATGCAGTGTACCAGTTGATATAAGGGGGGCGTAGGCTGTTGGGGGTAGTGCATGCCACGCATACACAGAAAATAATGTAATTACACATAATGACATATTTATAACTAAATCGTTTACTATTTAGACTTCAGCAGCTTTGGGTTTCAGCGGTTGGTAACCAGCGTTCTTCGTCGACTGCGGCAGATTTCGATTAAGGGAATTTACAGGTGAAAGTGCCAGATCTTTGAATTTACGGTCTCTTGATGGTGGACCGATGGATATTAGAGGAGATGGCGGTATACCTAGTCGCAACAACAGCGATCCTCTTATTTGTTGAGGTGAACGAAATAGGGATTTCTTCTGTTCTCTCCATACTCTTGTGTCAAAGAGAGTTTCTATGCCTTCTATTTGATTAATACCAATGAACTTGGTTTGTTTACCTTCAGCTTTTTTCTCAACTAATCTAGCTTTCTTGAGTAGTGCCTCGTCTTCAACAGTGCTGTTACCAGTGAGCATGTTCAACAATGATATGAGTTGACTCATGAATCTATATAAGACGAGCCCAATCATAATAACAATTAGTCCTATCAGATCCCACTTGGTCAGTTCGGTATGCCCAGGCATGAATTTTAATGAAAACGCGACATTACTCAATGGCACGATCACTGTCGAAGCCATCCACAATATGTTAGCGCTGCCGTGCTTCAATATCACTATGATCAAAATGTTGTACACTACGTTGAAGCACAAATAAAGGTTAACGAAGAGTGGCGCACTGGAGCAATCGTCAGCATTTTGACCACCAGTCTGTTCGGTTATAGTATCAATACCCATCCAACATAGTGCGCCTCCATATAAGTTGGGTAATATTCCAGAAAGGGGGATATTGATTACTTGGGATGATGGAATGCAAAGAGGTATCGCAAATAGAAATTGAAAGACTGCCACCCAACCATTCAAATATACTACATCAATTTCGGTTTCACCTAAAGCCTTTTCTTTATACACTGAAGACAAACACATAGGAACGCAGCTAACGACTAACACTGCTATCCATATAAGTTCAACGATACTATTGCTATCTGTGCTACTATTTCCACTGAAAGTAGGGATTAAAACTACGACAATACCCAGTAATACAACAAAAGCACCTAGATATTGCGCATTAGTGTACTGCGCTTTCAGCGTTATTTTGGATATAATCATAGATATTGGAATGGCCGATTGCTGCACCAACACAATCGTACTTGAGTTAGTAATATAATTTACAGCAAACGTTTGCATGATACCAGCTAGCGAATCGTAAACACCCATTATTGCGAATTTATATTTTGGTATTTCTTGCTGTTCTTTCGATATCACATTAGTATACCTAATCATCGGTATTATGTATGCAAAGCTTATTGGCACATATATAAATACAGACAGCATATTCATGAAGATTGGATAATTATGCATGGGATATGTTTGCAACCTACCGAATATACGATTACCTAATTGGAAAAAAAGCATCAGCACAAATGCTATGACTAATGTACTTCCTTTATCTTCTTCCACAGGCAAAGGTTTAATATCTATTTTCGGCAGATTATTTGTACTATTACTATTAGTAGCAGTATTTTGGTAGGTATTAGTTGAGGCCACTTGACCACTGTTAATAATAGTATTATTATTTGTAGTATTAGTATTCATATTATTTTGTTTGCTGTAGCTGCTTAAATTTTCATTCGCAACAGAATCTCCATTAGCAGTATTACTTATACCTTTTGAGGCAGCCAATTGAATCGTAGAATGAGCAGTAGCCGCTGCCGAAGACTTATAATTATATGATAATGTTGGTGCACCGGCATACACTCGATTGCTATAACGCGAATTCAACAACTTATCGCTTTCTTTGCTCATAATAAGGTTCTTCTAGTCTGTATTCACAGGCTTCTTACAATCATTCACGAGATGGAGGAAAGTCAAGACTTAATAAAATGTATCAATGGAGTGGAATCAAAGGAACACTACTTCTACCGGTCATGAGGCGCACGATGTTTATTGATCCAGTGAATTAAAATTGCATCAGACTTGATCTGTTTAGACGACTAAAGTGCTAAACAAGACCTGCGGGTATCTCAGGTACAATGTTAGTAAAAATTATCACACACCCAGTTGGAGTACACCGGCCCTGGCGATCGATTGGCGACTGGAAAAAAAAAAGAAGAGAGCGATTTAGGTTATTGTCAGTGCAAAAATGGTGGCAAAGAAGCGTAAGAGTAAGCGAGTTAAACTACAACAGAAATATAAAATACAAAAAAGAACAAAGCAGCATCATAAACGTATTAAAAAGGGTGTGCTTGTGGGAAAGATGCGGAAGAAGTTAGTTGACACTGGTATACCTAATGCATTCCCTTATAAGGCAGAATTATTGAAGGAAATTCAAGTAGCTAAAGAAAGAATGGAAGAAGTTAGATTACGACAAAAAGAGCAACGAGAACAAGAAATAATGAAAAGAAGAACAGGCAAAGATAAAACAGTTAATGATATGGAAGTAGATGAACAAGATAATCGCAAACAAAAAAATGTATTAAGCGCCCCAAATGATCAATTTATTGAAGATAATAACGTGGAAGTTGACGAAGGAATGGATGTGAAAGGAACAAATTTAGGTCAAAATTCACGTCGTGCTTACCTTCGTGAATTACGAAAAGTCGTCACTGGTGCTGATGTTATATTACAAGTTCTGGATGCTAGAGATCCAGTAGGAACTTGCAGTAAAGCTGTTGAAGAAATGGTATTAGCAGATAGTAGAAAGAAGCTAGTATATGTACTAAATAAAGCGGATTTAGTTCCTAGAGATGTGCTTGCTGGTTGGTTAAAATATTTACGACGAACACATCCTGCTATTCCTTTTAAATGCAATACCCAGAATCAAAAAGGCAATCTAGGTCAAGCTGTAGGCAAAGTTTCATCCCAGCAAGAGAGTGCTTTAAAGACAAATCAAGCAATTGGTGCGGAAGAATTAATAGGTTTATTAAAAAATTATGCCAGAATTGGTGATTCTAAATCAATAATATCTGTTGGCTGCGTTGGCTTTCCGAATGTTGGTAAAAGCTCTCTTATCAACTCATTGATGAGAACCAGAGCAGTTGGTGTTAGTTCAACTCCAGGGTTCACCAAAGTCGCCCAAGAAGTTATATTAGACAAGAATATAAGATTAATTGATTCACCTGGTATAGTATTTGCTGATGGCGATTCAGCAGCTACAGCTTTAAGAAACTGTGTTAACGTCGAAGAATTGGTTGATATTCTAACACCAATACAGGCGATTCTAGAGCGATGTCCACAAGGATATCTAATGGAACTGTATGGAATTCCAAAGTTCAAAGCACAAGATTGCATGTCTTTCTTGGCGTTGGTCGCAAAAGCCACTGGTAAATTAAAGAAAGGAGGTATTCCAAACACCGATGCTGCTGCCAGATCTGTATTACATGATTGGAATAATGGAAAAATTAAATTTTATTGCAAAGCTCCCGTCATAGTTAATGACAACGGAGGAGCTGGTGAAGCGGATACTAAAATCGTGTCTTCATTCTCGAAATCTCTCGATATCAACAGCTTGCGTGATGAAGATATTCGTGTATTAGATGCACTAGAGGCTGCAAGCATGGATGTCGAAACACCCAGCAGTAACTTTGTCCCAGTTGATAATATAGCGGGCAGTTTAGATACAGATTTAGCTGATTCAAGTGTCGCTGACAAAATGGTCACCAGTACTGCCGCCGTTGCCCGAGTTAGTAAAGAGAAAACGAAAAAAGTTGTATTAACCGACGAATCGGCTCCAGTTATTGATTCAAGAAAACTACAAAAAAATGCTAAAAAGAAGTCACTTAAGGATGAGCGACGCGCTCAATCCAACGCTGATTCGGCTATGGATGAAGATTATGATTTTGATGCAGATTTCCATTAAAAATAGATATTATTCATGTCAAAGTATAATGTATTATAATCAAATATAGAGGTATGTTCCCTAGTATAGTATCCCTAAATATCAAGGGGATATCCATGTAATAACCGAACGTCAATTGGTTCCATTCCAGCTGATTTCAGGGATTGAATACCTAAATCTGCATCTTCGTACCCTTTGCACTTTTTCGGGTTAACATTTAATTGCTTTGCAACTTCTAAGAAAATATCAGGTGCAGGCTTTGGTTTAGAATCTTTACTCATATCATCAGCTGTAACTATTACTTTAAAATATTTTATTAAGTCATTCTTGGTAAGAGATTCATAAACATGATCTTTCCACCCTGAACTCGCTACACCTAATGGAATTCCCCGATTATAATAAAATTTTACAATATCTACAACACACTCTATAGACTTTGCTTCTAAACCAGTTGCTTTAATTTTTTCCCCGAATTCTCTCTTTTTAAAAACAACCTCATCTACAGTAGGCATCCTTTCCCCAGAAAAAATTCCTTTGCTTAGAATAAATTGTATAATGTCATTCACTGGTGTGCCTGCGAAGCTATAGAACTCTTTCTTTGTAAATTGTAAACCAAAATACTCACATGTTTGTTTCCATGTTTCATAATAAAGAGGCATCGAATCAACTAGTGTCCCGTCACAATCAAAAATGCAAGCTTCGACCTCTTCTTCAGACACATGATGACCCTCCGCGTTTGATACAACGCCAGAAGCCATCTTATTGTGCTTTATGTTATGCTATGGTACTTATTTTCAAAAGTTGGAAATCCCTCAAGGTACAGTACCGGGTCCTGATTTACAACTTTAAAGTGATTAGAAGCGACTAAAAGATATACTGCCGTTCTAGAGACCTCAGCGTATTCAAGGTGCGATTTATGTTGAATTGATTCTTAACTTTCCTTTTTCGCGCACTTTTGGTATTTATTCCGGATTTTTTCTTTTTTTATGTTGAGGTGACGACATCTTCGAAAAAGCCAACTGGTGCTTCAACAATCAAGGAAGAGTACAAATCAATGTCGTTAGAACTTTCACTCGATAGCATTTTAGCGTTGATAAATGAAGAAAATGTAATAAGATCAATCTTAGTTATCATAATTGTATTACTTGCAGTACCTTATGTATTACCTCATGAATTAAAACCAAAATTAAAAAGAGTGGTTTCATCCCGCACCGTCTTATTATCAGAAAACACATTTGCACTACCATTAGGAAAAAATATTCAATTATCAGATAAAGATCAAATATTAATTGACATGTTAAATAGTGATTCGACATCTGTACCATTTACAATAACTGATCCTAAAAGGAATGATAATCCTATCATTTATGCATCTGATGCATTTTCAACATTGACAGAATATAGTAATTCAGAAATTGTAGGTAGAAATTGTAGGTTCCTACAAGGCAAGGATACTAAACAAGAGCATGTTCAAATCATTAGAGATGCGATAAAAAATGAAGTTGAATGTACTGTAAACATTTTGAATTATAAGAAATCCGGGACACCATTTTACAATGAATTCTTTATATGCCCTATACGAGACAACAAAACGAAACAAGTTGCTTATTATTTAGGAGTTCAAAAATCTGTAGAAAATTCTGAGAATGATGAACAATGTATCAACAATAATGGATGGGTTTATCGTTTGGGTTATTAAGTATCCAAAAATATGTATTGTTTACCTTTGTATGACTAATTAAGTATACATTTCACAATCCTGTATGAAAATAGCTTTGACGCTCGGAAAAGATACTTCTTATAACAGTCTAAGATGTTTTTATTCATTCTCATGATTTAAAGACAAAAATACATCATAATTATTATGCTTTAATTATGTCGACGAACTCTGGCAAGAGTGATGCACCGCCAACAAGAAATCCATCAATGTTAGGACATGCCATTAATTGCTTGGCATTACTACCTTTTACAGAACCACCATAGATAATACGAACATTAGTGGCAACATCTGCAGCCACATTTTGAGAAATCCAGTTTCTTATATTCAAATGTGTTTCTTCGGCTTGTTCTGGGGTAGCAACTTTACCAGTGCCAATAGCCCAAACTGGTTCATAAGCAATTACCAATTTATTCCAATCTCCTAAAGCTAATGCAGCAACCAAAGGCTTCAATTGATCGATAACAACATTCATGGTAGTGCCATTTTCTCTATCTTGAAGCATTTCACCACAGCAAAATACCACAGACATCCCTGCTTTTATACCATTTTTGGTTTTCACTGCTACTATTTCGTTAGATTCACCAACTCCACCGAAACCAACGCGACGCTCCGAATGACCAGTAAGAGTCCATTTAATTCCCGAATCAACTAACATTGGAGCACATAATTCTCCAGTGAATGCACCATAATTTTCTTTGTAACACACATCCTAAAGGTGTTTATAAAAATAATAAGAATAATATAATGGATGATATAATTTTCATTTATGACTTCGAACCTGAGCTGATACAGCAATATCCTCTCTAATTATGCTTTTTACCAATTGTAAATGTAATGAAGGTACTGCGATTACCACTTCGGTTGAAAGAGGAAGTGTCCCAGCGCCATTCATCAGATCAACGATTGCTTTCACTTGGGCTTTAGTGCAATTGCATTTCCAGTTACCACCAACAAAAAAAGGACGTGATGGACCAACTCCTCGTGCTAAATATGTCTTAAATTCCATTTTGATGTGCTAATTAAAAACTACTCATTTATGCAGAGAATCTTCGGTGCAAGTTCCGGCGGACAAAAGCATCACACACACACCGGTCCGAACCGGAACTCTTGGAACAAAGAACTATTGAGTCTGAGGCGACCTGCCTCCACTATGCT
>JACCDO010125389.1_pt1 | contig 21941 bp, 7 predicted proteins | sample 7446101 | NCBI WGS metagenome assembly JACCDO01 (sample SAMN15323440, study PRJNA562643) | freshwater metagenome | isolation source: river surface water | place: USA:Blue River Watershed | collected 2017-08-16
TGGGGACAGTGTGGGATGGACATCAAAGATACTGTCAACACGACAGGGAATAAAGAAGCAGTGCATATATACAAACCAACCAAGATGAAATTTAGTTCTTCCCCATTTACGAATAAAATCCCTGTTAAATTTAAACAAATTGACGCAGGATTCCAGCATGCCATCGCTCTAAGTGATGATGGCGATGTATTTACATGGGGTAAAGGAAATAGAGGGCAATTGGGCGACGGTGCAGGTGAGACGAGCGTATACCCCGTAATCGTCGCATTAGACAATTTCGTGACAAATAAAGCAAGAAAGCAAGCGATTCAAGAGCAGACATACACCAAAGGAGTCATGATAAGTGCTGGATTTACTCATACGGCAGTGCTAGGGAGTGATGGTAATGTATACCTGTGGGGTAAGGGCATGTCGAATGTACTAAAGCCCAAGAAGCATGTCTCATCAATGGATATCTTCGAAGATCAACTCATACCGCGTAAAATTGTACTACCAGATAATTCTAAAGCCACCGAGATATGTAGCAGCAACTTTTCGTTGATTATAAAAAGCGAAAAAGGCAATTTGTGGGCTGTTGGAATCGGGGAATACGACCGAAATGCGATCATGGAGCCGATACTAGTGCTTCAGGCCGAGGACGATGCTGCGGCGGAAGATAATGGTGTCCCGTGTGTGCTGCCAGCATCTGCTCGATTATTTAAAGGACATCAACGCGTAACTGTAGCAAGCAATACCAATGACATCTCAGGATTGCGGCGAGGCATCGATACCGTCACGAAAGATAAGTTAACAATATTTGAAATTATTTTGCATAATAAAGAAGCGTATTTGAAAGAATTCCATATAGATATACCCCCCACACTAAGTGATACCAAAGGTGTTGAACTTGGCCACTACTCCAGTGGCTGGCAGCACTCACTCGCTACGTTTAGAACAACAGGACAATAGATTAATGTACTATATTTAATTACTTATTTGATAAAGCACTTTTATTCTCTACGTTTTCATCTTTTGAAGTTGCTTGGGACTTGCCGCGCTGACTGAATAAGGACGAGACATTCTTCATCATGGAGGTCGCTACTGCATTTTTCTGTCCACCACTAGCATTACCAGCCTTGGTTATGGTTTCGGTTGCTTTAATTGCATTGGATGCTGCTGCAATAGTGGCACTGAGGTTTGAACTGGTTTTGGAGGCGGGTTTAGCTATTCGCGAGGTAGAAGTGACCGTTGGAGGTGTGGGTAATGTGCTTGATGACGCTGATGGTATTGCAGGGATCGCATTGCTAACACTGACTTCTTTCCCATCATTTGACTCCGGGTTTTCCTGAGTGACATCATCCTTGTCGCCACTCCACCGCTTGGTGCCATGAGTAGTGGTATGCAAATGCATTAGTTCAATTTTTTCTTGAGCTTTACCCTTTAATAACGCAACTGTTTGCGACGACAAATGGGTCAGATCTATCCCTGGAACAACCCCGTTCGCCATGCCATTTAGTGTTCCAACCGCCTTCAATAGATTCACGTGCGCGTTGATTATCTTCTCTGATAACACTTCGTACTTTTTCTTACCATTTTTTCGGAATTTTTCTTCTTCCACTAACGCCTTACTATTACCAGTGAGCAATGCCATCCTATTCTGCTTGGAGGTAGCTTCGAACTCTTCCATTTCTACTACGTGCTTCGTTAACAGATTATCAAGACGAGTTATTTCCACAATACTGTCATTAATAACTGTGTAGCGACCCACTTCAGTGCGTAGGTACATCACATTATTCAAATGATCACCGGTCTGTTGCTTGTACAACGTCAAGAAGCTATTTAATGTCTTCGTTATCCACTCCTCTTCTACAAGTTCAGCGATACTGCATAGCTCATCTAGTGCGGCGATGTTACTGACCTCAGCAGCAGGCTTGGAATTGACAGCAAGATCAATTTTGCAGTCACGAGATAACATGTTTAGTCTATGTTGTAGCTGCTCCTTTGCCTGTAAAGCACGCGCATTAATATTTGTAGTATGCGATAACAGATCTGCCACCTCTTCCCTGCTGAACACTTCAAAGCCTTCCTTGACAGTATACACTACGTTATCTTGTATCTGTCCATTGATATGATCAATGAATTTGAATAGCACGTCATGGACCGCAACCCGGTTGCTTTTAATGACGTTAAGCACCGACTGTGTACATTCAAACATCGTGACCAACTGGCTAGCACCAGGGGGATTTGCCGACGATGACGAAAGCATCAAGTTTATTACCGTGTTCGTAGTGTTTTCATTACCATTGGAGCCGATGACACTAACCAGACTCTGTTTGTCATACACACCTAATGACTGCGCTAAACTGATGCAATTACTTCGGAGGGTAACCAGTTTGTTGGTATTATTAGCACGTAAAATATTAAGTTTTTTGATTTCATTATTCCACGCCAACACAATGCTGTCCGTCAAGACGATGTTGACGTCCAATGCTTGGCGAGCCAGGGCAATAACGGATCCATCGTCCTCGATGGTGACATCATCTAAAGACAATTTCATTAAATTTTGCAAGGAAAGTGGTAAATCACCGATTTCAATCCACATTTCCGCAAGCAAATCAAGCAGTTTCTCTTTGATGGCTATTACCGAGTCTTTTTTATCAATAATTTCTCCTTTTCGACGGCTTACTTCGTTTTGATAATATTCCAATTGAGGCAATAATAGCGAGTCCTCTGGACACGCTGACATGCTCATCTGCGCGCTAGTGCTGCCGTTCAATACCTTGTTAAATAACTCCAACGTCTCTTGAGAAAATCGGATTTGTTGCAGTACTTGAGAGTGCTCGGTTTCGTACATTTCAACGGCTTTTATACTAGCAATTTCACTGGCGTTGGTGATACTATCGACCACTTCCGTGCGACTAGCTGCGCTGACGCCAAGGGTATCCCATATACTGACTAGCTTATCAATGCAATTGCTGCCAACGACAGCGCTGTTGGACGAGTTAGAGTCACCTACTTTGGAGCGTAACATTTGATTTGTCAATTCATTTTCTAGCTTTGCAACCTTCTTATTGAGTCCCGCAATTTGATCCTTACAGTCCTCTTCTGATTGCAACGAGGCTTCTAACAGCTTTTCTAACTCATTAGCTCGACGTACAGACACCTGAAGTGCCAGTGATGAGTCAGCATTCACGTCATTGGTTGGACTCTTATCACCATCTGCAGACGTATTGTGTGCTTTAATCAACGACCACATATCAGACACACGTTGTAGTTCTGCCTTCTCTAGGCTCTCTTTCATTTGCTGTTTCACCGCATTCAATTGTTTTTCTAATTCTAACACCTTATCCGATGCAACGGTTACATTCTCTGTTGCCGTACGAAGTGCTTCATGCGCTGATGATAACTGCTCGGCTTGATTCGCTTTTTCACTTAATAAATCCCATATCAATGGTCTAAACTGTGTTAACGAGATTCCCGCGATGATTTCCTTGCCCAGTTCCTCCCAGGAATCGTCCTTTTTGTCCTTTGACTTGTCAAGTAGGTTAGCCAAATCATCTAAATCCGCATTATAAAAATCCAATTCACGTGTGATTCGATCGATATTATTCTCCACAATCAATATGTTCTTACTAACATCCACCATATCCGCCACGTAACTCGCAATATCCACAGTGGGATCACTGGTAGTGATCGAGGAAACGTACTGCGTGGAATCCACATCGAATTCATCAATATCAAACGCCGCATATACCGCGGTGATACTGCTTATTAATCCCTTTTTCTTCGCCATTAACTCCTCTAAATCAACCGCTTCCTGCACTAACTCTTTGTTCAAGTCATTCAATACTGACGTTTTCTTGTGGAATAACATTTTAGCCCTTTTCTTCTCCACTCGATCCGCTACTAGGTTGTCTAGCATCGTCTTGGACGTAGTGAGATGCTCTAACTCACTGTCGGTCAATCCCGATCGCATGTCAACACTTTCATTCTTGGTAATTGATCCAATTTTTTGTCTATTTCTATTTTGTATTTTTAATAACTGGGTAATGTGCTCTTCACACGCTCGTAGCTTGCTGTTGATACGCCCTAATTCACGATCTTTATGACCTAAAACCCTTTCCTTTTTCACTAATTCATTCTTTAAACTGTTCATTTGACGCTGTTTTTTTATGTCACTTTTCTTCAACGAAGACATTTTTAATTGTTGCTCTTTTTTTAATTTTTGAAATTGAACCGCTTGAATTTTTTGCTGTTTTAACATATTAATTTTACTTTCTTTTAATTTTGTTAGTTCTTTTTGCAGATTTTCTACTTGTTTGCTCTCTCGTTGCATCAATTTATATGCGTTTTCTTTGGTTTTACGTTCATCGCGCATCCGTTGCAACTCGTCTTTCACCTTGGCAAAGCGTTCCTTCATTACCTCGATGGTCTTGCTACTACCACCACCACCACCAACGGAGTGAGAGGTATCATGTTCTGCATTCCTTTTAGCTTTTTCTAATGCTGCTTCTAACTCTCTTCGTTCATTTTCCAGGCTTTCAATTGCACCAAGTAGTTTTTCAAAATCAGACTTCATCACCGCGTAGCCTTTGACGGTATCCAATAGTTTATTCAAGATTGCTTCTTTCTCCTCAATCTCTTTGTCAATAACTACGATCTCTTTGATGTCTTTCTCGCTCACTTCGGCAGCTGCTTCTTGACTTATTTCTTTCTCTTTGTTGACTAATGTAAGCATTCGAGCTACTAATTTTTCTGTTTCTTCAGGATCTTGAGCCTCAAATACACTTTCCCGATTGATTCCCATCACATTCAAGACACTTTCACGACCCTTTTTACTCTTGGCAATTGCGCTGTTATGGTCGTAACCAAACATAGAATCGGCAAATGAAATGTTAGCAGCACTCATATTTAAGTCATTATCATTATCATCACAACCTTCATCATCACTATCACCTGCAGCTACACCATGGATAGGACGGTCATCATTATTAACAACTTTGGACTGTAATGGACGTTGGAATGGTTTGTGATTGACCGGCGATAGGAATGCTGGTGGATTACACACAGATAGTCTTACTTTTCTAGGTGATGGACCTACACCTGGTCCATGCAACTTCTGCTCAATAGCAGCATTGACCATGTTGATGTATTCGATAACCTCGGGGCGACTCAATACTTCGTCTTCCTTGCTATAACCACTGGACTTGGACATAGCTACAGGCGACACATTGGGTAATGGTGACAATCCATTTTGAATATCACGATTTTGTCGTTCATTAAACATGTACGCTACCGCTTTGATCATCCAAGTCTTGACGGAGTACTTCAAACGTCTTAATTCCAATTGTAATTTATCCATATTTTTTACAGGTTTATTTTGAATATTTCTAGCTTGTTTAGCATAATTTAGTGTGGAATGAGACTCACTTTCATTTGATTCTGCAGGACTCACACAAGCCAGAAATAATGTTTGCGAGTTACCTCCCAATGCGTCTTTAAGCAAATGAGTAAGTTTGGAATTACGGTAGGGGATGTAGCCCAACTTGATTCCTTGCTTGATCCGTTGGTCATCAGCCAGAGCATTGATGACTTGCCCTAAGTTGAATAAACCAGAGTTTATTTGAATTCCTTCTTTCAATCTCTGACCTTCAGCACCAGTTCGTTTAATTCGTTCAGATCCAGCCAAATCGACAAATGTTAACTTAGATGTCATATGATGCACGTCATCATCCACTCCTCCTTTGCTCGATTGCACGGTTTGGTCAAGTGATATTGTAAAAACAGCATGAGAACGAGAGGATCCACTGTTCATATTTGTTGACCCGGTTATACGATTTCTTGTACCTTGGCATAACAATTCTAATGCAGCAGCTGCAGTTGATACTTCTACTTCTTGTTGTCCTTGAACAAACACTCTTCCAGTCTCATCCTCTCGCACCATTAGTGATGGACGATCATGAAGATTATTACTAACTTTGGCATTATTATGACTAGGCATGCCGCCAGTAGTGACAGTTGCAGATATTAAATCAAATACATCTTCTCCGTATATCTCTAAAAATGATACTTTAACTTTCGTTTCTAGTCTCTCACCTTCGATTGATTGGGATAAATTCTCAAATAAATCATTCATGAAACGAGGTATTAAACCTTGTTGCTCTGGGTCTTCCACAGCATTTAAATCAGAAGTTCCCATAGTATAAGTCTTTCCTGAACCAGTTTGACCATATGCCATGATAGTCACATTATATCCTTCAAGAAAACTTTTTAACATTGGTGACGCCGTTTGGGTGTATAGCTCATGCTAAGAATAAAGATGAAGTAAAAAATAATGGCTGATATGTGAATGGCATCAGAAGATAGGGGAATACCTGAGTTAATTCCATTCCGAAAACATGATCGAAAGTATATGTTTGACCTTTAAAATCAATAGAATGACCATTATAGCTGGTAAACACCACTAATTATAAATAACGGAGTGAGTTAATAACGAATAAAAAATGCGTCAAAGTGTATAGATAAATGAGTGTGAGTAAAATAATTGAGTAATTAAATTGTACGAGTGGGTGCGAAATAATCACCTGGTTGATGTCTCTCCTTCGGCAATAAAGTGCGGATTCGAACGCCTACTTTCACAGACGAGTTATGCGAGCTCGTCGCTGAAGTGTTTGCCATTTGCACGCGTTTCCTGTTCCTGTGGGCCTTCGACGCGCGGCGTTATCTGGTTTTCAACCTTTTTATTTTTTTCGCTGAAATTTTTAACGGTCATAATTTAGGGATTTTAATTTTATAAAAGGAAGGTAAAAAAGCACTTTTTTGATAAAATTCGTTGAGAATGAATGATAAAGCTGGGATAACTAAGTGACGAATCGTTGGATATGTAAGAAAACGTTACAATGGTAATATTTTTGACCAATTTTTTGCTTTCATTCGCAATTTATTGTTTCATACTGAATGACCAAGTGCCGCTTGCACAAGGGGCAACATTAGGTCACTATTTTACTCGAATCGTTGCATCTGCTATCGCTTGTATTCCGTTAGGAGCCTTTGCAGACAACGGCAGCATGTACATCCAAAAGGGAATGCAATCTTTCACTCAAGGTAAAATAGCTGAAAGTATTAATTTTTTCGATGAAGCAGAGCTATCTGATAATAGATACTCCAAGTACTTGTGGCAGCGAGGAATTGCATATTATTACAACAATGAATTCATTAAAGCCAAAAATCAGTTTGAGATAGATGCTAAGGTATCGCCGAGCGACACCGAAGAAAGACTGTGGGCATATTTGTGTAATGCAAAACTCATAACGAATACGAATGAGAAGAATTCCATAATGACAAGACCATTACCTGATCGAAGGAATTATATGAATGTAATTTATGAAGCGTTTCAGGATGGAAAAAATATTGTTATTGACCCCTCCGACAATATAAACAGAAGCACAGAATATTTTTACTTGAATTTGTACGCAGGATTACTAGAAGAAGCTCGCGGGAATCCAGTCAAATCACTGCGATATGTTCAAGATGCAGTGAACTCGGTATATGCGAAGGTGTCACGAGACTACATGGTTGATGTTGCTAAAGTTCATCTTCAATTACGAGGAAATATGTAGTATAAAATGTATTTTATGTTAGATAAATACAAGGATGTTAAAAGATTTCTAAGGTATGTCTTCATCGACTGGATGTACCAACGATGTACCAGAAGAATTTTTCTCTGTCGAACTTAACAGAATATTTCCTTTCTTCAATAACCGCAAATTGCCTTCTAAGTCTCTAATCTTATTGTAGTCCTCCAAGATGGACTCGACAGTTACAGTTGTTCCCGTGATTTTTTCACTATTATTTTTCATGCTTTCATATATAACCTTTGCATTGTGGATCAAATCATCACATCTCTTCACTGTCAGGGACGAGTTATACAACCATGCTCTTAAATCAGCCAAGACAGCAATAGAAGTACACCATAAAAAGATCATTGCAATTATTATCGACACTATGAATACCATTTCCTCAGAGATTACTTTTTCATTTGCGTATAATCGATGATAAGCGGTTTCACTTTTACCAGGTGAATAATAATATTTAGTCGCCGCCATTCCCGTATAGTGCATCCCGTTAGTCGCAACCATTGCAATGATTGAACTCGCGATTCTCAGAGCTTCTATATACGGATAAACCGCTAACAACCTAAACAGTATCCAATAGGCAGCAGTTGCAGTCACAGCAGCAATAAGCACTGAGGCAAAAACTACGCCTGGGTTGTACTCCACATATCCATCCATTACAATCGATGTTAATCCAAGGTAGTGCATTACACAAACACCAGTACCAGTGACGATTCCACCGAGCACTATCCAGTATATATCCTTAAACAATGTCTTGAATATAAATTTCATCTTGGAGTCAATTTTTGACATTTCTGAAATCTTCTTGGTTCTAATTTCTACCACATATTTATTGACATGCTCAGCTTCATCGTAAGTGAACATTTTATCTTTTGATGCGATCCACAATCCAGCATATGTAGTCAATAAGACAGCGACTAATGATATCATCAAGTAACCAATGTTGTAACGCATCATAATTTTTTCACCATTAGAACGTTCTAATCTCATCCCTTGCATACCAATTTGATGCATAGTCCATATCGCAACACCCCCAAGCGAACAACTCATGAGATACATTAAAATACTCCTAGGTAACAATTTTGGTCGATTTTCTCTAGTTGTTAATCGAAACTGCTCACATAACGTAATTGTTACATAAGCCCCAAGGAATGCAAACGCAAATGATAGCGCAATGTTAGGTCCCACCCAAATCTTCTTTAAAACTTCCGGCATTTTATATAATTAACGAATGAAAGTAAGCGCGGCTTAGAGATAAAAAAAACTTCTTGATTTGTAACTATTAATCACAGGTCAGTGTTCACGTGAGGTGCAGTGGCGTGTCAAAAAAGAAGCAATCTAAAACTATTTCTCGCGACTCGCACGAATGTATTAGTTTTTTGTTTCCTGGTGAGTCACCGTAGTGATCAAGGTGTGTCACGTTTCAATTGGATGACATTTTTCCTGAAAGTACGACCGGACCCGGCCTCTGCCCTTCAAAGACAGTTATTTAAATACATTAAAAGTTGCTAATCAATTTGACTACAATGAGCTATAACATATTTTAGAGCTATTTTGACCATTGCGGAAAAGGCACTGATAGGGACGATGGCAGTCACCAGTACCAGCGACCAATACTTCCGCGATAGAAATTAACCAGCGGGACATTAAGCATTTATAAGCTCTTCGACTAAGTCTGGAATCTGAGATTGATTATCATCTAAACTCGCAATACTCGATCCAGTTTTACTGTTGAATTTATGTAAAGTTGGAACACATTTTAACTTAATCTAACGCGAAAACGATAAGTGAGAGTGACTTAATTAATGCAGAGATGAGATATATAAGAATACCTTTTCGTGCACCCGATACAAGTATGTTGGTTGTCTGTACTCCTCTCTGACTACTGGACACTCAATCAATGTTACATTTAATGATTCAAATTTACTATTGATGATAGGTTCTGCTGCAACGCAGTCTGGGCACCAAGATTGTCCCGTTTCTTTATTCTTTGCTCCTGTTGGATACAAGCAATAAGTCGTGGGTAAAGCAATTGTTGACATAATTAATTACCTGTGAATAACACGAAACAAGGTTTGTCGACTGTCAACGCCTTCGACAGGGTTGCATCGAATTCCGACGGATTGCTGCACACAATATGTTCCATCCGAGCAGCAAGTCGCGAGCCAACGAAGCGCCTAGTGATCAATGAACCAATAATTTCTCGAAGAATATTTTTTCATCATCAACATCAAATTATCTTATATGGCCGGTTATAGCCAGTAATCAAAGGAGCGAGTAAGTAACAAAAGAAATGATTCTGACTGCTGCTGAAGCGTTAGAGAATGAGTACAAATAGCTGCAATAACGATATCGTCATTGATATTGGTATTTAGATTGGTAGAAAAATTGATTGATTGGACAGCATAATTTCTGGACATCCGCTCGTAATACAGCAGAGCTTCTTTGCAATTTTATTCCTCCGAAATAACTAATTTTGATGAGTCATTTGGATATCAACGAAATGAAATTAATTGTCAATTGAACCCACCGGTACTATTATCGATTTGAAGTCTTCGACGAACTCACTTGAAGTGAGGATTTCCATTAATTAATCCATTTTAGTGAAATTTTGGTCATAAAAAACACAGAAATAAGTTGAATTTGGCTGTTTTCTGCGATGAATATGAGCCATGCGACTGGCCACGAGGCGCGCAAGGAGATCGGCTGCGTCCTCGCCGTGACTTCACTCTGTTCCAAACGGTGGATTTGGCTCACTTTGTACATGGTGCTTATCGCTGCATGCACAGGAACATCTGCAAAATTGTTGTTCGTTATGAAGAACGACGCCAGGCACGTAGAGTTTGGTGGCATGTTAATTCCTGCTAGTCCGATCGCTATATCTACTACAAACACTCGCTATTGTTACTTTGATAACTCGAAAAGGTGTCCAGCATCCGGTGAAGGAAGCTGTCACATCGACAGCAGACCATGCCACTCAAATCGTTCATATTTAAATAGCATGTATAAAAAACAAACAAATAAATTTGACAAGGTATCGCCTTCTTCTAGTCCAATTAATTCCAAACCCACAAATGGTAAGAACCAAGTCAATAGTGTTGATGAGATAATACAAGGTTACAATATTTATAACTTCAATAATGAAAAAAATATGGATACAAATAGTTACAGTGAAAATAATAACAAACAATTAAAAAAAAGGGTCGAAGTATACCAGGATTATTCCCGTGTTCACAACAGCGACGACGGTTCCAGGCCGCCGTGGCTACCAGGCACAAGACCATTCCACTATGTGATACAGTTGATATACTTCATCCAAAATTCACTCAAATACGCATGTTTTGCTATCATCAAGTACATACGCAATGCTCAAAATGGAGACACGAGTAGCAACATGTAGCTAGGAAAATGTGGACGTATTTATGAAAAATATTTTTTAATTCCTTTGTTTACAAATGTATAACTATGCAAAAATATTCGCATCACCCACCTTATATATCTCGTCATTATCTTCAACCGCTATATGATCATGAGAGCCATTCTCAAAATTCTGCCAAGCACGAATATAACCTTCTTCTAAATTGTGTACAAATCGTGCTGTGTCGTAAGCAGCACAATTTTCACGCACTGATTCAATATGTCTACGCATACTAAACAATCTCTCACTATCTTGCGCAAGCGTCACTGCTAGCTCCTCATACTGAGCATATGACGAGGTAATAAGGTCATCTAATCCAACGGAATGTAATATGGAAGCACTCACACGACTCACCATCTTCTCTTGCGGCAGTGTGATTAATGGAGTGCCACTCCAAAGGATATCTAATGCAGTGGTCTGAGCATTGTAGTTGGGTGTGTCAAGGAAAAGATCTGCTAGGAAGCCACGTTTTATGTGGTCTGACTTCGGTACAACATCTGAAAATACTAATTGATCATCACGAATTCCCCTTTTTCTCGCTTCAATTTTAATATTATCTTCACCAGAAGAAGGAAAACGCAACAACCAAAGCACTGAGTTAGGCACTCTCTTGAGTATGTTCATCCACACCTCAAATATTGCCGAGTCAATCTTGTATAACTGATTAAAGTTACAAAAGACGAAAGAGTCCTCGGACAACCCGTACTGCGCTCTGACGGGCATGTTTTTCATCTCCAGGATTTCACGACTGCTTTGTTTGTGGTCACTTATGCAGTATGTATGAGGAAGTGCGATGACTTTCTCACTGTAGTATTGTTTCAAGTGCTCAGGAATGGATATAGGATCAGCTACGATATATTCCATGAAGTCCGAGCCCATCGTACCACCATATCCAAGGAATGACACCTGTACGGGAGCGGGATGCATTGCAAATATTTCATTCTTTGCGCCCTTCGTATATCCGTTGAGATTGACCAAGATATGCACATTGTCGTTGGCAATGAATTGAGCAGCATCAGCTGGATGAAGCAAAGATAAATCTTTGAATGTTTCAACTTCATTTTCAATTTTATGACGCCAAGATGATTGGTCTGAACCAGTCAATGCGTAGCACGTTACATCGAAGTATGTGCGATCATGAAAAGCAAATAGAGATTGAATACTATGTGACAATGGATGGTTACCAAAGTCTGATGACACGTAACCGATTTTTAATCTAATATTCTTTGGTTTAGGACGGAAAATGTATCGCTGATGGTCATACAAACACACATTCATGATGGTGCGATAGCTATAAGACTGTGCTATCAACAATAACTCTGCCAAGGAGAATGGAAAGCATAATGCATGTTGGGGATGCAATGAAGGTAGCATAATCGCGGGACTCTGTCCGGATGCCGATGATGCTGATAATGCTTGTGCACTTGCACTGTTACTAGGGTTATTACTGAGATGGTGAACGGCACGTTGCAAGTTTTGAAGCTGTATAATTTGTGCAACTTTAGTGAAGTCTTCATCGTACGTATTCCAATCACACACCAAAATATTGGCATGAGCAAGATTAGCTGTAGCGTCTGGTAGGTGCTGGTTGCATTGCAACGCTTGACGATAATATTGAATAGCCTCTTGATATTTACCAAGATCTTTGTAACAAGCAGCCAGGTTGGAATACGCCTCCGCGTACACCGGCTTGATTTTGATCGCTGTAAGGTAGCATTTAATGGCATCCTCATACTTGTTGATTTCTTTGAACGTGTTGCCCATATTTGAATAGGCATCCGCAAAAAGAGGATCGATGATAATCGCCTCGTGAAAATGACTAAGAGCCTGGTCATGCTTCCACTGTTCTTTCAATATTGAACCGAGATTACAATGCGCAGCAGCAAAAGTGGGCAATAATCGGATAGCCGTGACGTAGCAATGAATAGCCTCTTTGACAAAACCTTTATCCTTTAAAGAGTTACCTAAATTATTGTAGGCATGAGGATGATCAGGCTTCAGTCTCAACGCTGTTCGATAACATAAAATGGCTTCATCGATACGACCGTCCTCACGCAATGCATTACCTAAATTATTATGCGCATCTGGGAAGTTAGGTTCTAATTGAATAGAATACTTGAATGCTTTTATTGCTTCGTTAATATTACCCATCTCGTAATAACAGGATCCAATATTACCATGCGCTATAGCAAAATCAGGGCGTAACTTGATAGCTGTTGTGTAGCATGCCAATGCATCATCTAGTTTGCCTTGATCTTTAAGGGCATTTCCCAAGTTACTATGAGCATCCGCAAACTCAGGACATAAACGTATTGCCTCCCTATAATATGCAATGGCTGATGCTAGTTGTCCTTCCTCTTTGAACACACCAGCAAGATTATTCCACGCAATTGGAAAATCTGGCTTAATACGGATGGCTTCCAGATAGCATTTCTTGGACGACTCCAAGTCCCCATTTGCTTTGTATAAATTCCCTAAATTACTATGAGCATCAACCAATGCTGGATTGAGTACTAACGCCATTTGATATGTCTCCATTGCTTCTTGATTCTTTCCTAGTTGCATATAGGCACATGCTAAGTTATTATAGGCATCACAATATCTTGGTTTTAATTTAATTGCTTTTAAATAGAACTGAATTGATGCATTTATGTCACCCAACTCCTTCAATGCATTACCCAAATTACTATATCCTTCAGCAAAATTAGGATCTACTCTTATACTTTGTTGATTATAAAATATACTTTCACTAAAATTTCTCAATTGAAAATGTATTGCACCTAATAGTAGTAAATTATCCGTGCGATATGCATCAGCATCATAAGCTGTCTCACAACAAGTCAATGCATCATGATAATGTCCAGAATTAAACAATGAAAATGCCTTTGCCACAATCATGTTCACCTTCGTCTCGTTAACATTTTGTCGATTCAAAAGCGAGATGCCGACGGTTGATAGCGTTTCTGGCTCTGGAACTGTTTGTTTTAGAGGTATTGGACCTGTTGATTGAGCAAATTGATCTTTTGAATCAATTATTGTTACTTTTTTATTAATTTTACCACTTGCCATCATGTCTGAGGTAACACTAGGCGGATTAGATGCGCTTACGTCATGTAAACTGGTCAAAGACCTCGACAATTCACTGTTCCCGGTGAGTTTCTTCGGCATTTTTTTTGTCTGTTTCTGATATTTTGACGTTTTTTTTTTAAAGAGGGCCTGCTTAGGGAGCAACGACACCGGTAACTTTTTTCTAAATCGAAAATTGTAGCGAATTTTCAGTCGCAAAGACGGGTCGGATTAGCGAGTGGCGCATGTGATCATAGGCTCGGACAAGTGCACCGGTTGCGACTCTAATTTGTTTCACCTGCTACCGTACCGGCTTGGTACCGGTTAGTACCGGTAACGTTTCTTCGCTGCAGCCTGCATGAGTTTGCACTGCAAGACTCGCTAGCGCTAGTGTAGTCTACGAGTTGTCGACCGTGGTACGTTTCTAGTGAAGTTAACTCACTAAGGTGAGTGAATAGGGCCATGCCACACAATTTTCATAACAATACATTGAGCGCAGCAACGGATGTATCCTTAAGAAAGGTAATTAATCAAGTAGCGAATGCCAAGATTAAGATGGGACCGAATGCTCGTCAAAGCGAGGTTGTTAGAGCGGTAATTAAGACGAACTTTAAGAAAAAGAAGAGACCAAAGCGATTAGAAGATGTCTATGCGATCACATATGGCGACGACTTTGACGATGATAGTGACTGCATTAGTTACGACAGTAAAGAGTTTGAATTACCACTTCTTCGTCCAGAAGACATTGCTGATGTGGCAAGTATTCATAACAGCGCTGCAGCACAAGCTGCCAAACATGAAAAGAAATTAAAAGCACAAAGGATATTAAAATTAAAAGAGTTAGAAGAAACAGGATTGTACAACCAAGACAACAGACATCAAACAAATAGTAATAAAAGCTTCAAAGAGGTTTTGGGCGCAGCAAGCACGACTAATGACAAAACTTCGCTATATTCAATTGATAAATATAAAACCGCTGTTGTTAATAGCAGCAATTCTTATAAAACACTTAATTCTACACTACCAACTATACTGAAAGAGACATTTCCCACCAAAGTGAATGATATAAATGTAAATAACAATGTAAGCAGAACACAATCAAAGCTTCTGCGAGCAAAGACAGAAGCCAAATTAGAGTTAAATATTCTAAAAGCAACCGTGAAAGCAGATATAAGCAATAACCGTGTGAATGGTGCAACCCAAGAAGCAGAATTATTGAAGGAGAAAGCGCTTGATCTGTACGAAGAAGCGAACGAAAAATGGTGTTCATCGCATGGAAAAAGGGTCACGGGAGAGTATAATAACAAGGAAAAGAGACAGTTACGTTGTTGGTTCAAGGAATTGGATTATGACCACAGTGGTGAGGTTAATGTTAATGAGTTGCAGGATGCTTTGATATCATCCGGGATACTCAAAACAAGGGAGCAGGTGAAGAGGGTGTTGACAAACGCCGACAAGAATAGATCTGCCGGTATTGATTTCGATGAGTTTATTTCAGCAATTAATTCCAACACTTTGGCTGATAAGAAAAAAATGAAAATACTTCAATCAATGAATAATAACGACTATGGCTTCAACACCTCTACCCTCATCTCAGCACTCAGAAGGAAAAAGATATGGAATTCAGTCGTGAAACAAAATCAAAAACGTGCCAAAGAATTTGATGATCACTTTGCTAAATCAATTAATCTGAAGCAAATACGACGAGACAAGGAGAAGGCAGCGAGGGTGCTGGAGTCGTTAGAAGAGAAGCACAGCAAAAGCATTCGGTTACACGACGAGTACCTGGACAATATTAGCAAGGTTATGAGCTATATGCAGACTCGATACGATGACGAGCGAATAAGAGAGCTGCAGGAAATGATGAAGGAGTCCGAGTCGAACAGTTCTTACCGCATCAGACGCATCCCTAATATACAAGGCAATAGCCACGAAGGAGAACTCACTGACGAATATGATTTGGATTTGTTGTAATTATGTAATTAGTATAAACAATGTATACAAATAGTAACCTTAATTGAATAATGGCCCGTCGCCACTGCTATCACTACTACTAGTGCTACTGCTCGCTACGCTGGCAGACTCCTCAGTCTCCGGCTCTTCACTACTACTGCTGTCAGTACTCGTGGAATCGCTCTTCTCTTCAGTCTCATTGGACGAAGTTGTTGACGACAAACTGTCTGCGTCCCCTTGGTTGTCCTTGTATTCGTCCATGTCGTTTCTACGTGCATTGTGCGGGTCGTGGTCCTCGTCGGATGACGAGTCATACTTTGCTTCAAAATTCTCTTTGTAGTATTCATTGAGTTGTTGTTTCTGTTGAGGCGTGTACTGCGACACCGACTCCTTCAAGTGATCTGGGGATTCAGATCCTCTACTTGGTGTTACTAAGACATTACTATGCTCATCTTCAGACGAGCTTCTACTATCACTATCGTTGGACTCACCACCAGACATAGCCAACTCTTGTAATTTCTTTTGTGACTCGATATCCATGACTCCATTCCTGCGTCGTCGACCCATATTACGCGACAAAGAATCAAATCTGTCATCTTCCGCGTACTGCTTGAGACCGAAGAAAATGACGTTGCCGTATAAGACGATGAAGGCGACGATAGCCACGACAACAATCCACGGTTCGTCCGAAAGCCCCGAGAATAACATGAAAAATATAACAAATAATATCGGTTGAATGATGCGAATAATGAGCCGTTGGACCAGTAGCGGCAGCTGACTGAGCATTACCAAAGCCTTCCATACACATTTCTTTAGACTCGTGATTTTTTTACTTCTCTTGCGCCACAGCTTTCCAACGTAACCAGGTAGATACGACTGGTAGTGGTTAATGATGATGGACTCCGGCAAGTTACTGTAGCTAGCAGCCACCTTCTTCGCCACAAAGAAATAATTCGTCGCATCAAGATAAACGTTCTTCATTTTTCCCGCATTAAACGACCAAAACCCTTCAATACTACCTGTTATCACGTCATAAATACCGCGTATTTCGGGTTTCGCCATGGACGGAATGACGTAATGCACCCAAATGCACTCCATCGTCTCGTTGAATATGATCTCAACGATCAATTGGAAAAGACATCCGTAGAGAAGCGTCAATTGCCATTGCAAACCCCTTACCAAACCTGCTTGAATGGAGTAATAAAACATGAAAGCGTTCATGCATATGACCAGCACCACTAGCGACACCTTCCAGGCCATGGTAGTCACGCGGGTATGCGCGAAGTAATCCAGACTTTTTTGTTCAAATATGTAGCAAGCGGGAGTGTTCTTGCCCAAAAGATCACAAATGAAGAGATGCATTAAGCGCAGACCGATGTGCGAAGGCTCCGTCATAAACCTCAAATCTTCCAGGTATTTTGTGCTCTCACTTTGCACATTTTTGATTACTTTCTTCATTTGCTTTTCTACATTCTCACTGATAACACCGTCCATATCCAGATTCCACATTTCGTCAAAGACGTCCAAGTCGTCACCCGACAGCATGCTTCGCTGGACAATAATGTTATCTCGCAATTCACTGAATTGCAAGTCTTCATACGTGTGTCTAATAGCTTTTTGTGACCGCAAGGGAGCAGGCTGTACGGGTGCAACGGCCTTGAATGAACTTAGAGTTAGCGATAGCAACGTTGGTGGTCGCACATCATTTTCTTTCCCACTGACCACGTAGTCGCCACTATTGTCACTTTCTGCTTCGATATCAACATCATCATCTGCATCACGCGCACCACCAGTTCGTTCAATAATTCGATGTAACTGACCAATTTTCATTTGTTCCTTATGCATTTCTAGGGATGAAGAGATACCTTTCAACACTTCTATCCTCTTCATGATACGCCCGTAAGCATCTAATCCTCTATCTGACACGGTAAACACACTTTCCCCTACATTGCGTCGCATGGTTTTACGACCGAATGCAATGACTGTACCTACACCATTGAACTCACCGTTGCCGTTACGGTTCACGACTTTGCGCGTCTTCATTGATTGTTTCACAGACTGGAAGGTGTCCTGTTTAATCGCGTTTTTAAGATTTGATTGAGTAAGATCGGAGGTGGATACTTCTGGCTGGACTTTTGCACCTTCACGAAGACTCATAGGAGCGCTAAGAACAGCGAATATTTGATCTAATAGCCACCCAACACTACTGTTTACACCGGATATCACCACCGCGAAGTACAATAGCATCAAGTATGAGACCTCCACCTCGCGATAATGACAACTATAACTGTCCGTACTAGCGCTATATCGCCACTGACACGATGACACTGTCGAATCAAACAACGATGTATTCGCTAGACACTCGTCGCTCGTTGCTTGCGACCTGCAGTCTCCATTATCTGTGGGCGATTGAAGTGTGTACAGCAAACACAACGAAAATACCAAGAACGTTTGAGTGGTTACAATCCTACAAATTTCCACTGATTTCGCCACGATATCACCGTCTTGACTGAATGGACGCATATACAAATGATTATGCATAATTTCCGCGGCGAAGTTTCTGTGACTGGTGTCCCGAATGAACACGCTGGGAAACAATTCGCGGATGTAATTCGTCAAATACTCCTTCAATTCGACAATTGCTTCTTTCGTAGAATCTCGTTTTGCATGAATATTACCAATTCCAAGCCTGCGTTGACCGGCTACTTCAGGAGCCACCACTGCTACGGCGTTTGCATCAACAACAGGTTGAACCTTTTTCATTTCCATTTTATAAGAGGCCTTTTTATTGAGTGTAATGAATAAAAACAAAACACCCACACCCCATATAGTGCCAAATAGCACGAGCACGATGTATACTTGACTAGTATCGTCAGTGGAAATGACACCTCCTTGATTCGTGGTAGTGTCGAAGAGGCTATCAATACTGTACTCGGTGACAGCTGCGGTATCAATGCTGCTAGCAGACGACGATAATTGCCGGTAAGGAGTAAGCATGCGACGATTAGTAATCGCACAACTGCACGTTACATACATACCAGTATACTCCACCACATTACAACTAGCACCACTATCAACTGTTGTAGCGGAAGACGACACATCCAAGTAGCTACAAGTTGGATAGTAACCCGTCGATGGGCATTTGGTCACTTCATTGAACTGATACGGGAAGTTGGCACACTTATGGGTTAGTACTACATTCGATATTGGACAGGTGTAGTTCGTCTCGGACACTTCGTAAGGGTCGCACGTCGTGTTTAAGTATACATCGTACTCCGTCACATTGTATGTTTGGTTGAAGTTATTAATGACGGTAAACACGAGATTAGACGCCAGCATTGACGAGTCCGACACTTGTATCCGTAGCGGATTACTTGTAAAATTATTACTACCGTATACTTGGGCGTTAAAGGAAATAGCTGACACGTAGAAAGAATCAACAGATGCGACGACTGGGTATGTCACAGTTGGCACATCTACTCCCACGTACTCTTCAAACGTTGTCAGTGGCAGTTCCATTGATATGTTACTAGCATCGCCACTACTACCAGAAATACTGGAGACACCGGCTCTAAAACTAGTGTATATGATCTCTACTTGCTCCTCTCCATCGACTAACTGATCACCGACGACGTTGCTGTAACTCGATACTATGTCTAGCAACGATGATACGTTGCTGACGATACTAGACACGGTGTCAACAATACCCAGTATGTTTGTGTAGACGGAGGATGTATATTCCAAGTCAAATTGAGTAGCATCACTGAATAGAGATGATGCAAGAGTCAATACCGACGCGGCAGTTGTGGAATCAAGAGTGTCGCTTTCAGATACAATTGATGTCAGCGAAGTGATCCAAGAAGTCACCTCATTCTCCGTGCCAGCGGTACCAGAAACGATGTCGATTAACACTTCGACCATAGCCCGCTTAAGCGCGATGATATCAGCTAATTCATCGGAGGTATACTCACAATATTTCCCGCCGTAACCGTCTTGACAATCGCATTTAGCAGCGCAGGTGGAATCTACGTCATCACAGGTGGAGACTTCGAATCCTGTAGCAATGTTATAGAATTCACAGTCTCCTCTACTACTACAAGATAGCAGGCATTCTTTGGAGACAAAGCTATCAGAGGATAGCAGCGTCTCCAGATTTGACTGGGAGTAACACATCGTATTACTATCGCTACTCACAGCTAAGTAATCGGTAAAACAAGACCCACAAGTATGATCAATAGATGAGCAGTTGTCTCGATTCAACAGGCTGCAATCGGGTGCATGCGTGCAATTAACCTTATTCAAACTGTTGCTTATAAGCGACAACGTGACCAAAGCTAGATCATCATTAGTATTAGCTACCGAATCAAGTACAGACGACAATAAACTGGTGTACGAAGTGGTACCCAAATCCAACGACTTCACCACAGTTACCGCAGTGGCGCTAGTGCTCAGGCCATAGTAATCATACACCTTTGCAACAAGCTGTAGATAGTAGTCATCGCTCACGTCGCCTATGGGTAACTGTGTAATAGTATACTTATTTTCACTCTTCAACGCAATAATATCATTCACATTTTCCGTATCAATCAAGAACTCATACGTCAGAGGCAAATCACTGTCGACCCACAGGGATGTATACAATGTATAGTCAGTGGTAAACTCTATCCCAGTGCTTGGGGTTACAGTAAATGTCCCTGAAATAGGAGGACTGTTGGTTATTACCTGAATGGACGAGGTTGAGCTATCACAAGATAGTGAAAACACATACGTACTACGCTCTGTCAACACATTTTCGGACAGTTTCAGTGTAAATTGCTTGTATGAGGATACAACGGCTTCGACCGGCACTAAAGAAATTGACGAAATATCAATTGAACTGTCATCAATGTCCCAGCTTGCGCCACATTCGGACGTGGTTTCAATAGTTCCTACTATGCTTAACATCGTGGTTATATCGAAAGACTTGATCGGGGACGATGTACTTATGCTTACTAAAGGATCGTCCTCGCTAGCAACGTAAATATCAGAGTAGGTGGATGCAATCCGATCACCGCCGTCATCTATACTCAGGGTGAACCTAAAGGTGTACCCAATATAGCTAGCATCATACTCAGACAATGCCAGAAGGCTGTCAGATACATACGTATATTCAATATGCGAGCATGAGTCACTATAGGTAGGCGATATCATGCTACAGGACCAGTTGTAGTTCAACCCCACACCCACGTCTTGTAGATCTGCGTCGTAACTAGACGTACCATTTAAGTACAGTATGTCATTATAACGCAATGTCTGAACCAGACCGCCGTCAATGACAGGAACAAGACTGCCTGTTTGTACAACAATAAGTACTTCTGCGTACGTCGAAATACTTGAATAAGTTGCAGTAACTTTCGCATAGTAGTAACTACCAGCGGTGAGAGTATACGGCGACAACTCGAATCTACACTCACTATGAGCCTTGTTTGTTACAGCGACTGCAACATCACTACTGTCATAAAATTTCCAACTGTAAGAAATGTCCGAATACGTAACATTTCCATCACACAAGGTGACGTAAGCCGAGGTACTCAACACGATTTCGTCGTACGAATAGACATACTTCACACTGCTACCGGCTATTTTGATTACAGGGTATGGTATGCTCGACACAGGCACTGTCAAAGAGTGAGAGCCACTACTGCACGCATATAGGAAATTGCACAATATCACGTAAAATGTATACGTACTTCCAGCAGTAAAGTAATCCTTACTGATCTCCGAAGGAGGGTCATATGAGTACAAAGTACTGTTACTTATATATGCTAGCAGATCAGTGGTATTAGCGGTACTAATTACAACGATCTTAACGGCTTCCCACGTTCTTCCTCCATTACCACTCGACGAAGAAA
>JACCDO012106542.1_pt1 | contig 21940 bp, 13 predicted proteins | sample 7446101 | NCBI WGS metagenome assembly JACCDO01 (sample SAMN15323440, study PRJNA562643) | freshwater metagenome | isolation source: river surface water | place: USA:Blue River Watershed | collected 2017-08-16
ACATCATAAACAGTGTTGGCGGCGTTCATTGATGCTTGTTGTTTAGCTGGTTGACCAACAACACGACCGGATTGAGTGAATGCAACCCATGATGGAGTAGTTAATTCACCGACGGAGTTTGGAAGAACTCTGACCTTTTGAATTTCAGGATCATAGACAGCTACACAACTGAATGTAGTACCTAAATCAATACCAATAATTGGTGCATCATCATCAGCGAAACTTGCCATTTAATTTATTTGTTATTTGTTTTTTTTTTGTTTTTGTTTATAAAGTATAAATATATATTTCACTTCACCTAATAAATAACGAAGTACAATAAGGAATAATGAATTAATATTAGGTGGATTGAAGTTTATGCGTATATTTTTTTGATGTGGTCAGAAATATTTTAATTCAGCGGATCGGGTATCATCAACGAATATACTCAAGAGAAAGAAGATCTAATTATAGCAATCATTCCACATGTTGGTCCTTCAATTTGACCGTAAAATGATCCATACAGTGTCGACCACCGACTATTGCGCGACAGGAGTATTAGACATAGCGATACTCCTTCCACTAGTGCAAAAGGCAGAGTGGATACGACAATACTCTTTCCACGTATGCAAGAGGTACAGTGTTCACAAGCACATTCCTTAAAGCACCAGCGAAAAAGGTAAAGTGGATACAGCGATACCCTTCCACCAATGCAAGAGATGTAGTGTTCGCAAGACTATTCCATCGAGCACCAGTACAAGAAGCGCAACGCTTCGCAGGGCAGGTGCGTGTGCAAGTGGTCGGGGCAGACACTGTCGGTGAGGAAAGGGGGGACGGGACTTACCGAAAGCGAATATATTTTTTGTTGTGTGATTGATTGGCCACCATTCGCTGGATTGATGACGAAAAAGGCCCCGGCCCAATCCGGAATAAATCTATTTAGTCAGTCGACACAGAGCGATTGAATGGTTATATGCATGTCGATACAATTATCAATCTATAAATTTTCATTCTTGAGATCAGAGGATCTTAATTCTTCAATATCTAGATTGTGTTGCGATATCCGAGTAACTCATGCATCCGTTCAACGTATACACTTCTCTTCAAACGTATTTATTCTTTCACTATCATGATCATAGTATATCATATTATTCTGTCCCAAATTCAGGAGGTCCTGAAGAGGAACTTCCATCGGACTTCCTTATATAGGCTGCGATAATATCCTTACTTATCGCGGAGAATGTCGGAAGAGAACGTGTCATCGGGATTCTCCTTCTTGAACGCAGACACCAGCGGCGACACCAGCGGCGATAGCAGTGCGCCAGCGTCCGGGTTCTCCTTTCTGTCAAGTGCAGCGGAGTCGACCAATGAGGGAATCAATAGAGGATCTGAGTCAGCTCCGTCAACGTTTTCCTTTCTGTCGAGTGCTGCGGAGTCGACCAATGAGGGAATCAATAGAGGATCTGAGTCAGCTCCGTCAGCGTTTTCCTTTCTGTCGAGTGCTGCTGAATCAACAAATGAGGGAATAAGCGGAAAGTCTGAATCAAGTTCATCGGGATTTTCATTTTTATCGAGTCCTGTAGAATCATTAGGGGAAACAACTTCATCAGGGACCACCTCATCCTCTTTTTCCTTTATGACAGCACCCATTGCGGCTAGTAGTAACAATGCTACTGGGAGTGATAATAGTATGTTAGGACCAGCGGTTGTTACTAACGAGGAAATTAAATTAGGTAAAGTTGCATCAAGTAAAGTAGTCAAAAAAAAGAAACGCACTGGTAAAGTTGTAGGATTTGCGAGAGATGAGGACGACGAAGTTGAGGATAAAGTGGAATCGTATCCACAAGAAACAAGTGTTTCTACCAATTCGCACGAAGCTAGTCATCACTATTCAAACCCACCAGTAGTCACTGCAATCGAACCAAAAGTAGATACCACACCACCTATTAGTGTTGCAAATACTTATACTACTAGTGTTAATGCCCCACCTCCACCACTTAATCCACCTCCTCCCATCCCGGTTGTGTATAATACCCCAGTGATCGCCGAGGTGCCAATAGTTCATAAACAAAGTAATGACGCTTACACAATTCCTAATGTCCACAGTGCAAGTGTAATTTCAAGTGTCAAGAATCATGTTAACAATACACCCGCCCTAACTAGCGCAGCTACCGTCATCGATAATCCAAACATACTAAATGCCACGACAATACAATCAATTGAAACAAAACTACAAACGGAAATCGAGAAAATAATCAGCAGTTTTATCTCCAAGACAGCATCCTTATGCAGCAATTACAAAGGCATCAAGTCGTCGCTGCTGCAAACGAAGAAGTCGATGAGTGACGAGGAGAGCCACATCAAAGCAATTTTACAGGAATTAAGTGAATTAGAAATCGAGCAACAGAAGTTGGCCGAGGCGGAGGAGTTTGACAAAGCAGACTCCCTCACGACTAAGGTGGACGCGTTGCGACTTAAAATGCAAAATCAAATGAATAATTTGAACGATTTCAAGGGTGCGTATAGCAGGTTGGAGGACCAGCTTACGCAGAACAAGGCAGACCAGTGCAACAGCGTCAACGAGCTGCGAGGCAGTCTGTTACTAGGTAGTAAACGGGAAGAGGATGATGTACAAAAGCTAATAAATGAAAATTCTGTGAAATGCAAGAAAGAACAGAGCAGATTGCAGATCGAAGAGGATCGCATTAATCTAGAATTAAGATTGGTCGAGCGCGAAGAAGACACTCTGAACGAGGAGAGCAAAACAACCAACGATGCGATACAAGCGCAATCCGGTGATGCACACCATTTAAAAATTGAAATTGACGAGAAATTAAAGGTTTTAGCGGTGGAAATCGAAGAGTTGGAGGCCAAATTGTTGACAAAAAGGGCGGAGGAACGCAAATGCAAACTAGATTTGGCTTCGGTAGAAGCAAAAATAGGCGACGTGAACCGTAAATACGAGCGCCAGTTGCAACGGATTAGTGACCGCAAACAGGACATTATCAAGAACAAAGCAGAATGTATGAAGGAAGCCGAGGCGTTACTCATTGAAAAAAAGAATCATCAAAAAGATGCCGAAGTCGTTGATAGTTTGTCGGAGCTAATCAAAGACTGGTGCGCGAGCATCACGAACACGGTCGAGGTCACCAATATTCTGGATAAAATCATGCACCACAACGCCGCATCTGACAGCGCTTCCAGCGATGATTCGAGTGGAAACAAAGACGATTTCCAGCAGTTGTACCAGTCGTTCAAGGCGGCCGACGACCATTTCACTAAGTGCGTTTCGGAGCAGCGCAACCTAGTCAATAAGCTAACCGAATTCACCAATGAAATCAACGATATTGACGATAAACTTCCTAAATTCGAGAATGAGAAAAAGGCCCACGCCGCTGCTAAGCGCTTCAAGGAGGCGGCCAAGACAGCCAGTGACATCAAAGAGTTCACTAGCCGACGGGAGGTTATTACGAGCGAAATTAATGGAATAACCGAGAAATTGCCAGTGATTGAGGAGTCCGTATCCGCCGCACTCACGCAGAAGGAGAAGGCGCAATTATTGCTCAAAGAAGCCCAAAAGTTAGAAGACATTCGAAAATTCAACGGAATGTTGCAGCGAATGAAAGTTCTGCGGAGCACCAAGAGTAAAATGGGCACGCTGAACGAGACCAACGACACGGCAATAGACAGAGTGGTGCAAGCGTGTTGCGTGATGATTGATACAGAACTCGATGATGTGTACCTGGAGGCGCAGGAGATCAAAAGGGAGTATAATTTAGAACAATCAATTGAGTGCAACGAGGAAGTTAACGAGGAAGTCAACGAGGAAGTCAACGAGGAAGTCAACGAGAAAGCCGCTGTCTCAACAAGCACGACTCCTCCGACAGACACGAAAGACGAAGCAGCTGACTTGCCCGTGTCCCCTTCGAATGAGAGCCTAGACGATGCTATCATCGATGAAATTGCTTCTAATAATTTCGCGCGCGCAATGAGTGAAGAGGAATCAGGCGCCACACTGGCTAAGGCCGGCATGCTAATGGCAGAGTATGAAGAGCTAACAGCAGCCTTACAGACGGCATCCGATAACGAGGATTATGAGTTGGCAGCAGAAATAGATGAGAAGATTAGAAACGATATTAAAGTGAATTTGTCTACGTGTATGATACTATTGGGGGTGCAGAGTGAAGATGAGTTGAAACAACTGATCGAACAACGGAAGTAATGACGACAGTGACGAATACAAATCATTATCAGTATATACATAATAGAAAACATGAATATTACACTACCACTTCTTCTTCCTGCAGCATGCTAGCCATCTGCTCCTGCTCTTCTAATCTACGTCTGAATTTCTCCTTCTCTGCAGCTCGAACCTCGTCACTTAATGGCAGGTAGTCTGACCAATGATCATCCAACGTCCAAGCTTTCCTGACCATTCTTGGTGGCTTAGTCAGCGCGGTAAAGTTAGTGTGCGTCATCCACACAACCAGTGACGACTTAATGCCATAGTAACCAGTTCTTGTAGGAATAATCTCACGGATAATATTGGTCTACTTGTGAGGATCATCACTGGTTTCGTCATTCACCCCGAAAGTATGCGGATACCACAGAGTCACATAAATTTGCTTAAAGTCCCGCGCAATTACCAATACATCATCTAGTATGCGCTTCCATGGCTGGTGCACATCGCTACTCAATTTACCTTGTTTCTCTAAATCGTCATAGGAGTAGTATACAGCAATACCATTCTCAGTCCATTGGTATGCAGTGTAATTAGATTTCGTGTAAATGACCGAGGTGGGTATTGGGTGCATACTATTAAACTTTTCTATCAATTGCTCGGTTGTTTTACTAGATTGAGCAGTATATTCTAAATCATGAGAATTTTCAGCACTTAATCCAAATAGTACACCGTGGTGAAATAACTCTGGTGGTCGAAAAACACCATTTTTATCAACAAACGATTGATATTTTAGTGTAACTGTATCATAACTAGGGAGCGGCATTACAAAATGCGTTTCTGCATTCGCTGTAATAACTTGTATTTTATCCTGTTCAGACTTAGTTAATACAGGTCGCACTAAATGAAAATTTTGTACCGGACTAACTTGATTCTCTATACTATATCGATAAGGATGTACCGTGATAAAATATGCCAACAACAACGCAAGAAAGCACATAATCGGGGCGACAAAACGTGCATCGTACAGAGCCGTTTTCATATCCTCGATGATATATTCTCCCATCAAGTCCTCCAGATCCTCGGGGTCCTCCGCCGCCTCGCCCAAGCCCTCGCCCTCCTTGGCCAGCAGCTCCTCGCCTTCCACCATCTCGATGTCGCCGTCTGACGCATCGTTTTCTTTCATTTTTCTTTGTTTTTTCTGTGTTTTTTCCAAGTTTTAGTCTCGTTGGGGCCGGAGTTATTTTGAAAGGTTTCAAAGAATGTTAAGAAACGGAAAATGGAATAATACCGCGCATTACTAGATCGATAGAACATAATACTGTTTTTTTGCATAAATAAGACAGCGAATGACTATATAATTGAATTTAATGACTTGCTTCTATTTATACTAAATCATTCATCATGTCGCTTCATTACAGATCGATACACCCGCAGCCACCTCGTCTCATTCCACCTCTTGTAATTTATTAAAATCTTCTAAGTATCTTTTTAACCCTACCTACGTACCTACTATTTGAGACAGTTTACTATTGCAAGTATTGCGATGCGGCTATTGTTGTTGCTGCTGCTGGCGGGGCTGCTGGCACAGTCTAAGTCCTTCCTACATGTCAAGCCGCGATTTGTTGCATGGAAATTTCCACTTTCCAAGCCGCTGGACGTGATGGATATTCTTCCGCCTGATGGATACCATAATCCACCTGAGAATAACAATAATTTAGAGTTGTTGGATGCCAAGACAATGCCCCAGGTATGACTTCTCCCCGTACCTCTTCTACCTGCGTAGTCACTCACTCACTTAATTACACAGCTGGTTCGCCTAGAGAGCATTAAAGAGAACTGGTTGAACTACTGCATCGAGCAATCGAAGCCAGACGACATCAATTCTTTCAATATTAAGACTATATTGCCACTCATAATGCGCGAAGATTCATTTATTCAATTGGTTAATGATACCAACGAGCACAATGTACCTACACAATATATTACTGAAATTGAGTTGAAGCGAATTTGGAATATGAATACTAATTATATCTGGAATAAAAATAATAATTTTAATGCGAAAGATGCATTACTATTAATAGACGATGAAGACGATATACTGCTAATGGGCGAAGAACGCGAAAGTACCTCTGAACTTGATCAGACAATATATGTAACAGAAAATGAATTGAAGAGAATCTATAGTAATATGAAGGATAATGCTGAATACAATGAAATGGATGCTTTGTTGCTATTAGAAGACGATAGCAATATTGATAACGACTACGAGTATGTCCCATCAACAGAGCAGGTAATAGACGAGGATGACGACGAGTCATGGGACCAATTTATTGAAACTTTTAATAGTAATAGTGATGACAGTAGCGAGTATACAGAGTTACTGCAGACTATTCGTGACGACTTGGAAGATATGCAGACCCACAGGCCTGCGTGGAAGAAGGATAGACATATACTGACTCCAGATATTGATACCCAAGTATTCAATGGTGATATCATGAATAGTAATACATACTTAACAACGCGGATACCTGCGAATTGGGACGATCCTGAAGAGGCAGATATGGCTGAAGCATACGTCAACTCGAACACGATGGCCTGGCCCGGGGAAGAAGAGACGGATTACAACGTGGTTCAAAAAGTATGGGAACGTTTACAATTGCCGGAGGAATATTATCCTCAAAGCCAAAAAATAGATGAAAATGTGAACAATGATCTCTTGACTCCCGCAAGCGAACAAGTCGATTGGAATAACTTCGACTACAGCAGCATCGACTCTGATGCGACCGACAAGAAAGTGGATGTTGATAAATTTTTTAGTGCCTTGTACAGCAGCGTAGATGATGATGCCGATGCGGATGGTGATGAGTCAGCTATCATCCAATCCACATCCGGCGACTCGTATCGCGACGCATCGATCTTATCTAATTGGAAAACACCACCCGAATGGTTAGAAAATGTTGAATTCAAAAACCACGTGGGCTACGACGTGTGGTCCAAGTACGATAGTACAGAATTCGAAGATGCGGACGATACGTGGTCAGCAGACGACCATGCACATTCTAACGCATTCCGTCACATTCTCGACACGACATCCCTTTATCTAACGGACCATACCAAAATAAGTGAAAATATTGATGAGTATAAATATTGGTCCCGCATGGTAGACAACCAAGACATCAACGCGAAGGAGGAGGTGCCACGATACCTCACTCCCGACAAGGATCGGGGCATTGAATACTCCGATGAAATCATTGAAATGAAAGGGAAAATTACGTTACATCCAAAGATGAAGGACTTGGCGGAGGAGTACAAGGACGACACGTTCACCCACAATGAAGAATTAGAAACGATGAACAAGATAGGAACCATCCGCGAGCAATATGACTGGCAACCCAGCACTGATGAAAGTGAGTATGTGATAGACAAGAAGGTATTGGCAAAGATCCAACCTATCTTGAGGTTCGTGAACCATGTCGCCGAGTTGAAGTCGACCAAGAACAACACGTTGATCTTTCAGTACAAGGGAGTCATGCGCCACTTGATCGGCATCAGGTCCATGATGATGACGGTGGCCAAGGAGTGCTTTCCGGAAATGGTTGATTTGAGATTAGAAACTACTAGAACGTCTGACAAATTTGATAGATAAATTATACATAATGTACAAAGTAAACACTACGTCGCATTACTCGTCGATCTATTCTTGGGGGCGATTACCGCCAGGGAATCCCATCAGGTCTTGTGCAGCGACCAAATTACAACATCAGACATTTCGTACATTTTCACAAACGTAAAATCGTATAACATACTACCACTTTCGATGGTCAGGTGCATATTAGGGCGCAATTTCTGCGCGATAAGTATGGTCGTACCGTTACTATGCAGCTTCGTGACGCATTGAAAGAAAGTATCAATATGATCCCTAGCATACAACACATCCGAGGCGATGATGACAGAAGGGAAAGAGGACTTAGCAAGCAGCTCTTGAATGTGGCGATTGTTGGACCAATCAAACTCGAGGACGGAACAGCGCGTTGCGTTGTTAAGGGCAATGTTATCACCGATTAAGTCTAGTTGAGTGCATTTATCTGTCAATAATATTTTGTTGCTAACAAATGTCACTAGATCAGCCACGCATATCCCTATTACACCAGTACCACTACCTAATTCTAAAATGTAGCCATCTTTGAGAGTAATAATAGAACTTGAATGAAGCGACAAATAGCTTAGCATAACCAACGCACTATCATAAATATGAGATCCAAGAGCATGACCATAATTCTCTTTAATATTATAATTTTTATGGTTGTATTCTATAATTCGAAAACTTTCAAGCACAATTGGTATATATCCTTTTTCGGCACTGCTTACAATCTCGATTCCTTTATACAATAGTGGCAGTATTTTTCCTTTAAATGTTGTATTGGCCATTTCTATGCACAAATCATATAATCCTAGTTCTGATGGAGTCTTAAAAGTTGTCACTCCACTCAATACCCCCATATAATCGATTCTAGTGACATCATTGCCTATCCACGCAATTCTTACACATTCATCACGATACAGCGTAAGTATCTCGTGGAATTCATCCGATACGGATACCGTAAATGAAACATTCCGATTATTGCAATATTGCATCCGCGGTCCAGCAGACAAGATGAGCCGGCCAATCATCACAATCTGGATGCGCAGCTATCGATGCCACTTGACCTAATGAACGGGATAGCGCTGCTCATTTGATTCAATTTTTTTTAAATTTTAAATGGAGATTTTTTTTTAAAGATAGGGTGTGGAAAATTAACAGAAAACTTGAAAAAGAGGGAAATAAGTTTCGTTGTAATTTCTTCGAATTCGGTGTAGCGCACATGTGCGATGACTTGTACACTGAGGCACTGGTCGACGCAGTGTGCAAAGCTGACGAGGCTTCTGTTTTGTCGTTGATATCACTTGGTGCCGATGTGAATAAAATGACAGAAGATGGTGAGTCACTACTGCACTGGGCGTCGACTTCATTTGAAAGTAGCCTATTAGTACCATTGCTTATCAGTAAGAATTGTATGATTAATGTAAAAAATAAGAAAGGATTAACACCTTTGCATTATTTTGTTAGATGTGGCTATTCATTTGCGGTTACTTGTTTACTTCATAATGGTGCTGATCCGACAATTGGATGCGATAGAACTAACGAGACAGCATTTGATTATGCAAAAAAATTTAATCAAACAGAAATTGAAGAGATATTAGAATCATATAGTTCCCTTATACCGATCAAAGAATAGGATTTAGGATATATGGATGAACATGTATTATTACTGTATACAATTGTTTACACATTTATACTTTCTTTATTTTCTTTCTATCTTTGTTCTTCTTTCTTTTCAATGCATTTTTTAGTTTTTTCTTTCTTTCATCATAATCACTCAGCATATTGGCAGGTAGAGTACGAACACTCGTGCATACTATATTCGAGGGCAACTGATTAGCACTCCTGATACAGCTAGAGTTATATTGACGCATGCAACAATACCAAAACGACGGGAATGGGCTAGTATATTTACCGCTTTTACGTTGCCGTCTTGATTTTGGGGTTGTATATAAATATCGACTTCGAGGGACTATAAAAAACATATTATTATTTGGACCCTTCTTCTCATACTCCTTCGTTATCCGAATATAATAATCCTTTGCATAAACATAATTTGGAACCAATAATAAAAATGGTTTACCGGATGAATATGTAAAAGTTAATAATTTTTCAATATTATCATATGAATATGGTGGGTTAGTTACCAATACGTCGTACTCAGGATGACTCGTTTTTGAATAAAAATCCTCCTTTTCATTGTAAACGTTATTAAAACCCAACTCTTTCATTCTTGTTTTAACATTTCCTTCACAATAGTATGGATCGTAGATGGCCAGATCAGAGATTGGTTTATTTAGTGAACTCGCAAGTGAAACCAATACCGACTTTATATCCGCGTATGCTTCCAGCGGAGTCTCGCAGTGATCCGAGGGGTCGGTTGGATATGGATAGTTCTCTGGCTCTGCATCTGGTTCTACATCATCATCTATTTTCCTCTTCTTACTATCGTGCTGTACCTGTACTTCCTGATCCTCACTTTGTTCCTCTCGCTTCTCTCGCTTGTATTTCTTGTGTTTCATCTTCTTGTGCTTCTTGCACACCTTATGCTCTTGCATTGCTAAGCTATCTTCCATCTCAACCAAGGATACTGCCTACTTGCGATCACTATTATGATGCAGAATACCTATTTCATCCAGAAATCTATCGCCAAAACCGGTCCTGCAGCATTGATTGAGAGAAGAAAGGTACAATCAAGATGTATGTCAGAGAAAGTAGTCAGAAATAGTACGACTAGGTTAGGGCAAGAGATCGTTTGATAGCCATAGCTTTTTCACTTGTAATAAGTTACCCAAAGTTGATCTTTATATCAGATAATATAAACTGGTCGGTTACCGCAAGATGAACCTGCCAATTTGCAGTGCCAAAATGGTAAAACAAGAAAAGGACCGGCGGTTTCCGACGTCGGATCGACGACAATCCCGAAGGAGTTATTTATGACAGTGTGGCCTTCACGTAATTGGTTATTAATATTGATTTAAACGAAGTAAATTAATTGCAATTGTTAGTTAGAACCTATGTGTGCCTTACTCGATACCACAGTCTTCCATATTTTACAACTATTCTCTGGGCTTGAGCTACTATTGATGTTAGATTTTTGTGATTGTACTGTTGTCCACGGTCTACCACCCTCCATATCTGCTACCAAATCTCCGTTATCTATTTTGTAGCTGTCTGTTGATTTGTAGCTACTTTTATTGCTGTTATCACTTATTATGCTATGAAATGAGAGTGAAATGGAGACTTGCTGAGACAACTCATCGGTGTTATAGCTACTAAAACGATACAACTTAGACGGATCATTAGCGGTGATTACAGACCCAAGAGAAGCTACAGTAACACTTTCCACTAGGTGCCTAACACTATTACGGATACCAATAGGACGATTACGGGAAATTAACTTCAGACATGCTTGGATCTTCATCTTGCTGGAAGTTTTATTGATTTTGGTTAATATTTCTTCAGCAATATCAGGCGTGCAATCAATCAATTTATAGGCATCTGTAATATCATGTGCCATGAATAGCTTGTACACAGTATTATCTACACAATCACGAATGATATGCTCAAATGCCAGGGTAGCCAGTTCACGCGAGGACAAATTCCGTAGCTTGCATATTCGCATACAATTTGATAATTCTTCGTGACGTTTGTACATATGCGCCTCTAGATTGTTACCACCATCAACGATGGTGCTCATGCGCATAAATTGTTCCTCATTAATACAACATCGACCTATGTGCCGCTCCGATAAGTCCAAAATATCCTCCACCTCATAGTAAAGTAACGAGTTAATCCATCGATTATAATCTTGTTCCCGAATTTCTTTATTCCTTCTAACGTCATAAGTCCCTGTCGGAATACCCACCATCTCGCACCCATTACTATCACCAGGTATTTCATGATTGACGACAAAAGATAGTCTAATGACACTAGTCTTTAAAACGAGAGCGAGGTATACGTATCGATATATCCCGAAGAAAATATAGATCACAGACATTGCAACGGATAAATAATATGCTACCGTTATATCTTCTGCATCAAGCAACGAGTTGTTGTAAACTTTTATCACTAATTGCGGTGTGGATGTCACGATCAACTGCACTAACAGCAGCTCATTCAAGAGATGAGTGTCATAATGGATATTACCACGTTTATCAAACACATTGGAGCGGTTACTATACAAATAGAACCACATATTCCACATTTCTGTTGATGCAAGCAATTTTGTTTGATAGATGAAACAACCAAATAATAGTACTGCGATGTAGTAAGGAGAAATGATCATCAACCATATTAGGAATGGAACCATTGAGAGCAATTGCAGCATTAACAATACTAACCAAGTAACTACATATACAATAAGCTTAGGTAATGAGTCATGATGAGAAAATGAAAACCAAAGTCTCTTCTTATTCACTAGTGGTAGTCCTTGTTCTTGCGACAACCAAATCCAAAATATATTTGGGAAACACTCAATGTTTACTTTCTTACCAATGTAATAGTCAAATAACAGATATGGAATTGCATAGGTATCATGAACGATTATTATAAAATGGATTGTGGGTATTACTAAAGTAAATATAAACGATGCTAGTAGTAACGAATAGCTGTAATACTTGCACAGTAATAGGTACAATAAGTCTGATAAATGGTCACATGTGACTAGTGCCGAGATCAGTACGAATGTTGCGGTGGAGTAAATTGATGCTTGCCGGGAAAATGCGATGAATAACCAGGAAATTAAAACTATAAATACCGTGGGCACAATGACAGCAGCGATGTATTGGGGTAGCTGTGGTACATACTCACTAATCTTGGAGTATACACGTGGTTCGTATACCCCGTATGTAACCGTGATTAAACTATACGATGAGCAACTGCAAGCTGAATTAAGTTGCTCTATTAAGGCAGTGACATTAAAGCTTGTCGACATGTAGTTAGCAAATGCATTTTTTGTAGCCTGTGGACTTACAGTAATGACACTAGCCGTCACCGTCAATATCCAGAAGGACGTTTGTAATGCGCGGAAACTATCAACAAATAATTTACGTTCGCTAGATGGGGTCAATTTATACGATAATGAGATAAATGATGGGCGCACATCAGCGCTTTGAACAACCAAATCTTTGAAAATAGCATCCTGACTAGCATGAAGCTGATTAGATGGCCAGCCGTGAACAATAACATATAATCGGACTGTAGATGACGAATGGGCATTATAGGTTGGTGTTGAGGTTGGTGATGAGGTTGGTGTGAAATCATTATTACCATTATTTGCGTAGCCGTTATATATTACTTTCCTTATTCGATGCCCATATAATTCTGCCACATATAAATTACTCGAATTGTCCAAACAGATGCCCGAAGGACCATTTATTGTTGCATTAATCGCTAGGTCATAATCTCCTGTAGAAGAGGCATCACCAGTACCTAAAATCGTCGAAATCACTCCTTCAGTGCTAATTTTTCGGACACGGTAGTTGAGTGAGTCGGAAACATATAAGTTGCCATCAACATCGAATGCTAAATATCTTGGATAGTTCAATTTAGCCGCAGTGGCTTGCATGCTATCGCCATAGTACTGCCCTACCGTGTTACCAGTACCTGCAACGGTGCTAATAATTCCAGTGGCTTTTTCAACCCTGCGGATAACATTATAATCAATATCACTGAAGTAAATATTACCTAACTTGTCCAAACAAACTGATATAATCGAGCCAAGATTCGCACTAGTTGCAGATCCACCATCTCCATGGTAGCCATGTGTACCTGTACCAGCGATGGTTGTAACACTTCTTGTGGAAAACTTAACTTTACGTACAAGATAATTATGCAAATCGGCAACGAATACAGTATATGAACTATCCACGCTCACCCCAGTTGGATTATTGAATCCTTCGATACTATCTACTACTGACGTACTGACGGTGTAACGTAGTATTCGATCATTTGCAGCATCCGCAACATAGAAATTGTCGTCTTTATCGACTGCAAGACCCTCGGGATACGATAAGAAATCTAAAACAGTGGTGATTATTCCAGTCATGTAAGTAATTTTGCGAACTCTATTACTCAACCATTCAGAAAAATATATATTACTCTCTGAATCTATGGCTAATCCATTTGGCTTCCATATTGATGCCGAGGTTGCTGCCCCGCCATCTCCGGTCGAAGTATCATCACCAGTCCCCGCAATGGTAACAACAGTAGTTATGTTGGAGAATGTATAACTTGATAAAGAAATACCTAACTGTGAAAATTCGGACGAATAATATAAATTAGAACCATGATAAAAACTGATATTTGCAGTGTTTATTCGATATCGGCAGCAATCAACCCGATTTAAAACTACGACTGTATCGATTTGTAAAGTGCCCGCATCCAATAGAAGCCAGGGATGCAGATCACAATTCTGTGTACCACAACCTGTTGTTACATCACCGTCAATGCAGTATTCTGAAGATAATAATATACCTACCCAGTCATACACCGAACCAGCCGTAATTGACACTTGTGCGTTAGTGAGCAAGTTCCCGCCGCTATAAATATATATTTCTTGTAAATTAATCGTTTCATCTTGTATATTTGTACAATAAGAACTAGATTTTTGAATTAATACATAATAATGTGTTTCATGTGTACAATGGGAACATGATGTGCCTTGGCCATCAACAGGAAGCACGCCAACCGCAACAATGATTATAAGCACAACCAGTAAAAAGAGAGACCACATCGAATAATTTTTGAGTGAAACCTAATCTATTCAGGCAACTAGTGGTACGTACCATGCATGTGGTCTTAACGGTATATATTATATATATTTTATTATTCTACGGAATCGGGACGAGACTATAAGACAGAACAGTGTTTCAGTCTATTGATATTAATAGGCTTTACGATACGTAGGAGGCTAGTACCATACCTCCGTGATGAAAATTTCAGGTATGGATTCCTTACCATGGTACCATGGAAATCATAGAACCCATCACTAAAACCGGTACCGACTCTACTATCGTTTTTCGTCGCTTCTCGAGTCTCGAAACTATCGTTAAGAGAGTCATCGCACGTCTATTCACGCATCGCAACTTTTAAACAGTCCTGATGATCATTACACGGCACCCATATGCACACAGACTAAGACCTACACAAGGCCGGTGCCGCATTTACAAACCAAATGATGAATTAACATCTTCACAATTGGAATAAGAAGGATGTCATTTGAGGGACAGGAAATCAAGTGTAAAGCAGCCGTTTGTTTCGGACCTAACGAGCCGTTGCGTGTGGAGATCGTTACTGTAGCGCCTCCTAAGAAAGGCGAAGTGCGATTGAAGGTAATTGCAAACGCACTTTGTCACACTGATTTATATACATTGTCAGGGCAAGACCCAGAGGGGAAATTTCCTTGTATCTTAGGACATGAAGCTGGCTGTATTGTAGAATCGGTTGGTGAAGGAGTTACTTCAGTTAAGGTAGGTGACAAGGTAATACCATGTTATACTCCAGAATGCAGATCATCCGAATGTATTTTTTGTGAATCACCTAAAACTAACTTATGTCCAGCCATAAGATCAACACAAGGCCAAGGATTAATGCCTGATGGAACATCACGTTTTTCTATTGATGGTAAATTAATTTATCACTTTATGGGTTGCTCAACATTTTCAGAGTATACAGTAGTAAGTGAAATTTCATGTGCAATTATTCGTGATGATGCACCATTGGAAAAAATATGTTTATTTGGTTGTGGTGTTAGTACTGGCTTAGGTGCTGCTTGGAAAACGTGTAATGTAGAACCAAATACTACTGTTGCAGTATTTGGTTTAGGTGCAGTAGGATTAGCAGTCATACAAGGATGCAAAGCACGAAATGTGAAACAAATTTTCGCTATTGATGTCAATAGCAGCAAATTTGATATAGCAAAATCATTAGGTGCAACTGATTGTATAAATCCAACAGAATTACCCAGTGGTGTCACTATTCAGCAACACATTGTTTCATTAACTAAATGGGGTGTTGATTATTCTTTTGATGCCACAGGTAATGTACAAGTAATGCGAGCCGCTTTAGAGTGTTCTCATCGAGGTTGGGGACAATCATGTGTAATTGGTGTTGCACCAGCTGGACATGAAATTTCAACACGACCTTTTCAATTAGTTACCGGAAGACAATGGAAAGGAACAGCATTTGGTGGTTTCAAATCACGCACCGAAGTACCTCAGTTAGTAGAACAGTACATGACTGGTCAATTACCTATTGAACACTATATTACACATGAATTTAATGGTGTTGATAGTATTGACAGTGCAATGCATATTTTACATGAGGGTAAGTGTCTAAGAGCAGTTATAAAATATTAAAATAAATTACAATTATGATGAAAATACTATCTCTTCTCATCTCCACTAGTACTACTTACGCCACTATTACTGTTATTATTATCAATTAAATCTTTTAATACAATATCTGTTATTCTTAGTACAGTAATTTGACGCCTAAATCCTCGAAGTCTTCTTGAATGCTTTCTTCTACGATGTTTCAATATCATTACCTTTTTATCTTTTGCTATTTCTTCTACAGTTGTTATCACCTCAGCTTCACTTACATATGGTCTACCTAATATTGTATTGCTTGCCGAACCGACTAATAATACTTTGTTCAACTTGTAAGTATCACCTATATCAACACCACTAATCTTATTTGCAACGATGGTGTCATCAATCGTCACCTTGAATTGTGTTCCAGAAAACTCAATAACTGCAAATTTATCTTCCGTAGGCGTGATAACGCCATGTTTGGATTCAATGGGCTTTCCGTCCAGGGTGAACGGGTGATGGATAAGGGTTGCGCGCGGCAGGCTACTCCCGCCCGACAGAAGTCTCTTTCCCGCGAGGGAGCCTAGAAAACCGAGTCTTCCCAGCATCATTTTGTCAATATTTCTATTTCATTTCATGGCTTTTGCAACAACATGGGACCATAGGGCCGGGTTTTGCCAGTTGAAATTCGCCATGTCAGTGAAAATATGGAGTCAATTCAGAATGAATTCGATGTAATTTCATCCTTTTTTTGTTGGGAAGAGTCAATTATAATTACATTTCTAGTACACAATAGGCAGTCTGAAGCCGAAAGTGGAATCGCTGTGGCGTCTAAACGACGAATAAATCATAATTAACAGTGGAATGCGCTAGCTTAGCTTGATAAGTACTGAGAAGTATAATTATATGTATGCAATACACTAAATAAACCGTAGTTATTGGAATATAACAGACAAATGGGTGATTTGCTACATCTAATCCCTAAATCAGTACCTAAAATAAAAAAATAAAATAAGTTGGTGCTCACGAATGCAGAGCGTGCTCTTGGTTGCTGTCCTCCTCTCGTGCACCTCTGTGCACTCTTTTTTGCACCCACAAAGAATCAGTAGGCATGCATCAAGTCTGAGCAATTCAGGTGATGATACAGGCGACTTAGTCAATCCTGCGGGAATGAAAGGTTACTATCGTCGTCCATCCAAAGCGATTGAAAAAGGCGGCGGATTCTTTGTTCCTGGATTAGAAGGCGAGAAGATACGAGTTTTTAGTGCAAGCCTTCTATTTGTTCTATTCGCAGTGAATAGATTAGGTGTTCAACCTGCGTTAATTCCTATACAACAAGTAGTTAGTGAGTTTACAGGTTTGTGTGTTACCGCAATATTGTTTATACAGGGCCTAGTTAACGTATTACCATTTCAATCTGAGCAATATAATACTGATACGGACAGTATCAAATTTAATGATTACTTAAATGTACTTCAATCATCAGTGGAAAACAAGAAATCATCAGGTATAACGACCGAGTCGATCGCCCGTTCAATTGTACAAACATGCAACAGTATTAGCCACATTGTAGTTATTTCTCCGAGTGGTGATATTGCATTAGAGTTAGGTTCAGTAAATAGCAAAGGTTGTATCACGTCTGTTGATACGTCGAGGATGATTCAGTTATTACAGGGTGTAGAAGAGAAGGATGGTGTAAGAAAGACTGATTTTAATACATTAAAAGCAAATTTAGGAGGGAAATCACCAGTTGTTAATGATATTGTAGGCGAAATAATTATAGCTGTTACAGATCGTTTCAATAAGAAATGGTTCTTAATTAGTAAAAACGAAGAAAGTGACACCAAATGGATAAGAAGTCTTATTAGTTACCCGATGTAAATTAATGCATATTTGTACATTCTGATTTATACAATCTTTTTCATAATATACACGTAATATATAGCTCTAACCACCAATAAATCAACGTATTACTGGGCTTTTTCTAGTAAAGTTAATATGCCTTGTTGTCCTGTGAGTATTTCACGAAAAAAAGATAATATCGCAACCCACGCAATGCTGCTAACATCTACACCAAATGCTGGGGGGATCAACTCTCTAACTGGTGACAGCAATGGTTCGGTTGGCCATGCTGCTACATTATAGGGAAATTTATTTAAATCAGTTTTTGGGTACCAAGACATTACAGTACGACATATAAAAAGAAAGCTCATCAAATTGATAAACACATCTAAGATGGGTTTTCCATACGATAAAGCGATGAGATTCGTGCCATCTTCGGCGGCATTGGCCAAAATTGGTCCAGTTAACACAGTAAATGCCCCTGTCGCAATTCTCTTAAGCGACTGCGTGTGTGCCACATTCGCTTGCAACTGCTTGCGCGCGAAAGGTTTGAGGGGAAGTGCACTCCCGATCGCCAAAATACCCACTAGTAACACGATGAGCATGCTTGTCATATCTGCGCTGTCACAGCTGAGCATGATGCGCATGTCTATTGAGGAGGAACCGGCTATATTCTATTATCTGTAATTAACAATAAAGAGAGGAGGAAGCAAGAAGATACAAGTTAGCAGGTAGAAGATAATAGATAGAAGAGGAAGGTCATTTGCATATTCACCGCAAGATGAAATAATATTGTATTCAGCAATCATAGAATATGACTTGTGCGCATAACGCAGTATCGTACCGATTCCCATGGCACTTCGTCGCCACCATCTACAGTCTCATCCACTCTTCTATCCAAGGAAGGATCTTTGTCATCGCCAGCCCTAAGCGAGGCAAACGCGAATTCCAGAAAAAAGTAAAATCTTCGATAGCAAAATGATGCGTTTCTACTTCTTGCTCTGCGCGCTAGTCGTCGCATGCCACGCCAAAGTATACTTCAAGGAAGACTTTAACGACAAAGGCTGGGAAAAGAGATGGGTCGTGCCAAGTGACTGGAAGCCAAAGGTAAGGAGACTTACACGAGTTATCGCATGGTGTCATCATTGACACCACTGGATATTATTGCAATAATGACCTCGTTTAGATGATGCTATTATTGTACTGTCAATATACTTACTCATTTTTATTGCTTATTAGAGTGATTTGGGTGAGTGGAAATGGACTCATGGCGAAAACTTCGCGGATGCTGAAGATAAAGGTATCCAAACTGGTGAAGATGCTAAATTTTATGGATTATCTGCTAAGTTAGACTCTTCATTTACCAACACCAATAAAGATTTAGTTATTCAATTTTCAGTGAAACATGAACAAGAGTTAGATTGTGGTGGTGCATATATTAAGTTACTTGGTGATATGGATCAATCTAAATTTGGTGGTGATACACCATATCAAATCATGTTTGGCCCTGATATTTGCGGTAGTACTAGACGTACCCATGTTATTTTCAACTATCCACCAAAGAATGATAATTTACTTATTAAAGATGATGTTCGTACTGAAACTGATCGTTTAACACATTTATATACTTTACACGTTAAACCTGACAACACATTCGAGGTATTTATCGACCAAGAATCTGTACGCAGCGGTAGTTTAGAGGAGCAATTTAACTTCTTATTACCAAAAGAAATCAAGGATCCAGCAATTTCCAAGCCAGCTGATTGGGTTGACGCCAAGAAGATTCCAGATCCAGAGGACAAGAAACCTGATGGATACGATGATATTCCATCTGAAATCCCTGACTCCAGTGCTACTAAGCCTGATGATTGGGATGATGAAGAGGATGGTGAATGGGAACCACCATTAATTGATAACCCAGAATATAAAGGACCATGGAGACCAAAGATGATAGATAACCCAGAATATAAAGGTGAATGGGTTCATCCATTGATCCCTAATCCTGATTACGTAGAGGACAAGAACTTATACCAACGATGCAAAGATTGCACCCACATTGGTTTTGAATTATGGCAAGTTAAGACTGGTACCATCTTCGATGATATCATTGTGACAGACTCCCTTGAAGAAGCAAAAGAGCATGCTGACAAGACCTTTAACAAGAAGAAAGGCCCTGAGAAGGATATGTACGAGGCTGCCGAAGCAAAGAAACGCGAGGAAGAGGAAGCCGCCAGAGCCGCTAGTCAAGCTGATTCTGAGGATGCAGATGAAGAAGGTCATGATGAGTTATAAATTTAGGTAGTATTTTTATCGGGTATAATATTTTTTCATATGTTATGTAACAAAACGCAAAAATTTTGAACCCTAATATCTATTTCCAACTCACTCGAATTAATCCATCAAGAATCAACGGAATCCAACAGACTCTAGCTCATCACCGGTACAACTCCACCGGTACAAAATATAAAATTTGGAAGAGGTAAGTTAACAACTAGAAAGTAAGAAGGAAGATTGCGAGGTTGATAGAATGCATTGGGCCCCGAGTCAGTGACAGCCATGAGCTCGGTTATGTACTATGCCAAGACAAAGGAGGATGCCCAGATCAAGTCAACGCTGGACGAGGTAATTGATCTCTACGAGGCGTATGAACTTGATGATACATCCTTTGTGTGGGTCCCCGGCGATGCTGCTTGGACGACGTTGAAGGAAAAATTTATTCTGTTAAAGTTGATTGATGATGATGGTGCTGGCGGTGCTAACGATCAGTTGGGAAATCATGGCGATAAAGAGAATGTTACTGCTAAAAGTGATAGTAATAATGGCGGTAGTAACAATAAAGCAGTCACATCCACCCCAGCCAAACCCGCCACTGCTTCAAACTTATCTAGCAGTAGTATGGCTTCTAGTAGTACCGAGGAAAACCGTGATAATCGCAATCAAGTGATCAACTTACTAACTAATGCAGATCAAAATTACAGTAATTTTAGTGAAGTGGATTCATATTTGCTTTCGCTAGATCAGTATTACATTACTAATGACGAAGGAAAGACAAATTACGGACCATTTTCAATAGAGCAATTGAAATTGATGTACAAAGAATCCAGAATGAATAAAGAAACATTGATACTTAAAAATGGCGGAAGTGTTTTTACACCACTAAATGAGACTGATATTTCCTACTTGATCATGCCAGAGGAGGACACCAACAGCAGCTTATCCGAGCCTAGTGTTATCGACGATAATCTGGTGTTCAATTCTCCTGGTAAAAGCGATTATTACTACGACGAGAAGATAATGCTGAAAGAAATGTTTAAACGGTTTTGTCACCTTCAACCATACACGTACCTCGGTTGCAACCTAGTTTCCATCAATCCGTTGATTAACGAATCGTTGCCGATCCCCGACGTGGTTGAATTCATAGATCAACCGATAACCAGTGCCGATGGTAAAGGTAAGAGACAACCACATCCATATTCAATGGCCGAACACGCGTATCAAATGCTATGTTTCACCCAACAGTCCCAGAATATTGTGCTATTGGGCACATCTGGTAGCGGGAAAACAGAAAATCTAAAGACTTTAATAACATATTTAACCCATCGACAAGTAAGGCAGGACAATGCTAATATCCAGGAGGATAGCGTCCTTGAGAAGTCTATCAAAGCCGCCTTCATCATCTTCGAGTCATTTGCCCACGCCAAGACCAGCAATAACTACAATAGTTCCCGCGTGGGCTTTAGCACCAAGCTGTTGTACTCGCTAGACATCGAACCGGTTTCCCAAAATTATCGGTGGAGCTCTGCGAAGCTATCTGGAATCGTCTTTGATTTGTTCATGTTGGAGCACAATCGGGTCACATCCACTATGAACGAGAGCGTGTTTCATGTATTCAACGAGTTGATTGCCGCGAATAGCAGGGTTTCCAACAACAAGTTTAACAGTGCGGCGTTAAAGCTAGGTGCGGCAATCGAGTATATCATA
>JACCDO010047451.1_pt1 | contig 21934 bp, 25 predicted proteins | sample 7446101 | NCBI WGS metagenome assembly JACCDO01 (sample SAMN15323440, study PRJNA562643) | freshwater metagenome | isolation source: river surface water | place: USA:Blue River Watershed | collected 2017-08-16
TAATAATTTTTAATAATTACCTCTTTGGTTTTAGCATCAGGTTTTTTTGAATTGATTGCTCTTTTACAAAGTATTGAATTCATCTTATATTTATCTGTTGCAAAATTTTTTCTGACAAATTCAACATCTGCATTGCTCATTATAAATTTTATATTTTTTTCTGTTAATTGATGACATAAATGAAACAATTTATTATGCTGTTCTTCACTAAAACCGTCTGATGTATATTTTACAAATGATGTATCATTTTCAGGTGCATATGGAGGGTCAAGATATATAAAATCATCTTTTTTAACATTCGTCAATGATTTCGAAAAATCACAATTTTCAAATATAACAGGTTGAATTAATTCAGATATTTCATCCAAGTGTTCTTTATTTATAATTTCCGGATTTTTATAATGTCCAAAAGGAACATTAAAACCTTTTGGTCCAATTCTGAATAAACCGCGAAAGCACGTTTTATTTAGAAATATAAATAGTGCAGAACCAATAATACTATTTTTGTCTTTATTTTCTAAATTATTATATCTCATTCTTATCCAATAATAGTAATTTTCTTTTGCTGTAAGAGCCTCTTCGAGAGTTAAAGGATTTCTATTTATCGCTAAATCTTTACAACTATTATATTCTATTATTATTTTTTGCAGTTCTTCATATAATTCATTATGATTATTTTTAATATTTTTATAAACATTAATTAATTCTTCATTTAAGTCATATGCATATATTTTTCCATTAACTTTAATAATACCCGATTTTACATATGATAAAAGTGCAAATAAAGTACTTCCGCCACCTAAAAATATTTCATGATAATTATTTATTATCTTTGGATATTCTATAATTAATTTATTTAATATCTGTGTTTTTCCTCCAACCCATTTAAGTATTGGTTTCGGTATTTTTTCCATTATAATGTTATTGATTTAATCATTTTATATTATTTTATATTATTAAAAATATTAAAAAATATTAAAAAATATTAAAAAAATATTAAAAAAATTATACTTAAAGATTTATTATATATGATTTTATATAATGCAACAAAATAGAGAAGAGGATATTAAAGAGGACTTTTTAGAGGTTGACCCTAAAATTCCAGGGCAAAATTATGCTTGTATATCATTTGTATCACCAGAAAAGGTATTAAAACAGAAGGAGGTTTTTTATGTTACTAAATTTTTGGAAAACTTATTTACATCTGATGACCGTTTTCATGTTGAAACCAGAGAAAAGATGTTAAACAAGGAGTATAAATTTACATATGAAAATGTCAGTAATTTATACGAAGAGTGGAAATATGGTAAAACTGATAAAATGGAATCTGAATTTTATGAAGCGAATGATTTTAGAACGACTGTTCGAGGATTAAAGGTTCGTGGTGTTTATGATACACATAAGGAGGCTAGTGTGAGAGCACAAGTTTTGCGAAGAAAAGACCCAAATTTCAATGTATTTGTTGGGCAAGTAGGTTATTGGCTCCCATGGGACCCTGAATGCGAGTCAATTCAAGAACAAGAGTATCAAGAGAATATGTTAAATGACCTTGTCAAGAAGTACAAGGAAAATTTGGAAAATCGCGACAATCTTTTCGAACAGGAGAAGAATGAACGAGTTGAAAAGGCTCGTCGTGATTTGAAGGAGAAGAAGGAGGCAATGAAACAGGATGCTGTTAAACTTACCACCGAAGAGGAGGATAAGAAAAACATTGAATCTCTTCGAGAGATGGTTGATGAGTCAGATGGATTGTATTATAAGAATTTGGCTCAAAAATCTGAGGAGACTAGAACTGAAGAAACGGTTCCTGTAAATGGTTTTGAAACCGAACAGATGAAGGGGTTGGAATCGGACGACCCATGGATGCAAAGAAAGAAAACTGAATAATATTTTTATTAGATTTATATTTATTACGACTATGATAATATTATTTATTTTAAATAAAAAGAAATAAAAAGAAATAAAAAATAGATAAAACAATAAATAAAAAATAGATAAAACAATAAATAAAAAATGAATAGGTCTGATGTATTGGAAGAGATGAATATCATAAAAATCTTTGAAATCAATGATTTAATAGATGTATATGATAAATCTTTAAGAGACCCTATTGCATTTCCATTTGTTAATTTTGAAGAAATACAATCATTAAAACATAATGATTCTATTAAAATTGGAAATGGTTCGGAACGTTTTTGGCTAAGAATTGTTGACATATCCAAAGACCCCGAATCAATATTAGACACAACTTTTATGGGTGTTATATTAAATCTACTACAGATAAGAAAATTTGCACCATATCATCAAATTGATAATAAGAATAATCTTCTTATCAGAAGTGGTTATGGAGAGTATAATACTTTTGACTGGGTTTCATGTAAAGCACGAAATATTTATCAAATAATGACTGAGGAGGAGAGGCGTTCTACAACTGTAAATCCGCAAATAGTTGATGAAATTCAATATATTCATCCAGATGTTAATTATCATATTTAAGTTAAACAAATTTTTTGTATTTAATTATTATAAACAATTGGTTTTCTCAAATCATCATGGGGGATATTTTTAAAATTGCTATCATTTGCGGGTTGTAAATTTAAAGATGTTCCTGCACCACCAAAACTGGCAAATTGTGATTCTAAATTATCAAATCCACCAATACCGTTCATTAAACCACCGTTCATTGGGAGTTCATCTTTGTAGTTCCAGTTATCGGGTAATGGTTGAGCTTCTCTACCATAAGGTGTAATAACATTTGATGTATTTATAACATTATCTTTACTTACACCAATCTCTTGAGAATAATTTTTCAAATCACTCTCTCCTAGATTATCAAAGTTCACTTTATAAAATTGTTTAATATCTGCAACATTTGATTCGAAATTTGGAACATTCTTATCATCTGTATAACTATTTGATGCTAAAACATCACTTTTATTTTTGTCTATCATCTGTTGTTGCTGCTGCTCATCCTGTTGAATATAATTTAATAATCTTTTCTTGAAATCATCATTTGAATCATTCTTTAAAAAATCAATTGTTGCAGAAGAGGATGGAGGTGCACCAGAATTATTTACATTATTATCAAAATTTTCAAGATTGGATTTATTCCCTATTTTAATGTTAAAATTTATATTTAATAAAATAATATGTAAAACTAAGATAATTAAACATATGTTAATAAAATATTTAATATCCATAATATAATTATATCATAGAAAATTATTAGATAAAAAGATACTTATTATTAAAAATAAAAATAAAATTGATTTTTACTTTTTTTAGTTTTTTATTTTAAAAAGATATTAATTAGATTAAATAATAATATTATAATGACAAGAGAACTGTGCATCAATAAATTAAATGAGCTTTTTAATAAATTAAATGTTGAAAAGTATGAAGACATATCTAAAAATATAGAGGCGAGTATATATGATTACACTGTTGAGCAATCAAAAGTAAAATGTATTGATGAAAATATTGATGATAAATATTTTCGCAGAATTTATGTGAATAAATTACTTACAATATACACAAATTTGGACCCAACCTCTTATGTAAAAAATAAAGATTTTTTAAATAAAATAATTAGTGGTGAGATTGATATGAAAAAGATAGCATTTTTAACTCCACAAGAGATTCATAATGAACATTGGAAAGTTTATATTGATAGACAGAGTGCAACAGATGATTTTATAAATAATCGTGTTGCCGGAATTAAAACGAACGAATATAAATGCCACCGTTGTAAAAGCAGAGATTGTACTTATTATCAATTACAGGTTAGATGCAGTGATGAGCCAATGACGACCTTTATTAATTGTTTAAATTGTGGAAATCGCTGGCATTTTAATGGTTAATTAAGTTTTAGTGATTCAAACATACTCATTATTTTTTTCCCTTCTGAAAGAACAGGTGATAATGTTTTTAATGTATCTGTTAAACTGCTTACTGTATCAATTAATGCATAAGTCTCTTTTTGTGCATCTTTTAATGCGTTTGGTATTTTATCATTACTATATTTTTCAACAGTATCAACGCCTAATGCTGGTGTTTCAACTTTATCATCATCTTTTAATTCAATTCCACCATTTACTTTTTTTAATAATTCTTGAAGATTTTTAAGTGAATCTTGACCACCCTCTTTATCATTTAATATTTGTGACAATCCTCCTGCTAAATCGGAAATTGATTTCGTATCGGGTGGATTTGTTTCTGACGGATTTTCAAAACTTTCTATATAATTCTTATTATTAATCATTAAATTTATTATTAAAAATAGTAGAGTAGCTCCTATGAATGCATGTAAATAATTTTTAGTAATTAATAAAAGTAATATGTATAATGCAATAAAAATAAATATCTTTTCAAAGAGATTACTTAGTCCAATTTTTTCTTTAAATAATACAAGCATCATAAAAAAAATAATAAGTAGTACGCAACTGTATATATGAGTGTTCTCCATTTTAATATTAAATGTTTGAGTAGAATTCATTTTTTTACTTCTAACCATCTTATTTATTACAAAGAATTTTTTTATTTTTTATTATTTTTATTATTTTAATTTTTATTTTTATTCATTTTTATTTATTTTACTTTTTAATTTTTTTTCGTTTTTTTCTTTTGATTTTTTTTCATTTTATTCATTTTATTGATTTTATTCATTTTTTTATTTATTTTTTTATTCATTTTTTTATTCGTTTTTTTATAATGATTTAACCATTTTCCAAAAACTTTCATTGCATCCTTCATTCCTTTTGTCTGATGTTTATGATATTTTGCTATTTGATATAGTATATTTATTATTAAAAATTGATATTTTTTTGTTTTTTTTTGAATTAAAACCAATGTTTTTTCTGCAGTCTCTTTATTTTTATAACCGGTTCCTTTTATAGTAGTATTTGGATGAGCATTTGTATATAATTCAATTGATTTTATCTTTTCGTTTTTATTTCTCTCGTTTTTCCCTATTGGCATTTCATCTATTTTTTTAACAATATCTGGAATACAATTTATTTTATTTGAAACATATTTTAGTTGACCATCATATCCATATAAAGATATATTGAATAACTGTTTTCTATCATTATTTCTTTTCTTTATAAATGAAACATTACGAATATCCAATTCTTTTTTAAATAATTTATAATTAACTATAAATTTATTTTTTTTATCTATTCGGTCAGAAGAATAGTATAAAATTAATTTTCTAGTTTTATTCATTTACAATATATAAATAATTTATATATTATAAAAATTATGGTATGAAATATTATTTTTGTTTTTTTTTATTTATTTTTTTTTATTTGTTTTTTCTTATTTGTTTTTTTTATTTATTTTTTTATTTATATTTTAGCGAAACGAATAAATAGATAACTACATACTGCTGCTAAAAATGCCAAAAATAAAAATCCATATAAATTTTTTTCATTATATTGATTTCCAAAAAAGTGAATTTTTTTGACCAAAAATTTCTCAGTTGTTTTATTAAAAAAGATAAGAATAAATGCAAAAATAAATACGGGAATACGAATGTCATTTAAAATTTTCTTCCATAAAGGTACCTCCTCCACTTCATACTCTTCCACCTCATATTCATCCTCGTCCTCGTCAGCATCATCTTCGTACTGTTGTTTCTGATATTGTGCAATTCTCTGTTGTTCTTTTTGATAATCCTTCTCGTAAGCAACATTTTTACTATTATGGTTATAAACTTCTGTTCCTAAATTTCTGCTTTCAAATTGGGATTCCATTTGAGGAATAGCTGGATTTAATGGAGGGAGTTCACTACTACCACCATTCTGTAAATTATTATATTTATTTAAGATTTGATTAACAACTTGAGTATCATCAGGGTCATTATTCAAACTTGATATAGGAGTACTTTGGTCCATTTTATAAGTTATAGTCTTATAATAAAAAACTTAATTTTACGCAACTTTATTTTTAAATTTTCTTAAGTTTTGATAGTATTTTTATCACATGGTGTTGATACAGTATCATATTTATAACATTTATCATCATGCGAATATATTTTATTTTTTACCTCTCTCGGATTAGGTGCTTTATAAATAATACAATTTCGTCCATTACAAGCAGTTCTAAAAATACATGCTAATCCAAGGCCCCAAAGAACTCCTAAAATAATTTTTGTATATTCATTTTTTAATATTTTTAACATAGGTTATTATATGTTTATGAAAGAAAAATATTATGAAAATATTATTTATTAAAAACATTTTTAATATTATCAAATAAACCTCCTGACTTTGCATTATCATGTTGAACATATTGAATACTTGTATTCGTAATATTATCTTTATCATCTGGACAGGCTACCTCTTTTGCATTATATTTATAACACGTATCTGCATCATCTTTATAAATTACTTTCCCTGCATTCTCCGGAGTTGGCCACTTAATAATAATTTTCTTTGGTGGTGAATAAATATAGGATAATAAGAGTCCAATGAATAGTGCAATAAAAAAGGCCAATGGGTCTATGTAGTCAGTAAAACGAAACATATATCTTATACTTTAATAAGATTTTATTTTTTTATGATTCTTCTATTGTTGGATATTTTATAATAAAATATTTTTTTCTTAAATCGAATAGTAAATTTTTTTTATCGATATCTTTTGAGAGTTCTGTCATCTCTTTATATGCTTGTAAATAAATATATGTGTTTTCAATCCAATCAAACCATTTTTCAATTTCATTTGCGGGAATTGAAAAACGTTTAGCGATTTTACTAATTTCTCCGTCGGATGGTATTTTATTCTTATGACTTTTAAATAAATTAATTAATTCCGATTTTACAGATTCTTTAATCATTGTTTGAATATTATTGTATGAATCAACTTTTTTCTTATAAAAGATAATTAGTTCATTTATTTTTTCTAGTTTTTTATTATTAAGTTCATCAATCTCTTTATAAAAATCTTTATTAATTTCATTAATATCATTTACTTTTTTGCGAGCACTTATATATTTTTCTTTTAAATTTTCAAATGTATTTTTATCTTCGTGTTGGGAATGAGTTATTTTTAATAAAATATTATTGATAAAATTCTTTAGTTCTAAATAATATTTATCTATTCTTACAAATTCTGTTGGAGATATAATAATCATTTTTTTAGGATTTGATTTATTAACGAGAATTAATTTATGTTCAGAATATTCTCTCTTATAAATATCTTTCTTATCAGATTTTTGAAAGTATATGTCTAAATATTTTTTATATTTTTTATACATTTCATTATTTTTATCTTCAGATTGATATTTATATATTTTTTTAATATCTATATCTTTGTCCAAGTACAACATATTTTACTATATATAGATATTAAAAATTATAAAAGATTTAGGTGATTTTTAGTTTGTTTTTATTTGTTTTTTTATTTGTTTTTTTATTTGTCCTTCTTAACGGATTTCTTTGCCTTCTTTTTCTTATCTGATTTAACCTTCTTTTTCTTATCAGTTGTAGTAGATTTTTTTACAGATTTCTTGGTGGATTTCTTTTTCTTATCACTTGACACTTTTGATTTTACAAAGTTTGCTGATTTCTTAACTACAGATTTTGTTTTTGAAAAAAGTGATGATAAAAAGTTTTTGGTTTTTCCTAGAATTGACTTCTTTTTAGAGGAGGTCTTCTTCTTCTTTCCAGCGCCCTCTTGTTTTCCAACTGGTGCTGGGCCAGAATCGGTTGCGGACCAGCCCAATACTTCGCCTTTAGCATCTTGTAAAGGTGATTCATTTCTGGTAGCTGCCCATTCAGCTGGACCAACGGTTTGAACATCGTCCATAGTAAATGTTGGTGATACTTGACGTGCCAAAAGTTCTCTGTTCATCAAATCATTTCCTAATGGTGATACGACTTTTTCCATTCCACCATGCCAACTTTTTTTTTCAGCACCTTCATAACAAGGTGATAAAGATGATTTAAACATTTGGGCATATCCATGAGAACCTCCTCTTTTAGATGATTTCTTCTTAGGTGATTTTGGCTTTTTAGATACACTCTTTTTAACAGTTTTTTTTGATTTTAAACCACTCTTCTTAGCTGACTTTGGTTTTTTTGCTTTTACACCACCTTTTTTTGATTCGTCACCTGAACTACTCTTTTTAGATGATTTTATGGTTTTAGTCTTTACACCACCTCTTTTTGTTTCATTACTCGAACTACTTTTTGAACTCATTTATTTATAAATTTATACTAGAAAAAAATATTTTTTTAATTCATTTTTAATTAAATTTTAATTATTTTTTTGCTTTAGATTTCTTCGCTTTAGGTTTTTTTGCTTTAGGCTTTTTTGCTTTAGGCTTTTTAGCAGTTGGCTTTTTAGCAATTGGCTTTTTAGCAGTTGGCTTTTTAGCAATTGGCTTTTTAGCAATTGGCTTTTTAGCAGCGGGCTTTTTAGCAGTTGGCTTTTTAGCAGCTGGCTTTTTAGCAGCTGGCTTTTTAGTTTTAGCTTTACCAGCACCAGTTAATTCAATTTGTCCATCGTGTTTTGCCAAACCTGATGCAACAATAAAATGATTATCTGGAGTTGGTCTTCCAAATACATAGTCATTTATTCCAGCAGTTGCATCAACCGCATAATCAACTTTTTGCCCTCTATAGTGCCATCCTGGAGATGAATCGATTTGCGTTGGGATGGGTGATGAACCACCTTTTAAATTTGTTATTTTATTTTTAGTTGTTTTACTTGTTTTACTCGTTTTACTTGTTTTACTCTTTTTATCAGCCATTGTTATAAAATTATATCAGATTTTAATTCTCTCTTATTTTTATTTTTATATCTATAAATTAAAAATAAAATACCTAGAATCAATAAAATAATAATAATAAAATTAAAAAAATTATTATTTTCAATATAATTATTGTTCTCTATAATTTTATTTTTTTTTGAAATAATTTTTTGTAAAGTCTCATTTTCGATTAATTGAGGTTTCATAATTATATATTAAAAAAAAATTGAAGAAAAGAAATTTATATATTTTTCTTATTTAATAGTAGTGGATATGAAATTAAATATTATTTTTGAAAATAAAAAATGTATATCAGATGATATTAATATTTTTTCTTCAATAAATTCGTTTATTTATGGATTTACAAATGATAACCACGAAGATTATTTTCTAGAATATAATGGAATATTATTGGACAAAAATTTATCATTTTCAAAATATATAACTGAATATAATATTGATGAATCAAGTTATTTCACATTAAGTCGTAAAATAAGAGGTGGGGCTTCATCATCTGACCTTGGAAAAAATCCAATTATTATCGGTATTTCTATACTTATTATTTTAGTACCATTATTCATTTTACCAATGGGATTTATTCCAGCCTTATCAAATTTTATAAAGGTTATTTTAGATAAATCTTTATCATCTATTTGCAGATATTTAATATGTGATTTGGGAAAGAAAACACTTGTAAGTAGAATTAAATTTATAATATGGATTGTAAAAATAGTTATATTTGTATTAATGATTTATGTCACGCTAACACTCCCTTTATCAATATTATGCATGACTTTAAAAGGGAAATCCATATTTGATGATCCTAAAGCTTTATGTAAACCGTATGAAACCGGTACATTAGCAGGTACTATTCTAACAGCCCTTTATATTATGATATATCTCTGCTATAGAGCCGGAACATATATTTTAAATCCTTTAATAAGTATTTCAAATAAATTTTATATAACAAATATAACAATTACACCCATACTTAACTTTTTATTAAATATATATAACAACAATAAATATTTCCCAATGTTTTTTGTTCCATTTGTAATGCCATATTTTTTATTTTTAGGTAAATTTATGGAGGGTGTGCAGATGGTATTTTCAGCACTCGCAGATATTGGATGCAAAGGTGATTTTGATAAATTTAATAGTTTCGGAAAAGAGATGGAGAAAAAATTCACGAAGGTAATGGAGGATAAATTGAAAAAGTGTGGTGTAAAATGTGGAGAAAGTAATAATTCGGAACCAAAGATTAATGTTAATAAAAAAGAGGATGATGATAAAAATAAATCTAAATTTGAAGATGATATTTGTGCTCAAATACCCTCAGAATGTTGTAATTCAAAAGCATTATTTAGTATTGCAACATGGATTGAAAAATTATTTGAGAATAGTTTTACATTAACTAAGATTAAAGAGACTGGATTATATACTCAACTAATATTATTTGCAAAAGCATTGTATAGCAGGTCATGTGATGCAAAAAAAGATGAAATTAATTTAGACGATGGAATGACAGATGAAGAGAAGAATAAGGCTAAATCCGAAGCTGATAGCAAATTAAATGATAGATTAGATAGTATTCGAACATTAATGGAAGCTTATGCAAAAGAGAAGGGCTTTTATTATGATGAAGATAAATATAAAATGACAGATAATTTATTCAAGAATTTATTTTTAAATGCTTTTTGTAATATTGTAAGTACGGCAAATAGTTCAGGAGCAGTAATCAAAGAGATGGGGGAAATAACAGAGGTAGTTGATATGTTAAAGGCCGGAACTTCGACTGGAATAATGATGACATTTGTATATTTTTTAACAGTTGTAATTATTGCTGTTATGTCATTTTTTGGAATGTCTTAGTAGAAAAAAAATAAAATAAAAATCTAATTTATTTATAGTAGTGAATGTCAAATCAGGGAACTGGTAAAATAGATTATTCATTTAATATAAAGAATTTTAATAATTATATTACAACATCTTCTGTAAGTTTTTATTTTTATTATTTCTTTCTAATCATATTTTCATTATTTTTTATAAATTATATTCGACTTCAAGAATATAAATTTGGCGATGGGAATGAAGCAGGAAAAACAGATAAAAATTTATTAAACAGATTTAAAAGTTATACTCTACAGAGTCCTTTTGATTTAATGAAATTAAATAATAATAAAGAATCCAATTATATCGGATTTTCAGCAAATTCATATATTCTGATTGTTATATCTTATATATTTTCACTCTTTATTGTTTTGGAGGGATTGATGCAAAATCATCTGTTTTCAATATTTTTATCTATTATTCAAGCAAACCCTAAAAATAATCCGTATAATAATCCGAATATGGTTACAAAAATGGAGGTAAATGCTACTTATGATACTGCGAAAAATTATTCGATGATTGCTTCATTTTATTTAATATTTTTAGTTCCATTTGCTGTTCCACAAATCATGAAACTTCTTAGCATTGATAATTTCGACATAAAGAAAAATAGCTGGTTCGGTATACTCATATTTTTCCTATTATTTTTTCCATTTTTCTTTACATTGATTGCTAGACCAAGTATAAGTAAATTAAATATAATAAATAATTTAGACGGATATATTGAACAGAAGGATACCCAATATGTTGATAAAGTTTCTGGATTATTTAGCAGTAATTTTTATTCATTATCATTGTATTTATTTATTGTATTTATATTTATTTATTTACACATTATTTATAGAGAGTACAGTGATAATGAATATTCGATGTTAAAATATGGGGTAATAATATTTTTATTATTTATTTTAATTCCATTACTTTTAATATTTTTTAATTTATCCATTTTATTTAAAAATTTTGGTTCAGATGATTATACAAAAGATATTGAGTCATATATTAAAAATAACGGAATTCAAAATGTATTTTCATTACTTGTGAAATATAATTATCCATGTTTTGAAAAATAGAGAATCTTGAAAATAAATCAACTTAAATAGATAACAATATAATTTATTATACTTTAATAAATTATGTGTGGTATTTTTTCATATATTGGTGATAAACATTCTTTTGATACTTTGGTAAAACATGCGGATAAGATAAAACATCGAGGTCCGGATTCGACTCAATACAAATCAATCTCATTTGCGAATGGATTCGGCGAAGAGAAAATATTTATGGCCTTTTATCGTTTAGCAATCAATGGATTAGATGGTGCTAGTAATCAGCCATTAAAAGATGTTGAAGGAAAAGTCTATTTAATATGCAATGGAGAAATATTTAATTTCAAGGAATTGATGAAGGAGTACGGTTTTGAAGATGATTATAAAACAGAGAGTGATTGTGAGATTATTATTCATCTTTATAAGAGATTCGGGATAGAGAAAACATGTAAATTGTTAGATGGTGAATTCTCCTTTTTTTTGGTAGATAATGAAAACAAAACATTTTATATTGCAAGGGATCAATTGGGAGTGCGTCCTCTATTTTGGCATACTGAGTTTTTTAAGGGGTCCGTGTGTGATATGTACATATCGAGTGAAATGAAATCTTTGGTTGATCTAATTAATGGAACACCTACACAGTTCCCTCCTGGAAGTTTTTGGAGTTCTGAAGATAAAAAGATTATTAAATATTATAATTATGTTTCTGAATGGAATCAGGATAACGAGGAGATAATTATTAAAAATATTCGTGAATTATTTTTAAAAGCTGTTAGTAAAAGATTATTATCTGATCGAAAATTGGCATGTTTATTATCTGGTGGACTTGATAGTTCAACTGTTGCAGCAATTGTTGCTAATAAATTTGGCCCGGGTCAATTAAATACTTATTCCATTGGAATGAAAGGTTCAGTCGATTTATATTATGCAAAGTTAATGGCCGATTATATTAAGAGCAATCATGTAAATATTGAACTTACCGAGGCGCAATTTTTGGACGGAATTGAGAAAACAATTGTGCAAATTGAGAGTTATGATACAACAAGTGTTCGTGCATCTGTTGGTAATTATTTAGTATCATTATATATTAAAGATAATAGTGAAGATACTGTTATTTTCTGTGGAGATGTAAGTGATGAAATATTTGGAAGTTATCGAGGATTTAGTGGAGAACATGCTGATAATGATTTTTATTTGGAGAATGTTAAAATGCTCGACAACATTCATTATTTTGATATTCTAAGGTCAGATAGAACAATCAGTGGTGCAGGATTGGAGGCGCGTGTTCCATTTGCAGACGGTGAATTTGTGAAATATGTAATGACGATTCATCCGCAGTATAAAAAATTTAATAAAGAGAGGATGGAGAAGTATTTATTTCGCAAAGCGTTTGAGGATATTTTACCGGCGGAGATTTTATGGAGAAGAAAGGAGGCATTTAGTGATGGAGTGAGTAGTGAGTCTCGTTCTTGGTTCACTATTATAAAAGAGTTTGTTGATAAAATATACAGTGATGACGAGTATGAAGAGAAGATAAAGAAATATACATATAATCAGCCGTATGATAAAGAGTCACTTTATTATAGAGAAATATTTGAAAAATATTATCCGAATATGGAGGAGACGATTCCATATTTCTGGCGTCATCCATTTTCCACCCAAAAGGACCCATCTGCTCGATTATTGGAATCTTATTAAGTGATAAGGGATACAACATAATTTAGTTTGTTTGTAAGTTTTGTTTGGAAAATGAAAAAAATACAGGCCATTACAGTATCTCCACTATATTCTGATAAACGAAGTATATCAAAGCCGGCTACATTATTTAAAGGAAATGGTATTCTTTTTACAATCTTTCTTATAAGATAGAATAGAACACCAATTAGTGCGAAATAAAATAAAATTTCTAAAAAAACTCCGAAGTTTATTATTTTATCATTTTTATATTTTTTTTTGTTCTCTTCTAAATTAAAATCAGTTTGATATTTATTTGTATAAATTGATGCTAAAAATGCGGCAATAAAATAAAATATAGAATAATAAATAATTGCAATAACTTTAACTGTAAAAAATTTATAATAGCTCATTTATATATTTTTAGAATATTTTTTTTATTTGATATAATTATATTATGGCATCTAAATATTATTATTATAAAAAAATATACACTGGTAAAAATAAACCACAAGGTTATCCAAATCCTAATTTTAAAGTTAATTTTAATGGAAATGATATTAATAACTTAGGTATCGAACCTTATATTTCAAGAGAAGAGGCGTTAAGACTTATTAATAAATACAAGAATAATTATAAACAGTGTGGTTCAGTGGACTGTGCAGTTGGTAAATTTCAATCATATAATGCAGTAAATTTTGGTAAAACTGTGCAAATAAAATCTCCGATTACTTGTAATATTAATAAATTAAATTTAATTTCACAGTATAATTATCAGAAATATGTGCTTTCTCAACAAAATTTATACGCTCTAATGCGCCGATTTCCCGAAAAATTTCCAATTATCCCTTCGGTCAAGGGATTGAATTTAACGATTCCTCAGCAGAAGGCTTACTCCAATAATTGGTACCGCCAGATTGGAACGTCACAATCGATGCCAATTAACGATGTTTGGGGAGGCACATACATTCCCGGGAGCGAAGTACCTTATACGAATTAACTCAATGAATTACTGGTTAAAAATACTCTTTATATTTTAAAATAAATTCTATCCATTGTTTTTTTATTGTTTCGTCTTTCATAATATTTTTATTTTTAGAATAGGATTTTTTTTGATAATAAATCCAATTACCCAATTTTTTAATTTTAATATCTTTATCTATAGTTGATGGTCTTTTATTATTTTTAATAATATAATCTTCAACCTGTTTTAAAGAATGAAACCATATTTCATTATTTGATAAAAAATACTGTTTATGCTTTTCAATAAAATCAAACCAAGCTTTTTTAATAATTTCATCTTTCATAATTTGTTCATTCTTACAATACTTAATTTTTTGTTGATTAATCCATTGTCCTATTTTTTTAATTTCAATATCTTTATCATATTGTGATGGTATTTTATTATTTTTAATAATATAATCTTCAACATGTTTTAAAGTATAAAACCACATTTCATTATTTGATAAAAAATATTCTTTGTATTTTTCAACAAATTTTTCCCAATGTTTCTTTATAGATTTATCTTTCATTATATCTTTATCTTTTAAATAGTTTGTTTTTTGAGTATATATCCAATAAAATAATTTTTTAATTTCAATATCTTTATCATGATGAGACGGTCTTTTATTATTTTTAATAATATAATCTTCAACCTGTTTTAAAATATTAAACTATATTTCATTTGTTGATAAAAAATATTCTTTATATTTTTCAAGAAAATCTTCCCAAGTTTTTCGAATATATTCATCTTTCATGATATATTCATATTTAGAATATTTAATTTTTTGTTTACTCATCCATTTACCTAATTGTTTAACTCTAATATCATTTTCAGTTGAAGATGGTCTTTTATTATTTTTAAGAATATAATCCTCAACTTGTCCTAAAGAATAAAACCATGACTCTTTATTTGATAAAAAATATTCTTTATATTTTTCAATAAAATTTTCCCAGTATTTCTTTATAGTTTCGTCCTTCATAATATATTTATCGTTTGAATAAAATTTTTTTTGATTTTCTATCCATTTACCTAATTGTTTAATCTCAAAATCTTTATCAGTTGACGATGGTCTTTTATTATTTTTAAGAATATAATCTTCAACTTTTTCTAATTTTTTCATCCATATTTCATTTCTATTTAGTAAAGTACCCATGCTATCATAAATCATATTATACTTAAATTCAATGTCATCTTCATCAATTTCTTCTACATTTTCAATTGAAATATAACCACCTAATTTTTTGTTTTCAAATGATTTTTTAATTCTACTATCATTTTTTGCAATTACTTTTAAAAAATTACAAATATTTTTCTCGTCTTCTTTTGATGAAAATGGTAATATAATATTTGCTATTGTTTTTGTAGGATGTAATCTTAAACATCTTCCGATAATTTGTATTAAAGTTGTTTTATTTGTTGGTAAATGTAAAAAACACACTCCTTTCGTGATGGGTGCATCAAATCCTTCCACTAATATTCTCACGTTGATTAAAAAAGGTATTTCACCATTTTTATATTTTTCAATAATAATATCTCTTTTCTTTTTTGATGTATTACAATCAATATAATCAGAACTATTTAATTGTAATTCATTCATTAATTTATTTATTTTTTCCCCTTCTTTATGAGAATTACAATAAATAATTATATTTCTGTAATTTTTTAATAAATGACTACAAATATTTTTATTTGTTATATCATCATTAAATATTGGAAGATGAATTTGATAATCACATAAATATTTTAATTCTATCATAGTTCGAATATCTTTACTATAATATTCAAAATTATCAATACAATCAATAGTTGCAGATAAATATATATTATTATTATATTTTACTAAACTTTTAATAATTTTAGTATATTTTTTAATATTAATAAGTTCATCTTCACTATTTATTGATTCTTCATCACTAAAATATTCTTCCAATTCATCATCTTCATCATCTTCATAATAAATTTCTGGTTTATTTATATGATGTGCTTCATCAATAAATATTTTTTCAAAATTTATACACTGATTTTCAATAAGATGAACTGAATTAAAAACACAAATAGTAATTAATTTATTTTCATCAAATATATTACTGCCATCACCAATTAATTGTATTTTATTTTCCAATTTAGAATTATGTTTAATAATTTCTTTTTTTAATTGTTCCATTAATATAATTCGTGGAACTAAAATTAAATATTTCAAATTATCCTTCATTGAATAAATAATAACTGCATTTTTTCCTGTTCCAGTTGGTAAATTTACTGCAACATTTTTATTATTATTTTTAATAATATTAATTGCTTCCATTTGATAATCTCGTAATTTAAAATCTTCATTCATAATTGGATATTCGGGAGGATTTATCATTAAATTCTCACAAAAACTAATTAATTCATTTTTATCATATTGTTTATCAATAAATAATTCATTTCTTTCTAATAAATTTTCTGATAATGTACAGTCGTTATTTCTTGTAATAATTAAATTTTCCCATCTAACAATAGGCTTTTTTAATTCATTGCTAAAAATAACCTGACTACCAAAAAATGTAGAACATTCTTTCCAATTTAAAGTATTTTTCCGAAGCTTACATTGAACGATTGTATTTAATAAATCGGAACAATCAATACCAGTATCATTACGAGACATTTTATTTAATTCTTTAAAATCTGGGTCAATATCATCATATTCATAAAAAGTGTTTTTATATTCTTCTGATAATTTTATACATGAATAATATTCAAAAATTTTCCATAAATCATTATTATCAAAATCTTCTTTTTTTGATTGTTTTAAATCTGTATATCTTTCAAAGATATTTATTATATATTTATTGTAGAAATCCATTAATTTTTTATTATTAATAATATAGTTTCTTATTTATATATATTAATTTAATAATTATTTTTTATATATAATTATTTTTTACAAATTATTTTACAAATTATATTAATAAAAATCATATGATATTATAAAATTAATAATTAGTCAAATTAAAAATGAAATTTTCAAAATATTTTTATATAATAGTATATTATATAAAATGAATAAAAATCTTGAATTAGTTCAACCTTATTTACCTGAAGAACCTAAAAAAAAGTGTTCGGTTAAATCTGCTAGAATAGAATTACACAACCTAGAGCCGAATAAGGTTATCTTTTATTTTGCGGCTAAACCAGATATGTTTTTAAAAAAAATAATAAAACAGAAGGATGCATATGGAACTTTTAGAAATAGCGGGGTTACAAAAACAGATAGTAAGGGAAATGCTATCTTACATATCAATTGTCCTCAAGTTTATAAGAATAGAGATGGACATGTTTATCCACGACATTTTCATTATATTTACTGGGGAAGAAATGGGTGGAATAAAAAACTCCATACTGTAAAATATGATTGTCATATTTCAACTAGATTTATGAATGAAAATATTCGTAAATTTATGGTTGTTCGTACGAATGAACGAGGATGTTGGCAAGGATGTTTGGCAGAGGACCCGTCAAAAGCTATATTATTATGTGGTTCAAAAAGTTCAAATAATAAAATTGGTAAGATGTTAGAGAGAAACGGGTATCATAATTTATTTTATCATATTCGTAAAGTGTAAGTTAGCAAATATCGAATGTTAATTTATTCACAGATACGGTATGGATACCGAATGCTTACAGATACGGTATGGATACCGAATGCTTACAGATACGGTATGTAGCTCGGATAATCGCTCTTATATATAGTCACTCTATATGGATCATTTTTTCCCTTTACAAATACCACATCATTTGTTCCCAATTCATCCTTTCTGTTCTTTGTAACAACTGGTACTTTTACCCCGAACTTTCCCATTAAAGTATAATATTCATATACATTATCATTCGGATATTTCTTTCTTCCATATAATGGATATACATCATTGTCATCTCCGTATATTTTATATAAAATTCCAACTTGTTGTGGCATTCCAAGCGGTCCCCTTGTTGAAACATAAACAGGTGCTATATTATTATCACTAATATCGATAGGTGTTGGTGGATTATAGATTGGAACTTGAGTTCCTCCTAAACAGGGTTGATTACGCGCACCACATCCGATAACTTGAAAAGGGAGTTCCAAATTTGGATACCATTTTTGGTCATAAAAATAATCAGATTTATATGGATATCGGAGAGGATTATATATTCTGTCTAATGAATTAATTTCTCTTGGTGATCTATTAATTCCTCCGGTAGAAACAGGGACTTGTTGTTGAATAACTTGTGTTTGTACTGGTTGTTGCTGCTGTTGTTGTGGCGGAGGTGTTTGGGATGGTTGTTGCAGAGGATTATTATTATATTTTTCTAATGTTTTTATTCGATGCTCCATCATTTCATTACTTTTGCTAATAATTAAGTATAGAATCAAAATAATAAAGACTATTGCAATCACTAAATAAGTCTGATTAAAACAAACACTTTTAGACATTATTTATCTTATATAATCAAATAATATTTTATTTTTTGATTATTTGGAGAATATTCTGAAGAATATTCAATAGATTATTTTTTACAGCACAAATGGCAAGCGCTATCTGCAGATGGAGGGTCAATAATTACATTAGGTGTTTCTACATAATTATATCCAGGATTTATAATTTTTATTAATTTTAAATATCCATTGTCATCAACGACGGATTCAGCAGTTGCACCATGTCCCTTCCCACCTTCAATTTTAACTTTAGGTGCTTTCGTAGGAATATAGCCATGGCCTTCATCAACAATATGAATTTGGTATATAGAATTATTCTTAATCTCGGCAATTGCTTTAGCAGGTTTTGTATCAGTAATATTTCCACAATTTAAAACTAAATTACTTCCCAATCCTTGAATAGAAAAGTTTCCCAGTTGAGTATAATCATCGGGACATTTATTATTAAAAAATTGACATCTTCCATCGAATAGACTATCTTTTGATTCATTTGCAGTAATAATAGGCTTTGGTGGTGCAGGAGTACTAACTTTCAAAATGTTCTCTTTTTGTTCAATTGGATCACTCTCTTTTGGTTGTTGTGAAGGCCCGGCAATTAAAATATTTTCAGCATCATTTTTATTCATACCATCATCATCGTCAGTTGGTGGGAACGTTTTAGACAGAGTCGCGTTTGCGTTCATCTTACTCTCAAGTGAATCCAGATTTTCGTCAATATTTTTATGCACCATCTGTTTAGGCATTAAATTAGGTGGCATAGGATTTTGCGGAAGAGAAGTTCCCGCACTACTTGGTCCGCTCCCTCCAAAAAAACTTGTTAATCCGTTAAAAAATCCTTCCACTATTTCTGGCTCATATGATTGTTCGCTTCTTTTTTCTTCAGCAGGTGGCTTCTCCTGTTTTAAATTTTTAATTTTATTCATAACTTCATCTTTAATACATTTCATATCATAATTACAATAATCTTTAATCATACTCTTATTGCATATTAATAACAGCATTAGTGGAATAAGTATGATTAATAATCCTATTAATAATTCTTTAATATTCATTATTCTATATTTAGAAAATTTTCTATATAATTATCTGTTATTTTAATAATATATTTGTTGATATAACCGATTCTGTGATTAATAGAATATGCCATGAATATTAATATAACAATTATAATAAAAATGATTAAAAATGAATATATTTGATTATCCATTATATAAATATATATAATTATATATTATAAAATATTTCTTAAATTTCAACATCTTTTATATGGTATATTTCATATTTCTTCTCTATCTCTAAATTATTACTATCTTTTGGATTAATATTGTCATATAACTTTTTTGCATTTACCTTTAAAGGTATATCAGGATTTCTTAAATCACCGGATAAACCATATAATTTCTCATTCTGTGAGAATTCTGAATAAGCATTATAATTATATCCTAACATTGGTCCTGTAATTGAATTTAAAGGACCCGCTATATTAAATTCATTCGAATCAATATTATACATTTTATTGAAATACTGTTCAGCATCTAATGGTGGATAATAATATGCGGGAGGTGGGCAAACACCCGTTTCAGGAATTAACTTCTTCCCCATTTTCATCTTTTCTAAATTCTTTAAGTGGTTATATGGCAATTGGTCCTCTTTCCCTTTAAAACACCAAAGCCAATTAATATAATCTTGCATTGTCATATTTGGGGAATAATTTAATGTGAAAATTCTTAAATCAACTGGAGACATATCAGAAGGGTCGGCGAAATTTGTTATACCGTATGTGCATTTTGTACTTCGTCCATCTTTCACGTGTTGATGGTCTTTAATGCACGTTTGAATATCATTTTTACTCTCATATTTCCATGTTTTATATAAATTATCAGGCTCTTTATTATTTGTATAACCCTCAATACCAAAATTTCCCTTTTCATTTAGCTCTTTACCTGTATCAAAATTATATGTTTTATATTCAATTATTTGTTTCTCATCCTCTTTTTTATTCGAATAATGTTCTTCTGTATTAATTTTCAATTTATTCAATCTATTATCAATTAAATTTACTAATATAATTCCAAATAGATATGCTATTAATATTGTAATTACAAATGTTAAAAATATTTGAAGCATTATAATATATAAAGAAGTTATATAAAAAAATATAAGTTTTAATTTAAAATTTTTGTTTATTATCAAAAAATAAAGTGTCTATATATATTAATTATGTCTACGACTACTGATATTCTTACGTTTCAAGTGAAGGATGAATTATTAACACCTGTATTAAATGGAAATCCTTTTTACATAGATGTTGTTGGGTCTGTTAATTATTGTGTTACGAGATGTGGGCAAGAGATTGATGAATGTAATAGTGTAAGTTTTGATACAATGACAAATTATGGTAAAATATTAGTATTAACACCAAATAAAAACAGTAATAATAGTAAATGTAATATAAAATTGGCATTTGATACAGATAATGATACAACTGATACAAGTGGTACATCCAGTTATGAATTCGTTAAAGCATTTATTACAGTTCCGTCATTGCACAAAATAAATGGAACAATTTATGATATGGAGACATTTTTAGTATTTTCATCAAAGCAAAAGAATGGACAAACATTATATGTTATTTTATGTACAGTATATATTGGAACAGACACTATTCCGAATGATTGGAAATTATTGAATTATAAATTAATGAATGAATTATTAGCAGATGTTCCTGATATTTATGCGACAAAGGGTATTAAAGGGAAGCCCAATCCAGTTGATTTAAATACCTTTATACCGACGGAGGGGAATAGAAACTTTTATGATTATACGCATCCAAAAAATACACAGGTTAATGTCCGAATATTTCAATCACCAATGGTTGTGAGTAATAATGTGTTAACACTGTTAAAGAGTAAACTTACTGCCGGAGATATTTACACAAATTTCCAGAATGCAATACAAACTTCTATAAATCCAATAAACGGTTTATATTTCTTCTTTAGCGAGGATATGACAAATAGATATAAAAGTTTTTCTGTAAATAATGTCAAAGGAAATGAGCCAGGAGAGGAGGAGGAGAATGATAGTGCATTGCAAGTTAAGAATGATTTAAA
>JACCDO010206830.1_pt1 | contig 21929 bp, 11 predicted proteins | sample 7446101 | NCBI WGS metagenome assembly JACCDO01 (sample SAMN15323440, study PRJNA562643) | freshwater metagenome | isolation source: river surface water | place: USA:Blue River Watershed | collected 2017-08-16
ACTTGATTGTCCATTATTATAAGTATAGTTGAAGGAAACATCAAAACTTGGTGATTCTAGAGTTACAATTTGACCCTGAATAGCACTTTCTGCAAAAACTAGAGTTTCACCTTCATTGAAAGTATTTTGATTTTTGTAAATAAAGGAAATTTGTGACGAAGTTAATTTTTCCGCAACTATTGCTATTGCTCCACTTGTTTGACCTACAAACTCTTCTCCAATTATCAATTCTTGTGTTGTTGAAGATGAACTCGTGAGAGATGATAAAACAACTTTTGGTGGAGATGGATCTGTTGTATCTGCTGATTCATAAATTCCATGAATTTCGATAATATCCGCAGTATTTAATGAGATATTTTCATCTTGAACTCTTGTTCCGTAAGGATAGTTGCCAAAAATCAATCCATCATTTAAAGTAGTTGCTCCTATTCCGGATCCTTCATACTTTGAATTACTAATTAAAATAGAATTTACTCTATTTTTTCTCTTTACCTTTGATTTTGGATTAATCTTTTGGAGAGTAGCAGTTAATGTTGCTCCAATATCATCTGATCCAAGGTTGTAAATTTGTAATTGTGTTCCACCAGCAATAAAGGCAAATTTATCAGATGTTAAAACCTCTGCTTCTCCATTGGATCTTATTAATGAATATCTTTCAACATCAAAAGCAGCAAAAGTTTCGTTAGTCCCTGCAGTTACATTTGCTGAAAGTTGATTTCCAGAAATATTAACTGTAAATGACTTTCTAATTGTTAAAGTTCCTGCTGAAAGATCTACTGAAGAAATATTATTTTTTGGAAGTTTTGTGTATAATGTATTATCTGCTGAAGATTACAAAGCAGTATCAATAACTTTGAAGTCAGTAACTTCTAAAATAGATGAAGATGGTAGTTTTGAAGATGTAATACCAGAAACAGTTTGAACAGAAGAAACTTCTACTGAAGTTGTTCCGACACTAACAACTCTTGCCACTACTGGATCTGGTAAGGTGGTATCAGTGTATGATACTAGATCATTTTTAGATATCTTGTTAGATCCTGGGAATAGTACATTAGGAGACTTTACAGTGCTCGTAAATAATGGATTTGAAATTATTACTTCATCTCCAGCAACTAATTGAGAAACTCTTGTAAAAGTTACTGAAGTTCCTGTTATCATTGAAGAAACATTATTAAATGTTACTGCAGTTCCTGGAGATATACTAACTCCAGAAGTGGATCCAATCCCGATGTTAACAAAAGTATTACCGACAGATACAACAGTAACATTTGTAAGGGCGGTTCCAACAGATACTCTACTGACGCCAGCAACTACACCAGTTACTATTCCTACAAAAATAGAAGTAGATCCAATACCAACTAAAGATGATACTGTTGTTTGTAAAGTAGATGTTGAAGTAGAAGCTGAAGATATACGAACAAAAGTATCACCCACAGCAACAATCGGTGCTGTAGTAAGTGCTGTTCCAACAGTAATACTACTTCCAATTGTAAGTGCTTCAGTAGAACTGTCTATGAAAATAATGTCAGAACCAAACCCGACAGTATCGGTCAAAGTAGTTACAAAGGATGTTCCTAAACCAATAGCACTACTTTGGGGTATTGTTATAAAAGTATTTCCAACAGAAACTATAGGAGCATTAGTTACAGTTCCAGTTCCTGCTGTAATAGAATTGCCTATTGAAATTGAAATATTGTCAATTCCATTTAAACTAAATTGATTTGTATCTAAGTAAATTACTGTGGAACCAACTCCAACAGTAGACGTTAAAGTTGTTCTGAATAATTCTTCATTGATAAAATATTTTTCTTCTCCAATGGTAGCAATTCCAACATTAAATCTTGGTGTTTGAATTACATCAGCATTGAATGTGGAAGCACTTCCAACTTTACCATAAACTGATTTTACATCAGAAATACCGTGTGCTGTTACGGCTACACCAATTACTCCAGACTCTATTCCATCAAATGATAGAGATTCGTTAGGAATAAAAGTTCCTTTTACATCATAAATTTTTAGAGATCTGGAATCAGTAATACTTTCTCTTAGGAATCCACTTGCTCCACTATTGTTTCCTTTAATGTAAGTTGGTACTGTTAAGGTTACTGGATTATTTAAATGAATATTTGTAAATGTTTGAATATCAAATAAAGATACGTGCCATTCATTTAAATTTTTATTTGCTGTTTCATAAGAACCAGACTCCAATTTAAAATCATAAACTCTAGCAACACCAATCTCTGTTCCTGAGGCAGTAGTAGAGGAAGATCCTACTCTTTGATCTCTCAAACTAACTACATAGGTATTTCCCAGACCAATTTGTGGAGCACCTAAAACTCTATTAAGTCTAAGAGTTGGACCTGTGTTATAAACTATAGATTGATTAGTTAGGGTTTTTACTGTTCTTGGCTTTGGAACATCTAAAAATGATGTAGAAATCAAGTCTACTTCATATCCTCTAACAAAAGCTTTTCCTGGAGAAATTTGATATAGTGCTAGGTTATCTGAAGGAGTGGATCCTCCATATGTAAATTGACCTCTATTAAATATTCCTCTATTTCCCTTATTATTATTTAAAGAATCTTTTACAGAAATGTCAAAAGAAGAAACTACATAATCTCCAGATTCAGCATATGTTCTTCTTGCCAATTCATCTGTAACTAAATTATAATTACTTGGAATTGTTTTTGTACGAATAACGCCATCAGTAATTGTAGCAAGCTCAATAAAGTTATTGTCGTCAAAATCAGTTAAACTTTTTTTGAATAAAAATGTAGATATCTTTAATCTATCAGCTCCAGGAGCAGCGTAGTTATTTTCTCCCTGCGAATTATCCGTAAGTGTTTCGTCAATATCCGATGTTATTATTTCTTCATTAATATATAAACCAACTCTATAGTTTGGTGTGTTTGAATATTGATCTAGAATTAAAGTTTCTGTATTTACATTAACAAAATTTCCTCTGATAAAATAAACACCTTCAGAGATATTAAATGAAGATCCAACAGATGCTGCATCATTCGCTAGTGTTATGGCAAATGGTTCTCCTGCTTGAATTACAGTATTACCAAGTAAACCTGAACTAATAGTTATATTTGAAGTTAACAGTTCACCGTCAGAAAACTGTTGAGTTGAATTATTTTGAGTATTTGAACTTAAGTAGTTGATGTATAGAGTTAAATTTCCTCTTTCAGAATCTTGTGACAATAAAACCTTATCTACAACCGCAGTAACTCCAGAAGTCTGACCTGTTATTTTTGCTCCAATTAACTGATCAACATACGCCGCTACAGGAACTCCTAAGTAATTATTTTGTAGTTGTATGGCATAGTATAAAGCATTATAACCAGTATTTCCTGGAATTACTTTAGAACCCTCTTTAAAGAAGTGCTGACCAAACCTTTCGATTTGGTTTTGTAAAATAGACTGTAAAGTAGTTAGTTCTCTAGCTTGAACAGGATAACCCGGTTTAAAAAGTACGCGATGATAGTCATTATTTGGATTAAAGTCATCAAAATATGGAGCTACATTGAGATTTGTTTGCTGAGACATAATTCTTTAGAACTGCAAAATGACTTTAATATCTTCTTTTTGGTTTGATGACCGCGTAATTGCTGGTCTGTTATCCACGTAAATAATGTTTCCTGAATGTCTTTTTACTTCCGGATCGGAGACTCCATTAGTAAAAGTCTGTCCAAGGTAGTATGTTCTATTATTTATTACGGTAGATATGCCGGAATAAGTATCGTCAATAGTAAGATTTATTGATCCACCAGTAATGGACAAACTACCACCTGTCCCCGGAGAAGAAGTAAAATCGGTTAAATCAAATCCATATTGGGGATTAGTTTGGGATGTACCAACCGTATTAAATCCAGCAAGTGTTCTATCTTGCCAGTATTTTAGAACACCTGTTACTTGATTATAACTAATCACTCTTCCCACAGCAGTTGTTCCAGTAGAAACTGTTTGGGTAATAAAAGAATCTGCTGTAAATGTTGCAGAACTATATCCAGCTCCAGTTAAACGCAGAGCATTTGTAGCACTTGCTCTATCTGAAGTTAGTAAAGTTCCTGTAGTAACCTCTGGATTTTCTACAATTCCAACTCTAGCAATTTGATTTCCTGTTATAAAATCTGGATTTTCATTATTATTTTCAATTCTTGAATACATTAAAACATTATATGATCCAAGTTCTCTGTAAATATCAAAACCGTGGCCACCTTTGGGTGAAATTATTACATCAAATAAAGGTCTTGTTGTTCCTGTTGGAACATTTCCAGAAACTAGATCAACATTTCCGTAAGTATATCCAGATCCTTGATTTGAAACAGTTACTGACTCAACTTCTTGGTCATTATTAACTACAATAGTACATTCAGCTCCAGTTCCATCGCCTTTAATTGGAACTCTTGTATAAGTTGTATTTGCTGTCCCTATACCAACTCCTCTATTAGTAATAGTTACAACTTTTATTGATCCATCTATTGCGTTGTCTCTTACAGCAGCATTTTCTGTAGAAGTTTCCCAATCAATTGGAACAGGAATAAAATCAGATGATTCAAATTTTATTACATCTGATGGTCTAATAGTATACAAATATTTCCAAACATATCCATCTCCACTAGAACCTGCTGCTCTTGGTTCTAAGTCCGTAAAAGTTGGTTCGTCTAAAGATGGTTTTCCGTTCGGAGTCTCTGGTGTAGTTCCATTTTGAAGACAAATATACACTCTATACTCACTATTCATTACAAAATAGAAAGATGAATATAGATTAGTAGCACCAGAAACTTTAGCTACATTTGATCTACTATAGTCATGGCGATACATATCATAAGTTACACCAGAAGTCCATACTCTTTTTGGAACAACTTGACGTATATCTGAAGAATTTATCTTCTTCAAAGCAATCATAGTATCCCAATAACTATTTTCCTGATCAAAGTTGTCTTTTGGGGCAGGTGGACTATTATCCCAATCAACTTGATAATCTGTAGGATTTGGCAATCCTATAAAAGAATAATACGAATTTGTTGCCGCAGTGACGCCAGCAACAAAATTTTTCGCATTTAATATTCTAATCTGATCAGTTATAATTGCAGACATTTGATGGCGTTTTTTATCTATTTATTATGATTAAGTTAGGTAATTTTTATATTTCAATGATTCACTTCTCTTCACGATTGCCGAAGTAGAAATCCCTCCGACTCCATCATTTCCATAGAAATTGAATTCATTATTTTCAGATCTAGAAGTTAACGATATTTTGCCCCAACTAAAGTTTCCAAAATAATTCGAAGTTGTAATTATTCCAGAATTTGTAATTCCCATTCCAGTCACTGTTACATTCACACGTCTAACAACTGTAGATCCAATTCCATTGATTGTTGATGTAACGTTAGAAACGGAATTGACTTGATAAACATTATCAACAAAACTTGCTCCAATCGCTATTGTCGATCCACCACTATTTTTAGAAGAAATTGAGGTTGATGCGATACCAATATTTGAATCATAAACAATGAAGAAATCACCTGTAGAAATTCCACTCAAAGTTACCGCAACTCCTGTAACAGAGGGGCTTCTTAGATATGAATCTGTTGGAATATGTAAATCAAAGATCATTTGATAGTCTGAACCTACAGTAGTTGTTCCAAATCCAACAATAACTCCTGAATCTCCAGTATAAGAAGAAACATTATTTGTTTCTATGATTGATGTTGGTGGAGAAATGAGAACAACAGGTGGATTTGTGGACGTGTATCCAGTTCCAGCATTTGAAAGAGTTATTGTAGTAACTACTCCTGATAATACTGATGCTGTAGCAGTTGCGGTTGTACCTAAACCAATAGATTGTAGTGTGCTTCCAATAGTTACTGTTGGTGAAGAAATGTATCCACTTCCACCATCAATGATTGAAATTGAAGATATTGTGCCAGCAGCAGATACTACAGCGGTAGCAGAGGCTCCTACTTTTTCATCTTGAGAAATTAATGTTACTTTATTTTGGAAGGACAAACTCGTTGAGCTTTCATTTTGGGCATTAAAGAATGGTCTTACATTGTCAACATAAATTATAGTCGTACCAATTCCAACTGAACTTATTAGATAAGCAGAAGGATTGATAATAGGCTCATATAACATTCTATCTTTAGCAATTTCTTGCTCATCAATTATTTTATCTTCAGTTTGACGACACCAAGTAATAGTTCTTGATAATGATTCATCACTCGTATTTCCTGGACCAAAATATGGGTTTGTATTTACCAAATCAGTAGCAAGAATAGAAGTTACTGTTCTATCCTCTTCTTGAAGAGTTGCTGGTTGACCAATAGTAGAGTCATATCCAAGAATTAGTTGATCTCCAACTTTTACGGTTTCGAGAATATTTCTCTCAACAACATCAACTGATCCACTACCTCTATAGAAAAGAATTTTGCATGTATCATTTGTCCCTGGAATTCCCAAACTTGTTCCTTTAGGAGCTTCTGTAAAGGTTATAACACTTCCACCATTAAATATGTACCCTTGACCTGGGACTTGTAAAATATCATTTACGAATACTAGTAGAAGATCTTGAACATTGATGTTAGATCCTTTAGCAGCCTTGATGGAAACCAAATCACCATTAATTGTGAGTGGGAATGTTGTAGTTTCTCCATCAAAAAGACTTGAAATGTTATCAAATACTTGAAGTTCTCCAATAGACCATCCAGTAAATTTGTCGGAGAATACATTCTGAATTGTTACTTGGAACTCCTTAAATGCTGATGTAGTTGGAATCCCTACCAGTCCACCAATTGGAACAGTTAGTACTTCATTTTCTCTATATCCATATCCAGTGTTTTTAATTTCAAAGTCAATAACGCTAGAACCTTGTCCAACAACAATATCGATAGTTGCTGCTGTACCTAATCCAGCGGATGTGGAAGAACTATAAATTAAAGGAATATCTGAATAAGATAGTGGAGAATCGATAATAACTTCAGGTGGATTTGTTGATGTATATCCAACACCAGGATTGGTGATAGCAATGCTAACAATGTTTCCACCACTTATATTCGCAGTTCCAACAAATTCTACATAGAATCCATTAGAGTCTGAAGTTTGAACACCAACTCTAACTGTTTGAACACCAACTCTATAACCTGAACCACTATTTCCAATACTAATAGAAGAAATTGTTCCAGCAATAGAAACAATAGCTGTTCCACCAGCAGCAACTAAAGGTTGATATCCAAATCCTTCAGTAGATCCAACAGAAATTATTATTCCTCCAGTTGGAAGATTTGAAGAGTTTATATCATACGCAACAGATGTTGCTGTTCCTGTAAAGGATATTGAAGTTATTCCTACTGATTCAGATAGAGTGTAGTTTTCATCAGTTCCTGGACCTTGGAAAACATCATTGATTAGGATAATCGCATTTTCATTAGAAATTCCGGTAACATTAGATCCATCGGATCTTAATGTAAATGTTCTTTCAACACCATCAAAATCTGATGATATGTCATTGAAAATGTAATTCTTATAATAAGATTCGTTGCCAGTATTTACAATTCCAGATCTTATAAAAGATCTTCCGTGGAAATGTGAGCTGGTAGATATTCCGGACCAATCTCTTTCATCAGGTGGATTTGTTATGCTTCCAATTGGAATATTTCCATAAGGAGCTTCTACAAAATTAAGAGTGTTATCTACAATATTATAAGTTCCTCTTACTTTAGTAACAGTTGTACCAGTAGAATATCCAGCAACAACAGTTCCTAACCAAGGTCTTCTTACTCTTACCGCATTTGTTAGACCAACTCCCACAGCTTCAATCTTCATAATTTCATTTTCAACTCGTATCAAATCACCACCAAAGAATGAAGTAATACCTGTGAAGTATAAAATATCATCAGTTGTATAAGTGTTTGTCGATAGTGATGATACAACAGAAGTTGCTACGACTGGAGATTGAATAATATTATCGAGGGATACAAGAACCTTTGCATTTTGGTTATGGGCAGTAAATTTATGAGTAGATCCAATACCAACAGAAGTTATATCCAATGTATTTGGAATTGAAAGTAAAGCGTCTGTTGCGGAAGCAGATACTCTTACTTTATTTTCATTAATTTTAACGATGTAAAGAGTTGATGGAAGTTTATCTGTGGAACCAAATCCACTAATAGTGGTTGTGGCAATTCCGATCGCAGTCGTAGTACCAGATCCAGCATTTGTATATGTTACTTTTTCACCGGTCACATAAAAATGACCTGGTATTTCAATAGTATTATCTGATACACTAACAACAGAAGGATTTGATCCATCAAAATATCTTTCAAAAATTGGAGTTCCCTTATGAGTTAAATTAAATGCTCTCTTAAGATCACTTTCCGTTCCAGTGTATGTTCCATAAGAAGTTTCAATTGTTCCATTATTCAAATCAATAATATCTCTAGCATCATCTTGAATTCTTAAAATATTGGCGTAAACTTTTACTTGAGTCTCTATATTTGGAAGAGGAGTAAATATTAGTTGGGTAGTTTGCCCGATACCAGTAATAGAACCTCCAATTGTTCCCAGTCCAGTATAAGTTTCCAGATTTCCAAACTCAGTTATATAAGGCTCTGCGTATACATCGTCATCAATCATAATGATTTCTGACATTTGATGTCTGTTATTTGTAATGTCAGTTACCTGAACAACACAATATGCGGCACTATATTCCCCATTGTAATCTAAAATTACTGATGAAGTTGGAGATACTGAAGATGCTATTGATGTTGTAGTTGCCTTCAGTAAAGCGTGTTTCATTTCAAGAGTTCCTACACCAACACTAGAAGTGTTTGCGATTCCAACACTTATAGCATTAATATAAGTTGTTGTTCCTATTCCAGGATTTGCTATAAAATCAATTTTTAACTGAGAACCAGAAATATAAGGATAATATGTTCCATATCCGCTAGAAGAAAGTGGGGATATGATATCGCCAGTTGTTAATTGCCCATATTCTAAGAATTCAATATCAGTTCCGTCGTGAACCAAATTAAGTTCATCTAATTCATATTGTCCATCGCCAGCACTAATTTCTACAATAACTTTAGTTGAAGTAAAAGTTGTACCTAAGCTAACAATATTGACCGTAGAACCGGCAGAAACATTACTATTGAAAGTGTTTATCTCAACTACCGAACCAATAGTTGTCGATCCTATGCCAGATAAATTATCTTTTAAATTATATGAAAGTGTTACAACATCATAATCATTAACTGTGAATTTTGTGGGATAATAATTTAAAATTCCATCCGATCCACTTATAGCAAAATCAAATGATCCTAGGTCATATGAAGTCTCAACTCTTCCATATTGATTTAAGTATCCATTAAAACCATCGTGTAGTAGAGTAACAAGCATTATTTGGCGTTGACCAGTAAATCTTCTATCCTTAATATAAGTAATATACTTTTGAGCTCTTACTTCTCTCAAATCAAATCTACTTACTTCGCTATAATTCGTTGGTCTTGGATTGCTATTAAACTCCGAGCTAATATCATCTATTGATAGAACTCTGTTTCCAAAGGATTCGAAATAATCTGTTAAAATTCTATTGTTGAATGATATTTGATTTGAAACAACCCTAGACTCTATTCTTAAAGAATTTTCTCTAGCTAGATCAAAATCATAGAAGCAATTTAAATCGCCATATCCAATCATATCTACAATAACGTCTACTCCAGTAGTTTGAGTGGAAATTCCAACCGTCAATGAAGTATTATTTTCTGGAGATACTTTTGATTCTAATTGAAGATCTGAGAATTTTCTAAATCCTACAGTATGGTTTAGTGTGCTAACCACATCATTCCAAGTATCAAAAGGTACTTTTGATTTTATTGAATATGAGAAGTTTTGATAATAGAAATTATCTTGTATTCTTTGCTCTTCATTGTTTAAGAATCCGGCACTAGTTTCCCAACCATTTTCAAATTTGGATGTAGAATCAAGAACAGCATAATAATCAAATTCTGTTACAGAAGAAGCAAAACCTTGAGTTTTTGAAGATAATCCTTCAATCTTTTCTCCAACTTCGAAATCATCTTTTGTTACAATCTTAAGATAATTGGTTATAGGATCCCAATCTTCAACTATTCCAGTCGAATTTCCTGATTTTACAACTTCACCAACTCTATAATCATTCTTTGTTAAAGTGGATACGAATTGTGGGAAAAACTTCTGTGGAATTATTCTGCCAACAGAATTTGCCGAATCAAAAGTTCCTGGTAATTCGGATCCATTTAAGTAACCATTTAAACTATATGAAACTGAACCAATTCCGCCTATGTTGGCATCAACGTCAGTAATAGTAAAGAGTTGATAGTTATATTTCTCAGAATTATATCCTTTAGCAGTTGAACCTATTCCAATACTTACATTTTCTATGAGAACTTTATCATTTACTTGGAATGGGAAAGAGTCTACTGTACTAAATCCGGTGGACAAACCTACAGTAACTTTTTTAGTCGAATTATTGTAAGATATAGTTCTAATACCAACACCGTTTGAATTTTCTACTGGAAGGATTGTTGGAGTGGTGTTGTACATTCCAAAAGTATTATTTCTGATGATAACATCATTTCTTCCAAACTCATATTTCAAATCAACTTCTGGAATAATTTGACCCGTTTTTCCATCAAAAACCAATAGTTTTGGTGGAGTTACATATCCTCTGCCAACAGAAGAGACTCCAATAGATTGGAATGAGGACAAACTATCAATTTTTACGACCTTTGGTAAAGAAACTTTTGGTCTCAGTGTGTAGTCAGATGGATAATCAAAACCAACATCTAGTATTTTTGTTTTCTTAACTACTCCTATGGTAGTACTTTGTGCTTCAAGAACAGCACCACTACCAGTGTTTGATGCTACACTAGTAATACCTGGAAGGGAATAATAATTAAGCCCTTTGTTAAGTACTTTTATTTCTTTTATAGGACCATAAGCATTAACAGATTTTGTATAATAATTTAGAATTGAGGTATTTGATGTATATGATAAAGATTCTGGTCGATCAGCAAGGAAATATGTGAATGTTGTAGTAGATGGAACTGTTATCTGTTTTGTTCCATTATAACCACTATTTTCCACTTGAATTTCATTGTAAGAAAGAACTGTATTGTCGGAAAGTAATTCACTCTTTTCTAGTGGCAAATTATTATCATAAACTGGTACTAAATTATAATATAAAGTTTTTGGAAGAGTGCTATTTACTATTATTCTAGCCTTTGCGTCACTAGAAATTCCAACAACTCCAAATCTTTGAACATTAAATGTTCTGGTTGTACCCGAAGTATCAAATATTTCACTAAATTCTCCGTCAGAATACACTTCAAATCTAAATGCTGGATATCTGATTGATTGATATTCATACGATAGAGAAGAATCTGACAAGTCAAATTCAACTACAGAATCTTTATAAACTTTAATTGGTGGATTTATTAATGAGATAGTTCCTGAGGAAGCACTTGAAATGTTAACGACATCAGGTATTAACTTAGTTGAATTGTAATAACTATCTGATAGTTTGATATTATTACTATCAGAAACTATTACATAATAAATTCCCTCATTAACCAATCCACCAGATGGTGATGTTGAAGTATGAATAACTTTATCACCAGATTTGAAATTATGATTAGATATGGTTATTGAATTATTAGCAATATTGACATCAACAGCACTAAATGTTTTTGAGTTTATTAAAATTTTTCTATTATAGTCATCATATTTTACATTTATTGATGTAGTTATTGCTGGATTTACATCAATTTCTACAAGATCATTGTTTAAAAGACCATGAGTTTGTGCTGTGGAAACCGTGACTATGTTTCTAGATACAGTTCCCGTTATTACTGAATAATTTGTTTTAAAGCTATGATAAACGCCAGTACCAACTCCTGTGAAAAGAAGTGGTTTTATGGAACTGGTAGTTGAAGAAATTCCTGAGAAAAATCCAGTTGATCCTAATCCAACTCTTACCGTAGAAATTCCAATAAAGTTGTCATCATATTTTGCCACATAAACATCGGTATTATCAAATAAAGTAGTTGCTCCCACACCAATCGAATAAACTGTTATTGGACTTCCAGTATTTGTATTGTATGTTAATAAATCGCCAGTATTAAGATTATGTCCAGGCAAATAAATTAGACCATTACCAACGAATACCTGAGTCACTCCTGCTCCAGGATTTGAAATACTAATAGTCGATCCAGCTCCAAGAGAGGAGTCTGTTCCTATTGCCACAGATTCACTTGGATCAAAATAAATTTGCTTGTTTATTGAGTATGAATAATCTGTTTTAAAACCTGAATTGATACTTAATCTTCTTGGCTTTTCATATAAAACAGTTGTAACTGTGTGAGATACTCCAACTGTACCTCCAATTTGTCTCAGAATTCTCAATCTTGATGAAACTGGATCAATATTTAATACTTTTACCTTTTCATCATTCAATAATAAAATATCATTTTCTCTTATGTTTGAAAAACCTAAGTTACCAGATACTGAAATAAATGTAACTATTCCAGTAACTCCAACTGTACCAATTCCTATAGTTGTTGTTCCTGATCCAACTAGAGCAACTTTGCTGGTTTCTATTCCTGCGATATAGTTTCCTTCAATGAGAGATGAGGTTGTGCTAAGTCCAGAAATAGATACTAAATCAAAGTTTGTGAAATTGTGTGGATTTTCGGAATATAAAACATATTGACCTTTATTCCCAATTGGATAAAATTCAACATTTGATAATGTGCTACTTGCTACACTAACACTATCAACATGCTTTCCTCCCAACTTAGATACAACTGCTGAAGCAGAAGATCCTCTTACATTTCCTTCAATGTCTATATTGTTAAAAACAACAGAGTCGTTAATTCTATAGTTATTTCCTCCAGTTAAAATGCCTACATTATCAACAGAACCTGGAGAAACTCCAACAATATCGATAGTTTGGTTTAAGTTATTCGGTATTGTTACATATTCATATGTCGATTCGGTTTCTATTATGTTATATGGATAGGTGTTTCTAACCCAGTTTGATTGATTTAAATCAATAACATCTTGATTTGAAAATCTATCAAAATTAAACTCATTTGGATTTGATTTAAATGTGTTTCCAACCAAATAAGGGAAAACGGGTCTCTTATATTTTGAGAATGGACCTGAAGAATCTACACTCGAATTGCTAATTGTAGCAAAATAAGCATACGTTCCATTTGGATATTCTGGAGTTATGCAAAATCTTCCATTATTTTCATCTAAAATTGTCTCATCATCAGATTCATAATGAACAAAATCCTCTACAAAAAATCCTTCAGGGAAAGAATTTATAGAAGGTCTACCTTGAGATAATTCAAGTCTGTATCCACTCTTCATTTGAGAGACTACTCCCCCAGATTTAGATGAATATCCATATGGTCCATATATTGGATTTCCATCATATGCCCATCCAATAATAGGAGAGTGGTCAGTTGATGCTATTTCAATCGAGTTTGAAATTCTTAAATCTGGGTTGGAGTATAAAATTCCTCCTCCCTGTTCTCTTGAAAAAAGAATTTCTCTCAGTTTTCTTGGAGCATAAATGTGGCAATACTGAAGTCCAAAGTCACGGTTAGTTCCTAGAGACAAAAATCCATCATCTTCTGATATTTTGTTTATATACTTTTGGAATAAATTAACAGTCCAAGATTTTATCCTTGCCTTAAATGAAGCACCTGTTCCAGGATGAGATGCTGTAATTTCTGTTGAATTTTGTGAGTATCCACCACCACTTTCAATTACTTTAACTTCAACTATTTGATTATTTTCGACAATTGGTGTTAATACAGCACCAGTTCCAGTTCCAGTAACAATCAAATCTGGAGAAGATGTATAATTCTTTCCAACATTATTTACAAGAACCTGGACAATTTTTCCATTTGAAATTATAGGTTGGAATTCTGCACTTGTTCCACTGAGAATTGATATATTTGGTTCTCTTTCTATGCCAAATATATCTTCGATTCCATAAGAGGAACCTCCAGACACTAACTGAACAGATTCAATTGAACCCCTGAAAATAGGTTGTATCTGAGCTTTATAATTTGAAGAAAGTCCAACATTTCCCACCAAAGAAACACTTATTGGTGGATAGTTAAAAATGTGTTGATCAGAATTTTTTGAAGTTATATTGATATATTGTTTTGTTTTATAATAAAAATCTTCACTATATTCACCACTTCCAACTTCGGAAAGTCTAAAGTTATTATCATCTATCTTTGTGATATAATAATTTGTGTTATTTGATAGACCACCTATTACAGAGCCTCCAGTAGAATACTTTACAACTTCACCAGAAGAGAATCCGTGGTTTCTAATATTAATAGAATCTGTTGATGTATTAATACCAGCAAAAGAAACTTGACGCTTTTTATTTTGATATCCTACTCCAGAATTTTCTACAGTTACAGAAGCTAAAATAGATTTCTTATTAACTGACTCTAGAGAATGATTACCCAAACCATAGTCGTTAAGAGTTATTGTGTTGATACCAGAAATAGCATCTCCAAAAGTTTGATGTAGTTTTACTGAAGTTGGTGAAATTACAGAAACATAATAAGTTGAGTTTGTTGTTAATCCGGATATTGATTTTTGTCCAGATGTTTTATAAATCACAGATTCGGCATTTCTAAATTTATGAGCAGTGCTAAATCCAATTGTAGATAAAGTTGCTCCAATAGAAACTAGATTTGATTTTTGCTCTGAATTAAATGAAACTTCGTGAGAGACTAATTTCATATTAGCTCTTGCTCTTGCCCCAGTTCCATTTCCTCCAGTAATTTTTACTGTTGGAGTCTCTAGATAATCAAATCCAGGATCAATAATCCTAATTTCCAGAAGAGAACCTGATACGGCACAGTTTCCTGTTGCTCCACTACCGATAGAATCTGATATTACTATTTGTGGTGGGTTTATAATATCATAATTGCTTCCAGTGGATAGAACTTCGATGTTATTGAGAGGTCCATAGTAAATTTTATCCTTACTCTTATAATTTAATATTTCAACGCCATTTACTAATATTCCATTAAATCCAGGAAGAGTTTCTACTGTATTATTTGTATGAACTGGAGTTGAAATTTCCCTTAAAAGTTTTTGGGATTCTAAGGACTTATTATAAAAAAGATAAGGCTCTATTTTATTATTTGATACAGTTGTTGATAGTTCAACATTTAAAAACTTACCGTTTAAAATATCTGACTTGCTTTTGGCAAACTTTACATTATTTTGATCAATTCTCTTAATAAAATAAATTCCTTCATCAAATAGTGAACTTGATACTACAATGGAAGTTAAAGAATTTCCATCAGCATCTATAGAAGTAACTTCTGATTTTTCTGGAGTATAGTAAATAGAGTCTCCAGTATAAAATCCGTGATCTTCTAATGAAGTTAAAGTTATAGTTTCCCCTTGATATGTTCCCGAAAAAGTTATAGAGCGATCGGAAACATTCAGTCTTTGATTGACGTAACTTGGTAATGATGAAGAAGCTACTAATATCTTATCTTTATCCCTATAAACATTTTGAATGTTCGCATAAAAAATGTTTGCATTTTGGAAATTGGAAGAATCTACTTTTAGAATCTTTCTTTTAACTTTAAATGAATTTCCTACAAGAGTGCCTTGACCATTTATTACTATTGTTTTTTCTGATAAAACATCAAGTACTCTTGCTTCAGCAATGCTAATTCCACCTTCTATTATTTCTAGAAAATCTCCTATTTGGAATGCATGTCTATTATTAAATGTTAAACTATATGTCTCGTCTGAAGAATCTACAACTTCATAAGTTTCAACATTATAAGTGGCAGCAGTATTGAAGATCCAATCATTATCTAAAGAATTCTTTCCTTGGAATCCAAAAGTTGGAATTGTAGCAGTATCTCCTTTTGAGTAAAAATAATTTGGAGTATCAATATTGACACTATTAAGAATGGAATTTATACGAACTCTAATTTCAGTACCAAATCCAGTAGTTGCTGAAGCATATGTATTGATTCCTACTATAGAATTGTCTATAATATCGGAACTAATATTGGAACAACCCAAAAATTGATTTAAATTTTTAGATGTATATGAAACTATTCCTGTAGTTCCATCAAAAAATTGAACATAAACTTCACCTTGAGTGGAAAATCCAACGGTAGAATCTACATCAATAGTTGTAGAACCAGATAAAGTTCTGCCAATTGATCTAGTTTTGGGGTGAACAGAAAATTTACCATAAATTGCACCATCAAAAGCTGGATCTCTATTGTATCCTCCATCAATTTTTAATTTATAAAATGTTCTTGAATCTTCAGAAGTTATTGTTTCTATTTCAGATACTGTTCCATATGCTTTCGTTAAATTTAAATACTCATTTTGGAACAATGTTAAATTTGCGATCTCCTCAATAGGACCGGAAATTAATTCAACAACTAAATCATTAGTTACTTTATAGTTAGCATCTGATGGTCTAAAGAGTAAATCTTTTGGTCTTATTACTTTTACATCTTCTCCGTATAGTGCTTTGAATAAAATTTCAAAAGATCTATCAGTTCCCTTACTTCTATAAAAATCTTTTATTTGCTTTAGTAGCAAAGATTCATTAACTTTATCAACAAAAGTTCTATTTTCAAATCCAGGAGCAATTTGATACTTTGTTTTTATCAAAAACTCTTGTAAAAAGAGATTGCTTAGATTGAAAATTTCTGTCCCTTGGGAATGAGAAGCAGCACTAGACTCATTAAAAATGAGCTCATCATTTGGATTTAATTTATAAGTAGCAGCTATCCCTACATTTGTATTTTTGTATGCTACAATTCCACTAAATCCTCTGTAACAATTAATAAAAGCACTGTCAGTTTTGCTTTCATACACAATAAGTTCATTATCAATGGAAATTAATCCATATTTGTCAGGAAACCCTTTAGTTCCTGTTTCAGAATCCAAAAGATTGATGTTAATAGTTTCATCAAACTCACTAATGTCAGATCCAAGAACGGTGGAAGTTTTTAATTCTGTGATAGAATCTATTTTGACATACTTATCAATGTTTTGAAGTAAGTCAATCGGAGCGCCTTGAAATTCCTGAGCAAGATAATACTGCGTTAAAAATTCTCCAACAAGAGGAAAATCCTCTTTAACGTATTGGGGAATTTGATTCTTTACGACATCTTTAATTTGGATTCTTTTTTCTGACATGTTATTACAATCTTACTAGGTTCCCGTTACTGTAGCTTGAAGAAACGATATATTTTGATGCCGCAGGATCTAATCCAGAAGCAATTTCATCAATGACCATTTCAAAAATACTGCTATTAATATCTAGTTGCAAATAAAGATCCTGTTTTCCAATAACATCATTGGATTTTGGTATAGTGGAAATCTCAATAATAGGTTGTCCATCTTTTGTTTTGGCAGACAAAACATTTATTGGATTTATAGTTATAACGCCATTTTTATAATCTATGTTGCCAACGTTTCTTCTTAGAATCGTGGGAGTTCTTGAATTTGTTGACCCAACAGTAAACAAGAATAGCGATCCAGTTTCTCTATTAGTATTTGGTACATCACCGAGATAAACTGTTTGAGAAATACCTGCCACTCTAAATCCAGTAGACTTGATATTATATCCATCCATACTTGAAATATGAAATTCATTACCAAAACCAATTTGGTATTCGGCAAAGGTATTTAAAACCACCCTCAAGTCTCTTCTCATCTGAACTGTAGTAATGTTAGATGTAATAGATTCGTGGCTATCGTCAATTAATTTCAAAAATTTACTATACTTGAATCTTGCTCCATATCTATTTAATTCTGTTGATTCAGAGTACTTTGTAGCATTAGATTGTACAATGCTTGAAACAAATGAGGCAGATGGTGCTAAATTTGTATTATAATAAACTTTTGAGTTAATCTCTACGTACAAATATTTTAAATCCAAAATTTCTGGAACTATTCCAGCTACAGCATATTTTTTTAACTTTAATTTGATACTTTCCTTTTCTAGATTCGGTAGAAAATCTCCAAATCTTGGTTTAATACTTATGAAAACCTTTCCATATTGAGGAGGAATTAATTCTTCTCCACCAAAAACAGAAATAGCCTCAGTTTCTGGATAAATTTTGGAAGGAATAAGAGTTTCAAAATCATTTGCTGTTAATGCTCTATTTTGAGAAGCATATATTCTTGGAGCATATTTTTTAATTGACTCCACTGATTCAATATTTTCTCCTCCATTAGCTGGAAGATTTGTGCTAAGTAAAGAAATTCCAGATGTTACCGTATACTCAATAGAATTTCTTGTATAAGTTAGTCTTCCAGAGAAATTAAAACTATTAATCCCATTGGCACTATCGCCATTGGAAGTTATATAATTCGCGGTGATGAAATTTCCTTCTTCTAACTGTCTTCCAAATATTCCATCACCAAAGATCAATTCATATCTTTCATCTTCAATTTCCTGAAGAAAATATACATTTGAAGTTGAGTCTATATCAAATAAACTATCTTGATAAGCATATTTTACCGATGTTGTAGAGTTTTCGTTGGATTTTACAGTTACTGATATAAGTTCAGTATCAATCCCCGAATTTGGTAAAATATATTTTTGATTTGGATTTCTAGAAGAATATGTAAAATTATTTGTTAATAGAACACCTTCGTATATTGTTAAATTTGTAAACGTTGCTACCTGATTAAAGACTGGTACTGTTACATCATCTAAAATGGAGAATACAAATGATTGATTTCCAAAATTTCCTGATGATGTTGCTACAACTCCCTTCTTCAAGGTTAGTGATGCTGGAGCTGGATTTACATTAGAAACATCTACAAAGAAAGATACTGTAGCAGATGCTGCTTTTCTTGAGCGTGGAATATATCCGATATTTCTTGCCAGAGAAACGACGTTTTCTCTGATAGTAGCACTATCAATGAAAACTTCATTTGCAACCATATTTGCATTATATGAAGTAATATAGGTATTGTATGCCAAAACATCAAGTATAGTTGAAAGGTTTGAACCTTCAAAATCATAGTCAGTAAAATTTGGATTCGCTTTTAAATAATCTCTAAGCGTTGTTTTAACCTGGTCAAAATCCAGGTTAGAAAAATTTACTAGTGGCATTTTACCTAGTTGGTTGCAAAACGAATTGTAATTGTTGTGTAGGAACGTCTATTCCTACTATTGTATATTGAATTATCACATCAAAAGAATTGTTATCATAATCCGCATTAACTATAACATCATTTAAATCTACTCTTGGTTCATAATTTACAATAGAAGATGCTATTTCATCTCTAATGTTGGATGCTGTAATCTCATCAACGTTCTCAAAAAGTATTCGTGAGACTCTAGATCCAAAATTTGGGTTAAAAAACTTTTCACCAGGGAGGGTAAATACAATATTTCGAATGGAACGAGAGATAGCACTCTCATTTTTGAGTGCTATCAAGTCACTATTCAGAGGATTACTCTGAAAGGTCATACTAATATCCTTGAAACCTTGACTTACCCTTTGTAGAGGCATTGAATATTATAATTCTATCTTATTTATTCGTGATTTTTGACTTCATAGAGTGGTTCTGTGCCATATTCCCAATCATCATAGTCTTCATCATTACGAATTCTTTCGTGAATTTCGTTTTGAACCTTAAAATCGTGTTTTTTGGGGGTCAAATCGTCATTGGCGATCTCCCTCAACATCTTTTCTTCCATTTTTTTGCTCCTGATCTGTTAAATCAGAACTTTTTACGGGGTTGCTATCCCGAATTTCTATAATTTCGTACATAAAATCATCAGATGTCTCGATTTTACGACGATTTTCTACTGAATATTCGGTTAAGTCGATTTCATATCCTGGATTTTTTGTAATTCTATTCTTTGTCCATGCATCATCATACCACAAAATCTTATTATTTGGGTAAGCATAGAAGTTTCCATTGTCCATCTTGAAAAAATGGGCACATTTATGCTCTGGAGTCTCGCTGAAGTTGGTATTTAATGTAGATTTTGATTCCCAAGACCAATCGAGAGTAAACAAATAAGTGCCTTCATTCTTTTTTCCTTTATAGTTGATCAGTTCAGCACGTAAATTAGCAAGTCTTGAACGTACTTGAACATCAATATAAGGAGAGAAGCAGTCCCACCACATACACTCTTCTAGATCTACTGGAGGAGCATCTGGCTTCCAACAGAATGCATGAATGGGTCTACGAGTCCAGTTCACTCCATTCTCTAGAAACGCCTCAAAGAGGGGTACGTGCTTCTCTAAGGACGCTACAGAGTGTACATCGCATAAAGTTACCTCTCCGTGACCTTTTTTATGATTATACAAAAATTCATTACGGATGTAGCAAGTAAATGTTGGGAGATTGTGATTAAGATATGCCATAAAATCTCAATAAAAAAGCAGGACCATAAGATCCTGCTCTATCTATACTATTAACCTTTACCTTGTCCGCGATACTTCTTTTTACGTCCATTACGAGAAGTTGGACTTAGTAGTGTACGAGCAGAACGACCTTGACGTGTTTTCTTAGGTGCTCCAGGTTGAAAAACATTAGCCTTCAGTGCCATAAATTTCCTCCAATTCAATTAAACTAGGGTCAATATCATCTCCCGAGAAAAACTTTTCTGAGAGTTCTTGAAGGACCTCAGCACATTCTTCGTGTGTAAGGTCCGAATAAATCTTACGTCCTTTATAAAGTACGTTAAAGGTCTTCATCAGATAATACGAGTTTTTTCATGTCCCACTCTGATACGAGGATCGCACCAGATCTCAAAGCCTTTCTCTTTAGCATCAAGACAGAATGAAACATCCTCTCCACACATATCTTGAACATTGCCAGACTCAAAGACTTGCATCTTCGGAGCAAACCAAGGATATTCGAGATTTTCAAATACTCCGTGTTTAATCAGAACCCATCCAAAACCTGTGTAATCTACAGTAAATGGCTTACGACGCTTGCTGATCGATTCCACAGTTTCGTGGTTCATAACTCCACCATTCTTGCGGAAGTCATCTTCTTCCAACCAATGTGCGACAGAAGTTGTGTGTCCATCTTCTGTAGCATACCAACCAGCAGTAATCTCACGCTCTGTACCATCTTCACTCAGAGCAAGATCACAGAGTTGCCAAAACTTGTTAGTGTCAAAGACAATATCCGAGTCAATCCAAAGTTGATAATCATATTGTAGTTTACCATCCCAAGGAATTTGATTTGGACCACGAAGTACATTCGCACCTAGACATTTACAACGTGCAAAGTTAACCATCGATGAGTAATCTTGAGAAATCTGAATACTCATCTGATTCTGTACCATATCAAAGCACAGTTGTACAAAGTTCTTCAAAAAGATAAAAGAACATCCTCTACCAGGTAGACAGAACACGATACTCTTTCCTCGCATCCTTTCTTTAATCGCATCAATATCCCAGTCTTCTTTGGGTTTTGGTGCTGCTGCTTTTACAGTAAATCCTTTTGCCATAAAGTTTAGTAACCTTCAAAGTCAATTTTAACAGTCTATATATGCGTTGTCAATACGAAGGTGATCCTGGTGGTTCTGATGATTTGTCAGCAGAATATCCTCCAACATTTACTGGAAGTTCTGTGTAATTTAAATCATCAATATTATAATCAGTCTTCATAAGACCAACCATATTCTTTAAGGTGCTCCAAGTCTCTTCGAATTCTTCTCTTTTGAGAGAATGAAATAAACACCTATCCTTCGCATATATGTGATAAATCTTTTCCATATAAAAAAATATTTCCGGAAATTTTTGTAGCAAAACTTAATTTACTACCGCATTATATATCAGTACAATCAAAAACCCTAGGGGGACTAATACTATTCT
>JACCDO011564545.1_pt1 | contig 21928 bp, 11 predicted proteins | sample 7446101 | NCBI WGS metagenome assembly JACCDO01 (sample SAMN15323440, study PRJNA562643) | freshwater metagenome | isolation source: river surface water | place: USA:Blue River Watershed | collected 2017-08-16
CCTCTTGGTGGGCGTAGTGGCGCTAGATGTGTGGCGTTATGCGGAGTTCTTGGAGCGCAATAACTTATCGCCCACAAACGACCGCGGCGCCTACGAAAAAGTTTCTTGGCTCCCGCTGCGAGATTACCAGCGCAATCGCGTGCTCTCGTTCGCCTTGCCCGACAAGGTGGACCCCATGGGCATAGGCTGGAATAGCCGTCAGTCGCTGATTTCCGTCGGTTCCGGCGGACTCACCGGCAAAGGGTGGGGCGAGGGCACTCAAGCCAAGCTCGGCTACCTGCCGCGCGCCGTTGCCCATAATGATTTTATCTTCTCCGTCATCGCGGAGGAAAAAGGTTTCTTGGGGAGCATTGCCGTCATCGGCCTGTTCACTGTCGTTCTCTGGAACGGGGTCCGCATCGCGGGCCTTGCCCGAGATCGCTTTGGCATGCTGCTGGCCATCGGCGTTACCACGCTGATGGCTTTGCATGTCTTTGTGAACATCGCCATGACCATCGGCCTCGTGCCGGTGAAAGGCATCCCGCTCCCCTTCATCAGTTACGGCGGCACCTTCGTGCTCAGCTGCTGCATGCTGCAAGGACTGGTCCAAAGCGTCTATCGCTTCCGGAGGGACTTCTGACCATGAAGTTCTCCTCCCACGATATTGACCGTTTTGCCGGGATTTCCTGCGCGCAGTCTGCCCGCATTCAGGCGTCCGCTCACCACACCGACAGGACATCACCCCCACATGACACAACTACCCGACCAGCCCGGCAGTCCCGAGGACGCCGCCTCCCGCCTTGAACAGGAACTCACCACTCCACCGCCACCTCGCAACGCAGAGCCGCTCTCACCTGAGCAGCTAAAAGCCGAATCTCAAGAACGCGCTTCCCAGCGCCCGATTCTCCAGAAAATCCTTAACATCTTTCGGAAGGAAAAAAGCACCTTCCGCGAGCTCGTTATCAATTCCGAGCCGCTCGAAAAGCGCGTCGCGCTGTTAGTAAACGGTGTCCTCGATCGCTTCGAAATCGAGCGCGAATCCGATGACCGCATGGTCGGCGGCATTTATAAAGGACGCGTCAAGAACCTCGATCCCGGCCTCAAGGCTGCCTTCGTGGACATCGGCTATTCCAAGAACGCCTTCCTGCACTACTGGGACATGTTGCCCGCTGCGGCCGACTCGTCGGTCGAAGTCGTTCGCGTCAACCGCAAGAAAAACGCGGCCCCTCGCAAAGCCGAGCCGACGGTCAAAGACATCCCCGGCCTTTATCCGCCGGGCTCCGAGATTGTCATTCAAGTCACCAAAGGCCCCATCGGCACCAAAGGTCCGCGCACGACCACGAACCTCTCGTTGCCGGGTCGCTACCTCATCCTCACGCCGTATTCCGATGGCTGCGGCATCTCACGCAAAATCGAGGATCCACAGGAGCGCAAGCGCCTCAAAACCCTCATCAACGAGCTCACCATTCCCGAGGGAATGGGCGTCATCGTCCGCACCGCCGGCGAAGGCAAAAAAGCCCGCTATTTCGTCCGCGATTTGCACCTGCTGCTCAAGAAGTGGGAGGAAATCCAGCGTCGTATGCAGAGCGATCGCGCCCCGGCCTGCCTTTATCAAGAACCCGACATTGTCGAGCGCACCGTGCGTGATTTCCTCACCGAGGACATCGACCGTGTGCTCATCGACAACGAGGACGACTTCCGCCGCACTCAAGAATACGTCGGCCAGATTTCCAGCCGCTCGAAGTCCAAGATCGCCTATTATCGCGACTCCATCCCTGTCTTCGAGCGCTACAACATTGAGCGCCAGATTGAGCAGACCTTCCAACGCAAAGTCTCGCTACCTTCCGGCGGCCAGATCGTGATTGATGAGACCGAGGCGCTCATCGCCATCGACGTCAACACCGGCTCCCACAAGTCCCGCTCCGGCGACGAGAAGAACACCATCTTCCAAGTCAACATGGAGGCCGCCGTCGAAATGGCGCGGCAGATCCGCCTGCGTAACATCGGCGGTCTCGTGATCATGGACTTCATTGATATGAAGGAACGTCGTCACCGGCAGGCCGTTTACGAAAAGATGGTCGAGCTCATGGCCGAGGACAAAGCCAAGACCCACATCCTCCCCATCTCCCAGCTCGGTATCATGCAAATGACGCGCCAGCGCCAACAGGAATCCCTGTCGGCCAACCTTTACACGGGCTGCCCGTATTGCCACGGACGCGGCACCGTTAAGAGCGCCACCACGATGTCGGTCGAGTTGCAGCGCCGTCTCTCCTCCGTCGCTCGTCGTCTCCAGACGCGCAAGGACGGGCGCGAGTATTCGCTCCGTGTTCACGTGCATCCTAGCGTGCTCGAACGCCTCCGTAGCGAGGACGCTGATTTGCTTGTGCGCGTGGAGAAAACTTACGGGGTGAAACTCGCCTTCCGCGCCGACCCGAATTACCACCTCGAAAACTTCAAGATCATCAACGTCGTCACCAACGAGGAGTATCGCTGAGGCGCGCCGCCCAGCGGGATTTTCACGCGTGACGGTGTCGCGGGCTTGCCCCGTGCTGCCGTCACGTTTTCTCTCTCAGACTCCATCATGCTCGCCCGCCGCCTCATTCCCTGCCTCGACGTCCGCGAAGGCCGCGTCGTCAAAGGTGTGCAGTTTCGCAACCATGTGGACATGGGCGACATTATCGATCTCGCCCGCCGCTATCGCGACGAAGGCGCGGACGAACTGGTGTTTTACGACATCACCGCCAGCAGCGACGGACGCACCGTGGACAGCAGTTGGGTGGAACGTGTGGCTCGTGTGATTGACATTCCCTTTTGCGTTGCGGGTGGCATCCGCTCGCTCGACGGGGCGCGGCAAGTGCTGCACCGCGGGGCCGACAAGGTCTCGCTCAATTCTCCCGCGTTAGAAAATCCCGCTCTCATTAGCGAGTTGGCGCATGAATTTGGTGCCCAATGCGTGGTCGTCGGCGTGGATAGCCGCGAGGAGAACGGGGACTACTTCGTGAAGCAATACACTGGCGATCCCAGCAAGACGCGCGGCACTCGTTGGCGCACCCTCGACTGGGTGGCTGAAGCGCAGCGCCTCGGCGCAGGTGAAGTCGTGCTCAATTGTATGAACCAAGATGGCGTGCGTCGGGGCTACGATTTGGCGCAGCTCAAACTCGTGCGCGCTGCGCTCACTATTCCCTTGGTCGCTTCTGGCGGCGCGGGCGAACCGGTGCATTTTCGCGATGTCTTTCGTGACGCTGGCGTGGACGCCGCGTTGGCCGCCTCTGTTTTTCACAGCGGAGCAATTCCGATTCCCAGCCTCAAAACCTACCTCGCTCAAGAGGGTATCTCTGTTCGCCCATGAAACTTCCGAAAATTGACTGGAAAAAAACCGACGGTCTCGTGCCTGCCATCGTGCAGCATGCCACGACCGCTCAAGTGCTGATGCTCGGCTACATGAACGCTGCGGCACTCAAGAAAACGCTGAGCAGTAAAAAGGTCACTTTCTTCAGCCGCACCAAGAGCCGACTTTGGACCAAGGGCGAGTCATCAAAGAACTTCCTTCGCGTGGTTTCTGTAGAGGTCGATTGCGATAACGACACGCTGCTTATCCAAGCGCAGCCGGATGGCCCTACTTGCCATCGCGGCACGGTGAGTTGTTTTGGAGCGGGCGATGGCCCGCGTGGTGTCGGCTTTCTCGGTCATCTCGACCAAGTCGTGGCCACGCGCATCAAGAGTGGCGACAAGTCGAGCTACACGGTTCGTCTTGTGCATGAAGGCGTCGGCCGTGTGGCGCAAAAAGTCGGCGAAGAAGGTCTGGAGACCGCACTCGCGGCGGTGGCAGGTCCGGACAAAGAATTCGCTGGGGAGGCGGCTGATTTGCTTTACCACCTCATCGTGCTCCTCCGTGCCAAGAAACTCACATTAGCCGACGCGGTGGCGGTGCTTGAAAAGCGTCACGCGCCGAAAAAGTAAGCGAAGAGCCATTGCTCTTTGGCGAGCAAAAGCACGAGTGCTTCAACACCGAGTTGGTCTTGGCATGCGCTCGGATTCCGATGGATTTTCGCGGGCCAAGCGCGAACGTCATCACGTCAGTTCTTCGTCTTTTCCGTCGCTGGGGCGTCGGGGGAAGAATAATAGCTGTCGTTCGGCGCTGTCGACTTGGCGGCGGGCGTCTTCGGTGCGACGGTGGGCGGGTTTAACTCGTCCTCAGGCATGTTCGGCTGGGGCTCTCCGTCGCGGCGGAACGTGACGCCGGACCAATCGGCGGCGACGGGTTTGCCGTTGCGATAGGCGTAGGTTTCTAGGCGGTTGGGGCCAGGAGCGATCGCAACGGCGGGCCAGATGAAGCGGCGATCGTTTGAGCGCACGCGGCCAAGCGAGCTGCCGTTTAGTTTTAGCTCCACCTCGTCGGCGTTGGAGTAGGCCTTGATCTCGATGGGCGAGTGGTTGCGCTCCCAGAACCGTTTGCCGACAAGATGCACCATCGGTTTGGTCGTCCAGTGGGCTTTGTAGAAATAAAATGCGTCTTTGCGGGTCAGGCGGTCGTAGGTGACGAGGCCTTTGTCGTTGCGGCCGTATTGGTCGCCCTCTTTCCGGTTGTCGGCTGAAAAGTCGAACATGTTCCAGATGAAGGTGCCCCAGACCCACGGCCTCTCCTCAATTTGGCGGTAGTTCTCTTCGTGGAAAATTGTCTGCCATTCTTCGGGATGCCAGCGGCCTCGTGCCTGTGCGCGGCGCACGGGTGGGTTTTCCTCGTGTTGCACGATGCTGGCGCCGGCACCGTATTCGCTCAGACCGACCGGAATCGTGGGATTCTCGGTGTGGAATTTGTCGAGGAAGGGGCCGAGGTCAGCGTAGTCGCCGTTATACCAGCCGAGATAGCGATTGTAGCCGAGGGCGTCGGCGATGCGATTGCGGGAATCTGGTTGGTCGTGATGAGACGCGTAAACAGATTGGCGTGTTGGGTCTTCGGCGTGGGCAAGGACGTTGAGTTCAGTCAGCAGAGCAGCGGCAGCCGCAGAGTTGCGCTTGGCGGTGTCACGGATCGGCACCGTCTCGTTGCCGATGCTCCAGCAGACGATGGCGGGATGGTTATAGTTTTGGCGGATGAGTTCGCGCAGTTGCTCCTTGGCGTTTTCTTGCGCGGCCGGGTCGAGCGGCGGTTCATTGACGAAGGCGAGCTCAGCCCACACGGCGAGACCTTCTTGATCGCAGAGATCATAGAATAGCTGGGCGTGTTGGTAGTGTGCCAACCTTACGGTATTGGCGCCAATCTCTCGGATAATGGCCATGTCTTCTCGTTGATCGGCATCGGAAATCGCCCAGCCCTTATCTTGACGATCTTGGTGGCGATTGACGCCGCGGAGGGGAACCGAGCGGTCGTTGAGGATGAAGCCGCGTGTCGCATCAATATGGAAGGTGCGAAGGCCGAGTGGTTGAGCAACCTCGTCAATGATGCGGTTGTTTTCAGTCACTTCGACGGTGACTTGATAAACGTGGGGATCGGCGAGGCCATCCCAGCGGCGTGGGTTGGCGATACGGAGTGGGAGAATTGATTCTGTTTTTGCGCCGCCCGCGAGGGTGATAGAGCTGTGCTGAGTGGCGACTTCGCGGCCATCGGCATCGCGCACGCGAACGACAAGTGCGGCAGTGCGCGTAGAAGCCGAGTCGTTGGCAAGCTGCACGCGGGCGTTTACCTCGGCGAGTGACGCATCGAGAGATTTGGTGGTGAGGAACACGCCCGGCGATGCGTGGTCGAGGGTGGCGATGTGCAGGGAATCGGTGATGAGAATGCGTGCCGCACGGTAGAGTCCGCCGAATTGCGTGAAATCGCCGCTGATCGGAATGATCTCGGATTTCGCGTTGTCGACACAAACGACGACGACGTTGTCTTTGCCGACTTGGACTTCGGCGGTGACATCGAAACGGAACCGAGCGAAGGCCCCGACATGTTGACCGACCGCACGGCCGTTCACAAAAACATCGGCGACTTTGCAGGCGGCGTCGAACTCGACGAGCACGCGGCGACCTGTGAGCTCGGCTGGCAGATGGAAGCGCGCGCGATACCAGCCCTTGCCGCGGTAGTAGTCGTTGCCGCCGTCCTGACCATCAAAGGCATTCCACGTGTGTGGTATCGTGATTTGCTCCCACTTGCTGTCATCGAAGGCTGGTGCGGCCCACTCGGGCGCTCCGTCGGCGAGTTGAAAACGCCATTGTTCGAGCGGAATAGTGGCACGTGGTGCGCCGAGTAACGTGGAGACTAAGCAAAGCACGCATAATACTATCCGCAGGGGAATGATGGGTAAGCGCATGGATTGACAAAACCAGTGACGATTAGGGGCGTCAAGTGGGACAGAAAGTTAACTGTCCGGTGTGGATGCAAGGTAAAGCCTTGCGACGATTTTTACTTTGCTCGTTAATCGGAAAATGCTCCGCGTGAGTCTGTTGATCTACCCCTACTTGCTAGTGGTTTTTTTCTGCATCTCAGGAGAGGTTTTTGCGAAGCCGCTGCGTCCTAATATTGTTTTTATTCTATGCGATGATCTCGGTTACGGCGACCTTGGGGTGACGAATCAAAATGCTCGTGCGGCGATGAATGATCGAAGTGTGCCGTTCTTTCAGACGCCAAAAATCGACGCGCTCGCACGCGATGGAGTGTGGCTGCGCCAGCATTACTGCGCGGCGCCGGTGTGCGCGCCATCGCGGGCATCGTTTCTGACAGGTCGCACCCAAGGTCACGCCAGTGTGCGCGATAACCAATTCGACAAGGGCCTCGCCGAGACGTTGACCGTTGGCTCGGTGCTGCAGCACGCAGGCTACGCCACCGCGGTGATAGGCAAGTGGGGGTTGCAAGGTGGCGGAGTGGGTGAAAATAAACGCCAAAGTCTTCTCACGGCCGAGGAGCGCGAGGCGGAGTATCGGTCGTGGTTTTCGTATCCGACGCGGCGCGGCTTCAATTATTTCTATGGTTACGTGCGGCACCAAGATGGTCATTTCCACTATCCACAGGAGGATGGCCGTGAGATTTGGGAGAACGATCGCATGGTTTCAAACGGGTTAGACCTTTGCTACACCACAGACCTTTTCACGGCGCGGGCAAAGCAGTGGATCGTGGACCAACGTGCGGCGAATCCGACCCAACCGTTTTTCCTCTATCTCGCCTACGACACACCGCATGCGGTGCTGCACAACCCGCCGTGCGCTTACCCTGAAGGCGGGGGACTCCGCGGTGGTGTGCAATGGACGGGACGGTCTGGTGCGATGATCACGACGGCGATGGGCGCGAAAGACGCTTGGATCCATCCCGACTACGCAGACGCAACATGGGATGATGACGGCGATGCGGCGACGCCTGAGGTGCCGTGGCCCGAAATGCAGAAACGCTACGCCAATAGCGTGCGCCGCATCGACGATTGCGTGGGAGACTTGCTGCAGTTGCTGTCGGACCTTGGTATCTCCGAGAATACGATCGTTGTCTTCACTTCCGACAATGGCCCTTCGCCGGAGTCCTATCTCAAGGCTCAGGCGAATCCGGCATTTTTTCGTGCATTCGGCCCGTTCGACGGCATCAAGCGCGACACGCTGGAAGGCGGCTTGCGCGAGCCGACGCTCGTGCGCTGGCCAGCGGCGGTGCGCGCGGGTCGCATCGCAGAAAGTCCGAGCGGGCAATGGGACTGGCTTGCGACCTTTGCGGAGCTTGCGGGCGTGCCCGCGCCGGCGTCGTCAGATGGAGTCTCGCTTGTGCCCACACTCACCGAGCGAGAGAAACAGCAGCCGAGCACGCTCTACATCGAATACTTCCAAAACCAACGCACTCCGGACTACCCGACTTTCTTCCCTGCGCATCGGGGGCGACTGCGTGGTCAGATGCAGGCCGTTTTTCTCGATGGCCTCAAAGGACTTCGCTATCAGGTGAAGTCCGCCGACGACGACTTCGAGATCTACGATGTCGTTCGAGATCCGCAAGAGACGCGCAACCTCGCGGTCGAGCCCGGAGTGGCAGCACTGCAAAAGCGAATGAAAGCGCGCGCTTTGCAAGTGCGCCGACCCGATGCGTCAGCGGCGCGGCCATATGATGCAGCATTCGTTCCTGCGCTGGAGGCAGCGCCGACGAAGACGGGCGGGTTGTGTTGGACGAGTTACGAGGGCGATTGGCCGTGGCTACCTGATTTGCGGACGTTGCCGGCGTCCGATTCCGGAATGACGAGTGAACTTAAATTCCCAGTTTCGACGTCAAGCGTCGCAGGTGCCATAGGGCTGACTGGCGCGATTCTTATTCCTGCAGATGGGGAGTATTTATTCGCACTCGAAGGAAAAGCGGAGGCGATGCTTTTTGTGCATGAAGCAAGGGCGATTGATGTCGGTGCCTTCAAGGGCAGCATCAACCTGAAGGCCGGATGGCATGCCGTGCGATTCTACTCTCGGGCTGCACCTAATACGGAAGCTGCTGGGCTCTCTATCACCGATGCGATTGGCACCCCCCTGAAATTAAAGAGCGCTCAACTAGCCACAGTGAAGTAATTATAAAACCGCAGCGGCCTCGAATTATCTGGTCGCTCTCATATATCGCGGGTCTCTGTGTCGCGGTGTCACTCAAGGCTGAGCCCACACGGTAGCCCAACATCCTCTGGCTAATCGGAGAAGACATCAGGCCGGAAGCGCGCAGCGTATCGGGCGCGCTGAAACCTTCACGCCATCTCGACCTGCTTGCGACTGAGGGGCTGCGTTTTTCGCAAGCCTATGCAGGGATGGTTTGCTCCGTGAGTCGCAGGGGATTCATGACCGGCATGTATTCGGTGTCGATTGGTGCGCGTAATCACCGATCGCACCGCAACGACGTCTACCAACTCCCGGAGGGAGTGCGCGCGCCTGACCGAATCAAACACACCGTTTCTCTTGGTGCCGCGTCCTCAATGATGGCGAAAGTTGCATTACGTCTTTCGAGCTGGATCAGGCGAAGCGCAAGGTGGTTGATGGCTTCATCATGCCCTCGCTGGATAAAGGCACGCAGTCGATTTCGCATAACGTTCCTCATCCTGCGGCGACTATCAGCGAGCCGCTCTATCTGAAAATCAGGATGCGGTCGCAAAGATTCCTGTTACCTATGCGCTTTTTGTTCCGGAGGGTAAACTAGCGGCGGATATGCGTTTTTACCGATTTTATCTGCGGGCTCTGTCACGTGGGTGGACGCTCAAGATTTTAGCGAGCGATCACAGCGCACAGTGGTCGCATCCCTGCGAGCTTGCTGCTCTTCTTGAGGCGCATCCCTGAGTTGTGCGCTGGGAGAGTGGTTGGCTGCCGCGCACTGCAAGCAGTCAGCAGCCAGGGTGGGCGAGGCAGGATTTAAATTGTCAAAGTGCACTTCGCGCTAGCCTCGCGCCCGCCCGTGGCGCAATTTGGTCACATGTTTGACCCTATTGAGAAGCTAAAGGAATTTGTCCGCTACCCGAGCGTCTCAGCCGATCCGGCTTACCAGCAGGGCATGGATGGCGCACGTGATTTTCTTGCCGGACTTTTGCGTGAAATAGGTTTGCAGGTAGATATCGTGCCTACGGATTTACATCCCGTGGTTTTTGCCACGCACGGCGGCGATCCCTCATGGCCGCATGTCATCATTTATGGACACTACGACGTTCAGCCGCCCGATCCGCTGAACCTCTGGACGACGCCAGCCTTCGAGCCGCAGGTGCGTGCTGGGCGTCTCTATGGTCGCGGGTCGGCGGATAACAAAGGTCCGCTGCTTGCGCACGTGACGGCGGTGGCGCGGTTGCTTGCGGAAAATCCGCAATTGCCGCTGCGCATCACCTTCGTTGTCGAAGGCGAAGAGGAGATTGGTAGCAAAAATTTCAAATCCTTCCTGCGTGCCAACCGGGCCCGCTTGGATGGCGACTTTGTTTTTCTCTCGGACACCGGGATCCCCTCCGCTGAGCAAATGGTGGTAACCGTCGGCCTGCGTGGACTCCTGACTTTTGAAATCGAACTCACCGGGCCGCGGAGCGATCTGCACTCCGGGCTGCATGGAGGTGTATTGCACAATCCTTTGCAGGCGTTGGCCGAGCTTTGCGCCAGTCTGCACACGTCGGATGGTCGCATCAATATCCCCGGCTTTTACGACTCGGTGGTGCCGCCGGAGCCGTGGGAGCGAGATGAGTTGGCCCGCGCCAACTTAAACGCGGCGGACTACCAGCGTTTTTTGGGAATCCCGCAATTCCATGTGCCGCCCGGTCAGACGCCATTTGAGGCGATTCGTTTTTGGCCGACGCTTGAGTTCAACGGATTTACCGGCGGCTACCAAGGTGAAGGGACGAAGACCGTCATCCCCAGCAAGGCTTCGGCTAAGGTCACCTGCCGTCTCGTTCCTAACCAAACTCCGGAAAATCTTCGCGAGGTCGTCTTCCGCACTTTGCGTGAACGTTGCCCGAAGGGTGTGACCCTGAAAATCATCGAGCAGCACGGCGCCACGCCCTACGTAGTCGTGCCACCTGATCGCTCGAATACGCCGCCCAACCAAAACCCAGTGTTGGCCCGCGCTTTTCGGGCGCTTGATGCCGCCGTGCGTGAGGTCTGGGAGCGCCCGGCACTCTATCAACGTGAAGGCGGTAGCGTGCCGCTACTCGCCGATATGAAGTCTGAGCTCGGGCTCGACTCCGTGATGATGGGGCTCTTTCAGCCTGAAGACAATTTGCACGCCCCCGATGAGAGCTTTGATCTCAATGTGATGCAAAAGGGGATTGAGACGAGTATGCGCACACTGGCCAAGTTGGCGGCGGGTTAAGTTCGCCAGTCCGATTGAACAGCAAAAAAAGCCGCAGCATGAGTGCTGCGGCTTGAGCTTAGGAAATTGGAAGCGAGTTACTTCTTTAAGATGACGAAGTCCACGCGACGGTCTTTCGCCCATTCGGTGGCGGAGCCGTCTTTCTTGGCGTCCGTCGAACCTTTTGAGAGAATTTCCAAGCGATCAGCAGCGACGCCGAGGGATTCGAGGAACTTCTTCACCGCATTGGCGCGGCGGTCGCCGAGGCCGAGGTTGTATTCGGAGGTGCCACGCCAGTCGCAATGGCCTTCGAGCAACATGTGTTTGCCGGCGTTCTCTTTTAGCCATTTGACGGCGGCTTCGATTTTCGGGCGTTGAGCTGCAGGAACAGCCGAACGGTCGAAGTCAAAATAGACGGCTTCGAGCAGGCCGCGGATCGTGAGCTCGTCTTCCGTGACACCCGGGGGCAGATTACGAGCTTCCAAGTCAGGAGCGACTTCTGAGGGCAGGGCGACCTGCGAGGGGTCGATAGTATTAGAGCCCATGCTGGTGGCGGCGTTGGGGTCGCGCTTCGGCTTTTTGGAGCAACCAGTGACGAGAATCACGCTGGCGGCGAGTGCGATGGAAAGGAGCTGCGCAAGTTTCTTCATATGAAAAACGGGTGTCGTAGTGAGAAAGTCTTTATCATTTAATGGCCCAGATAGGTGCAAGGTTAAACCCGGGACGGCCCACAGCCATCAAAAGACGGCCTCTACAATATACTCTCACGGCGCGGCCAAAGCAGGGTGGGTTGGTGAAGAAATCCTGAGAAGGTTTCAGGTGGCACTAATTCATAACACCGGGGTAAATCTTTGCCAATTGGATATTAACAAATTTGTTCATAAGTTGCTATTGGTGTCCATGTTCTGATTTTTTGACTTCCATTGTGCGAGAGGAAACCATTAATAGAGTTAATTAGTCAGATGTGACTCAATTCCGAAGCTAATGCATTCGTCTCTTAAATGTGGGGCGATTCGGTGATCCCCTTTAAGTTTACCCCCGCCCCATTTTTATCTGCATGCCCCGCGAAAAAGCTGTTGTTGAGCAACCTAGTGTTGCTGGTGAAAACAAGATTTTGGCTAAGGTGCAATCTCCCCCCCAATTGATCGTAGGTCTCGGTGCCTCTGCCGGAGGGTTGCGCGCTTTGGAGGCTTTTTTTCACGAAATGCCGGTCAGTAGTGGCTGCAGTTTCGTGGTCGTGCAGCACCTCTCTCCTGACTTCAAGAGCTTGATGGACGACCTGTTGGGTCGGCAGACGACGATGCGTATTCATCGCGTAGAGGAGGGGATGACTTTAGAGCGAGATAGCATTTATCTCATACCGCCCAAAAAACTCATGACCGTGGAGGGCGGGCGTTTGATGTTAACAGATCGTCTGGCTGATCGTCCTTCGGATTTGCCAATCAATGTTTTTTTGAAGTCGCTTGCGGCGGATGCGGGTTCGCGAGCCGTGGCGGTGGTTTTGTCCGGCTCAGGCACAGATGGCAGCGAAGGTGTGCGCGCAGTGCATGCGGCGGGTGGTTTGGTGTTGGTGCAATCGCTGGACAGTGCGGAGTTTGATGGCATGCCGCGCAGCGCTATCGCCACCTCTATGGCTGATTATGTGCTCGCTCCTGCGGAAATGCCGAAAGCGATCCAAGCTTACATCGAAGATCCAGATACACGGCTAGAGATCGGTCAAGATGGTGACGAGGCTGTAGTTTCGCCTGACGGGAAAGAGCCGAGTGAGTTTACGTCCATCTTCACGCTTTTGCGTCACGCATTTGGATTAGATTTTACGCACTATAAGACCGCCACGGTCGAACGCCGCATCCACCGGCGCATGGCACTCCGCAATCTCCAGGAAGCGGCTCGCTACGCTGAGCATCTCGAAAATAATCACGAAGAGCTAGATTTACTGTATCGAGACTTGCTCATCGGCGTGACGGAATTTTTCCGCGACCCCGCTGCGTTTGTCGCCGCGCGAGAACAGATTTACGACAAACTGCTCGCTGCGCCTAGTCGCGAAGAACTCCGGGTGTGGGTGGCTGGTTGCGCAAGCGGCGAGGAGGCGTATTCGCACGCGATTCTAATCGATGAGTGTGCCCGTGAGCACAATTACACCGGACGCATTTCTATCTTCGCCACGGATGTTCATCGCAGTTCCATCGAAGTAGCGTCCAGCGGTCTCTACCCGCGTGCGTCTCTGACGCATCTCTCTGAAGAGCGTATCACTCGATATTTTCGCCAAGAAAAAAACGGTCTGATGCGTATCAATGGAGACATTCGCCAACGCATTGTCTTTGCACCGCACAACTTGTTGAACGATCCGCCGTTCACGAAAGTGGATGTCATTAGTTGCCGCAATCTGTTGATTTATCTGGAGCCCGGCGCCCAAGAGCGGGTGATCGGTCTCTTCCATTATGCGCTGCGACGCGAGGGCGTCTTGTTCCTCGGTTCTAGCGAGGGATTGGGTCGGCTTGATCAGGATTTCGCGACGTTGGATCCGAGGCACAAATTTTTCCGCAAAACGCGTGATTCTCGGTTGCCGCTGGCATTCCGTCAGCCTGCGAAAATCACGCGGACAGCGCTGCCCGCCACGCTTGGCCTGACCTCTGCTGCGGCGACCAGCCAACAAGTGCTGACTCTGTTGCAAGCTTACGACCGGCTTTTGCAGAAGCATCTGCCGCCGGGGTTTATCCTGACCGAGTCGGGTGAAATTTTGCACTACAACGGAAATGCGGCTGACTTTCTGACTGCCGCTAGCGGACGGGCGCAGGAAAATCTTTTCAACCGCACGAGTGGTGATCTGCGGTTGGCAGTTACGACGCTCATCCCCAAAGTGCTGCGCACGCGTTCGCCGGCTTGGACGCATGGAGTGCGTCTGGAGCCCGCTCAAGGAGACGGCGTGGTGGCAGATTTACTTGCTACACCAATGGCGGATGAAAAATCCGGGCAGGTTTTGCTGCATCTCTCCTTTCAGAATCTGCGCTCACGTCTCGAACAGCTTGAGCCGGCAGCGCCAGTTTCTGCCGCCCCGCAAACTCACGAGAAATTCGAGACCGGCCAAGCCCAAGCGCATCGGATCGCCGACTTGGAGCTAGAACTGCAATCCACGAAGGAAAACTTACAGGCTACAGTGGAAGAGCTGCAGACGAGTAACGAGGAATTGCAGGCGGCCAACGAAGAGATGCTCGCTGCCAACGAAGAGTTACAATCTACCAACGAAGAACTGCACTCCGTCAACGAAGAGCTTTACACCGTCAACTCAGAGTTTGAGCACAAGAACCATGAGCTCAAATCCCTCAACGAAGACCTCGACAACCTACTTGCGGCCACTGCTACAGGCACGCTCTTCCTCGATCGCGACTTACGCATCCGGAAATTCAATCCTGCGATCGAACAAATCTTCCATCTGCTCCCACAAGATGTGGGCCGTCCGATTGAGCACATCGCCTATCATCTCGACGACCAAGCCGCCATGGTGGAGCAAATTCGAACCGTGCTCGCGACCGGTCAGCCAGTGGAGCGTGAGTTGCGCACGCACACGGGACGCTGGCTGCTCAAGCGTGTGCTGCCCTTCTATGCGACTCACCGCGCCGTAGAGGGAGTAGTGCTCACCTTCACCGATATCAGTCTCATCAAATCAGTCCAAAGTAAGCTCGACCTCGCGATGGTTTCCTCGCGGTTGGTGTGGTGGGAATGGAGCTTGGCCAATGACCGTCTAAATACGCACGCGAACGGGTGGTGCATCCTCGGCTACGAAATCGGTAGCCTTATCCCCTCTGCCCAGACTTGGTATAGTCTTACGCACCCAGATGATCTCCCGATGGTGAAGGCGACGTTGAACGATACCCTGCAAGGCCACACTGATGAGTGGGAGTGCGAACACCGCCTCAAGGACCGCGCCGGTGAATGGCGTTGGGTGCTCAATAAAGGCCGCGTCACTGAGCGGAACTCGGCGGGACATCCCCTGACCATGCTCGGCACCACACAGGACGTTCACCATCGTCACCACATGGAGACGCAAGTTCGACTGCTCAGTCACGCTATTGCGCAGGCCAATCTCTCGGTGGTCATCACCGATGCACAAGGTGGCATCGAATACGTGAACCCATTCTTCACCCAGATCACCGGTTACACGGCAGAAGAGGTGATCGGGAAAAATCCCCGCTTACTGAAGTCAGAGCGCACCCCGGCTTCACTCCATGCCGATCTATGGGCCACCATTTCGCGTGGCGATGTATGGCGCGGCGAGATGATCAATCGCCGCAAGGATGGAGCCGAGTATTGCGAGCGCCTAGCGGTCAATCCCGTGCGCGATCCGCACGGAGAAATTACGCATTTCGTGGCCGTCAAAGAGGATGTGACCAATGAGAAGCAGCAGGCGGAAGCGCGGGCCAAACTAGAGACCCAACTAGCGGAGGCCAAAAAAATGGAAACCCTCGGCACGCTGGCCGGCGGCATTGCGCACGATTTCAACAATTTGCTTACCGCCATTCTCGGCTATAACCGTTTCGCCATTGATGATGTCAAAGCCGGTGGTAAACCCGATGAAGCCCTGCATCAGGTCGAAGTCGCGGCCCGTCGCGCCGCTGATTTGGTCAGTCGCATCCTCTCATTCAGCCGACAGGAGAGCGACGCGCTACTGCCTCTTCAGCTTGGTCGTGTCTGCGAAGATACGCTCGCAATGTTTCGGTCCACTCTGCCTCCCGGTGTAGATCTATTATATCAGGACGATTCTCGCGGCGGAAAAATCGAAGGCGATTCGACGCGTATCCAGCAAGCGCTGCTGAACCTCTGCCATAATGCAGTCGAATCCATGGGTAAAGCTGGAGGGCGCCTAAATCTACGGGTGCAAGGCGTTTCGCTGGCTGAATCTGCTAGCGATGTCCAAGTCGGCCGATTGTATGCTGGTGATTATCTTCGCATTGAAATTGAAGACACCGGATGCGGCATGGACGAGGCCACGCTAGCACGAATCTTCGAGCCATTCTTTACGACTAAATCCGCTGCGCAAGGAGCCGGCCTTGGGCTTTCGATTGTGCACACTACGGCACTTACGCATCATGGGGCCATCCGGGTCAGCTCTCAGCTGGGCAAAGGCACCAAATTTGAACTCTATTTTCCAGTGACGACGGTCGAGGTTAGTGCGCCCGCTACCGACAAACACTCGGCTCCGCTGCGCGGTTTTGGCGAGAAAGTCGCCCTCATCGACGACGAGCGCTCCATAGCCGAACTCAATCGAGTCATGCTCAGCCGCTTCGGCTACAAACCACAAATCCTGCCCAATGCCTTTGCCTGTCAGCATGCTTTTCAGGCCGATCCGCAAGCCTTCGATATCATCGTCACCGATCAGACCATGCCTGGCATGACTGGATTGGAGTTGGCGGGTGCGTTGCGTCAGCAGGGAGTCGAGGTGCCGGTGTTGATCTTGTCTGGCTACACCAACGTCTTGTCTCCAGCCGACATCAAAGCCCTTGGCTCATCCGCATTCCTACAAAAGCCTTACGTCTTTGAAGACGTTCTGCAGGCGATGCGCGGGTTAATAAAAAAGAAAACTGCGACTACCTGACCTGTGCGGAATGCTCGGGATTGCGCCTGCGCTGCTGAGCCTTTTGCGTATCAACGTGCCCGACCCATCCGCTTCGCCTGCCATCATCCCTGAACGCCTTGAACGGCAGATGCGTTTCCTCATCGAGGCGGACAAGCTCAAGGAAGTCTTTCGCCAGTCGCTCGTCACGCAAAGCCGACGCCGTGAAAATAGCGCGGAGCACTCGTGGCATTTTGCCCTCATGGTCGCGACGCTTGCCGAGCACTCCAACCACCAGCCGCTTGATGTGCTGCGCATTCTCAAAATGGTGCTCATCCACGACCTTGTGGAAATTGATGCTGGGGATACCTACGCCTACGACGTCGCCAACCAAGCCGCCCAACACGAACGCGAGGCCCGCGCCGCCGACCGCATCTTCGGACTTTTGCCCGCAGACCAAGCCGCAGATTTCCGCGCTCTCTGGGACGAGTTTGAAGCCCGTCAGACGCCCGAGGCACGTTTTGCTGCCGCGTGCGACCGCTTTCATCCGATGCTGCTTAATTGCCTGACGGGTGGCGTCACCTGGCGAGCGCACGGCGTGACTTACGAGAAAGTCGTCGCTCGTAACGCTCATGCCGCCGAAGGCTCGCAAACGATTTGGGCCTATGCACTGCGGATGATTGACGAAGCCGCCGCTCGCGGCGACCTGCCGCACGGTTGAGGAACAGAGCGCGGCATGGTGCAAGTGGCGGAAGGGGAGGGATTCGAACCCCCGGAGCCTTGCGGCTCAGCGGTTTTCAAGACCGCCGCGATAGACCACTCTGCCACCCTTCCGGAACTGTAACAGGACAAGCGTTAGCGGAAATGTCCGGGTGTCGAGCCCGCAGTGGGCTGTGCCAGCCGCTACTTCGCCATGGCGGGCTCTGTCGTGGAGACGACAGGCGCGGCCAGCTTTGGCGAATAAACGCCTTGCTTGGCCCAGTGCGGATCGGCGGAAAGACGGGCGGCGTCGTTGACGATACGCAGCGCCTCGCGGAGGTGAATGTCGAAGACCTCGTCGTTAGGAGTTTCTTCTTCCTCCGCGTCTTCGTCTTTGGGTTCTCCTTTGTCGTCTTGGGCGGCGACGGCCGTTGCTTCGTCAGGTTTTATTGTCTCAGCCAGTGCGTCGGGCTTAGCCTCGGTTTGGCTGACAGCGGGCTCAGGTTTCTTCTCTTTTTCTTTCGCGCGCTCGGCGGCGACGGCATCAAGCAGGACTTCTTTGGAGGTAAAGTTTTCGGTGGAGAACTTTTTGAATTCGTCGCGGAATTTTTTGCGGGTGGCTTCTGCGGTTTCTTTTTCCGTGCGACGTATCCCTAGGTTGACGGAAAGAATTTTCTGTTCGGTGCGGGTGCGGAACCAATCAATATTGCGGCGCAGGAGGTCGAATTCTGGCAGGCTGTGTTGGCGCTGTTTGCTGGCGGTGGTCAAGGGGGCGAGGAAGTCCCGGGCGAGGGGTTGGCCTTGGAAGGGGGCTGCGCCGATTTCGTCCCAGAGGAAGGCGTGGGCTTCGGTGGCTTCGCCGACGTCGATGTATTCGTCGAGCGAGGGCAAAATAATGTCAGGGATGACGCCGCGCTGCTGTGTAGAGGCGCCACTGGGCAGGTAGTATTTTTGGGTGGTGAGTTTGGCGGCGCCGGGGCGGCCGTAATCGTTGGCGAAGCGGGGTAGGTAGTTTTCCATTTCGTAAACCACTTGCACGGTGCCTTTGCCGAAAGTGGAGGTGTCGCCGATGACGACGGCGCGGCCATAATTTTGGAGCGCACCGGAGAAAATCTCGGCTGCGGAGGCGCTAAAGCGTGAGGTGAGCAAGGCGAGCGGGCCGTCGTAGGCGATGTCGGGGTCGCGGTCGGTGCCGAGCGAGATGCGACCGAGGGAGTCCTCCACCTGCACTACGGGACCGCGGTCGATGAAAAGGCCGGTCAAAGAAATGGCTTCGCCGAGCAGGCCGCCGCCGTTGCGCCGGAGGTCGATGACGAGGGCGGTGGCGCCGTCGGCTTGGAGTTTTTTAATCAGTTCGGCCACGTCCTTCGTTGTGGAGGGCGAGGGTTCTTCGCCGGGGTTGTGGCCAGCTTCGCCGTAAAAGGAATTGAGCGTGATCACGCCAACCTTGGCGGTCTGGCCGTTGGGGTTGGGAACGTCGTAGAGGTGGGCGCTGGCGCGGGCTTGGTTGAGCTTGATGACGTCGCGGATGAGCGAGACTTGTTCGGTTTTGGCTTGGTCGGCGGCGTCGCGTGGCGCGAGGGTGAGCGTGACTTTGGTGTCTTTGGGGCCGCGGATCATGCGCACGATGTCGCGAAGTCGCATGCCGACGATGTCCACGGGCTCGGCTTTGTCTTGCTGCACCGCGATGATGCGGTCTTTGGGGTGAAGGTGTCCGCTCAAGTCAGCCGGGCCGCCGGGAGTGAGGCTGACGATGTTGCAGTAGCCTTCGTCGTCGAGGCTGAGCAAGGCGCCGATGCCGGTGAGGGCGAGGTTGATGTCGATATTGAAGTCATCGAGCGTGATGGCGGAAAAGTAATTTGAGTGCGGGTCGTAGAGCTGCATGAACGCGGTGAGGAAGCCCTCCTGCACTTCGGGTGCCTGCAGATCGGTGTTATTTTTGAGGAAGCGTTCGAGGCGGTGTGTGACGAGTTGCCGGGCTTCTTCGGGTTTCTTGCCGCCGAGTTCGGCAGTGATGAGTTCGAGTTTGAGGCGACGGCGCCAAACATCGTCGGCTGCCGCTTGGTCAGCGGGCCAGGGTTCTTTGCTGCGGTCGGGGGTGTAGGTTTCTTCGGTGTTAAGGTCGAGGCCTTGCGCGAGTGTTTCGTTAATCCAAGCGATGCGGGTGCGCACTCGCTCTTCGAACAGGGAGTGCATGCGGAAAGCGGCATCAATGTTGCCCTGATAAGCAATGGCTTCCTCTAAGCTGGGGCCGTAAAGTTGGCGCAGGGCTTTTTCGTCGCTGGCCGTGAAGTAAAGCCGCTGCGGGTCGAGCAGGGCCATGTAATCGGTGACGAGCTGGAGGTAGTCTTCGCGCTTGAGGTTCCCGCGGCTGAAGTGCGCGTAGTCGAGCATCTGCTTGAGGACGCGGACCTCGCTCTGCATCAGCGGTGTGGTGGTAAAGCCACTCTCTAGCGCCGGGCCGCGGGTGAGCGCGGCCAGCATTATGAGTAGAAGAGCGAAGCGGTGGCGGAAGGTCATGAATGAGTGGGAGCGAAAGGAGGGCGGGAATGTTCCTTCAAGAGAGGGACTACACAGCAAATATTCGGCGTGGGAAGAGCTTGGGTTTAGCGGCGATTCAGCAAATCGCGGGCCTCATCGAGCAGGCGCTTTTCTTCAGCGGTTAATGAGCCGAAGCCGCTGGCATTAATCTTGTCGAGAATGCGGTCCACTCGGATACGCAGGTCAGCATCGTTGCGGGGTTCGGTATTGCTGGTGGTGGTGGGAGCGGATTTGGACGGACGGCTGCGCAGCCATTGCGGCCAACGTAAGCCCGCCATTGGCGCGGTCGCGCGGTCGAGTCCGGCATTGGCATAAAAGAAGCGGTGATAAAGCCAGCCCGCCAACATGCCACCCAAGTGGGCCGAATGCGCCACGCCAGAGAAGCCACGGCCGGGCAGTTCGCTGAAAAGCAGGCCGAGCGATTCGACTCCGACCAATATGTAAGCGAGCACGCGGGGGCGCACTGTTACAGGCAGCACGAAGAAGAGCAGAAAGTTGACTTCGCGTTCGGGATAAACGCAGGCGAAGAAAATGAACAGAGCCATGACGCAACCGGATGCGCCCACGAGGTTGCCGCCGGGGGTCAGAGTTTGTGCGCCGAGCCAGGCAAGGCCAGCCAGTGCCGCCGCCGCCGTGTAGAGAATCGCAAACCTTTGCGATCCGAGCAACGGGGCGACTTCCCGGCCGATGAGAAAAAGCCCGAGCATATTGAGCAGGAGGTGAAGGACGCCGTCGTGCAGCAGTGAGTAAGTGAGCAACGTCCAAACTTTGCCGTGCAGCAGTCCCGGCGTGTTCAAAGCGAATAGGGCCGTGAAGCTATGGTTGTTCATCCAGCCCTCGAAAACAAATTGCACGACAGAAGCGGCGAACAGGGCACACAGTAGCCATGTGAGCGTGCTCGTCCCTTCGCGGGGGTAATCAGCACGCATGTAAGGGCGGTCGGAGAGCATCCCGGTCAACGTAGTCGGGATATTTCACCCCGACAAAGAGTTTTTTCAGCGAAATGACCACCTGCCAGCTTGGCAGAGTGAAGGTGACGGATCACGAGGTCGCGGCAACGAGGTCGCGGTGGGGTGTCGGCGCGGGCAGGTCTTGGAGCAGTTGGTCGATAGTCTGGTGGCCAAACGCCTGTCGGTGGACCTCGCGGAGGCGGTGGTGGTAGTGGGCGAGGACGGGATCTACTTTGTCGAGAAGCGTGCCGGACGGAGCCTCGCCTTGGCTTTCGAAGAGTTCTTTGAATTCGTCTAGCCGCATCGCATCAAGCGGGCGAGCGGGCTGCACACGCAGGTCGTTTTGATCGCGGCCTTCGCCGGGCGGTAGCTGGGCGATCAGGCCGAGCTCGTCGAGGCGGCCAAGACTTTCATTGAGCACTTGAGTGGGAACGCGGACGAGTTGGGCGAGGTCGCTGATAGACATGGGCGGACGGCAGGCTTTGAAGCGGCGGGCGATGAGCAGCAGCAGCAGCAGCGAGAGCCCTTCACGGGTGTGGTGCGAGAGGTTGTGCCACGCCGCCTGCGAGCTGCGGTAGTGGACGTTTTGCACCGCATAAGTGATCTGTCCGCCGACGAGCACGAAGAACCAGAAGAAATAAAGTCCGACCATCAAGATGGGCACCAAGCCCACGGAGCCGTAGAGGCTTTTATTAAACATGACGTTCCGGAAATAAAGGAACGCGAGCATGTTGTTTAGCAGTAGCAAGCCGGTCACCACGATACCGCCAAATACCGCCGCACTCCAGCGCACGCGAGTGTTGGGGATGAAGCGATAGAAGAAGGTCAAAAGGACTGCGAGGAGCAGCGCTGAAGAAAACGGCAGCAGCCATTTCAGGAGGTGCGTGATGTGCCCCGCCATGGGTAACTTCGCGACAAAGACCTGCAAAAATGCGCCCGCCGATAACAGCGTGAGCGAGGAGAAAAACAAAATCGCTCCCAGTGTGATGGCCGTCCAGTAATAGACCACGCGCGTCACAAGGCTGCGACCGCGCCTCACGCCCCAGACATCATTGAAGGTGTTCTCAATTGTAGTGAAAAGCTGGATGACAATAATCAGCAGTGTGAACACGCCAATCGCGCCCGCCGCGCCCGAGCGCGAACTGCTAATGAATTGATTGATGAGGTTGACCAGCTCTGGGTCCGAGGGTGCTTCAGTTGCCGCGACGGGTTGGGCCGAGTCCGGTGTGTTAAACGCGGGTGGGGTGTGATCCTTTTGGGCGGCGAGATCGTATTGGCTTACATGTGGCGCCACAAAGCTGATGGCATTGCTCAGGCTGCGAGCCATAATCGCCGGGTCACGATCCCCTAGCGCAAAACCGGCGATGAGCACCGCAAGGGCGATGAGCGGTCCGAGGCTCAGCAGTGAGCTGTAGCTGAGAGCGGCGGCGCGAGCGGCCACCTTTAGATCGCGCAGACCAGAGATCG
>JACCDO012037339.1_pt1 | contig 21928 bp, 17 predicted proteins | sample 7446101 | NCBI WGS metagenome assembly JACCDO01 (sample SAMN15323440, study PRJNA562643) | freshwater metagenome | isolation source: river surface water | place: USA:Blue River Watershed | collected 2017-08-16
AAAATATTGCCGATCAAATGGCTGTCAAAGTGACTGATGTTATTAAAAAGCTGACTAACTTAGGAGTTGAAATGCCTGACGAGGTCGATGGTGCTCATGACTGGTATTTGGATTTGGATTCCGCTCAGTTGGTGGCAGAGGCTTTTGACTTTGAAGTCGATAACCAAACATTTAATGAGGAAGAAATCTTGGCTGCTCAAAAATCTGCGAACGAACAAGAAAATCTGCCCTCGAGATCGCCCGTTATCACGATCATGGGTCACGTTGACCATGGTAAAACAAGTCTTCTTGATGCCCTAAGAAAAGCTCGCGTTGCCGAAGGCGAAGCGGGTGGAATCACTCAGCACATTGGTGCTTATACAGTGCAAGTTGAAGAAGCTTTAAAGAATTTGAAAGCTAAAAAAGACGCTCCTGAAGCGACCAAAAAAGACAAAAAGAAAAACGCACCGGCTGCTAAAACCTCTAAAGCCGACACTGCAAGCTCTGGAGAAAAACCCAAAGTAGGTCGATTAACCTTTTTGGATACTCCCGGCCACGCGGCGTTTTCTTCTATGAGATCACGAGGAGCAAAAATCACAGACGTTGTTATTCTTGTGGTTTCGGCTGTGGACGGCGTTATGCCTCAGACTCGCGAAGCTGTAGATCATGCTAAAGCTGCGGGTGTGCCAATCATTGTGGCTGTTAACAAAATTGATTTGCCAGAATCTAATCCTGATAAAATCAAAAAGCAGCTTGGTGATTTAGGAATCGTTCCCGAGGAGTGGGGCGGTGATACGATATTTGTTCACGTTTCGGCAAAAACAGGCGAAGGCTTGGATACTTTGATCGAAATGATTTGCGTGCAAGCTGAAATGTTAGAACTCAAAGCACCCAACCAAGGACCTGCTCGTGGTTCTATTATTGAAGCCAAACTCGATAAAGGTCGTGGACCTGCAGCCACTGTGTTGGTGCAAGAGGGCGAACTATCAGTAGGTGAATATATTGTTGCGGGCGTACATATGGGTCGAGTGCGAGCTTTGATCGACGATAAAGGCGTGCAAGTTAAAAAAGCAGGCCCCTCAACACCCGTTGAAATTCTAGGTTTGGGCGGAGTCCCTGATGCGGGCGATTCCTTGAATGCCGTGGCCGATGAACGTGCTGCGCGAACACTTGTAGAGCATCGAATTCAGCAACAACGCCAAGAGCATGCGGCTCATAAATCGTTTTCTCTGGAAGATCTCATGAGTCGAATGGCTGCAGGTGAAGTTAAAGAACTTCCTGTAATTTTGAAGGCTGATGTGAAAGGATCTGCAGAAGCTATTCATGCTGCACTCTTAAAAATTCCAGCCAATAAAGTTCGTCTCAAATTGTTGAGCGCGGGTGTTGGTGGAATCACAGAAAGCGACGTTCTATTGGCGTCAGCTTCTAAAGCTCTTATTTTGGGTTTCAATGTGAGACCCGACAACAAAGGCCAAGCTGAAGCCGAAAGACTGGGCGTACAAATTCGTACCTTTAGCATTATCTATGATTTGTTAGAAAACATCACAAAAATCATGGAAGGATTGCTGGAACCAACTTTCAAAGAAACTATGGTTGGTCGAGCCGAAGTTCGAAACGTGTTCAACCTCACAAAATCTGGAACTGTGGCCGGTTGCATGGTTATCAAAGGAAAAATTATGCGATCAAACACAGCTCGTCTCATTCGAGATGGCCGGGTGATTTACACTGGCAAGCTGTCGGGTTTGAAGCGATTCAAAGATGACGCTCGAGAAGTGGCCGAGGGCATGGAGTGTGGTATTTCAATTGAGAACTATCAGGATATCAAAACAGGCGATATCATTGAGTCGATTCACGTTGAAACCGTAAAAGGATTGTTGTCGGACGCTAACGCCTAGCTTCGATTCAAAGGATAAGAGTTTGTGGGATTAGCATTGGTTTGGAAACCTGCCGGTCCCGGAAGCCAGGATTATTTAAAAACCCTAAGTCGCGAACACCAATTGATTCGTTCCAAAAAAAAGGGACGATCTCAAATAGGTCATAGCGGAACTCTAGACCCTTTTGCAGAAGGGGTGTTGGTTGTTGGTTGGCAGGAGGGTACCAAACTTATTTCTCCTCTTGTGGGTGCAGACAAAACTTACGTAGCTGAGATTGTGTTGGGCCAAACAACTGAGACCTTAGACAGTACTTCTTCTGTGTTGGAGCCACCCGCAGATCAAAAGTCTTTGATTTGGGGGCGAATTCAGGAATTTTTAAAATCCGATATTCAAAGACAAAAATTTTTGCAAAAAATTATTGGGACTCACAATCAGGTGCCTCCTCGGTATTCGGCCTTAAAAATCGATGGGCAACGAGCCTATTCTATGGCCCGAAGCACGCAGTTTGATACAGACGAGCTCGACAAGGCGTTAGCCGAAAAAAAACGCGTGATTCAGATATACCAAGCCCAAGAGGTTTCGGTGCAGCCCGACTTGGGCACTTGGACTGTGCGCCTTGGGGTGAGTTCGGGAACTTATATTCGTTCTTTGGCGCGAGATTTTAGCCAGGAACTTGTGGGTTTTCCGGGTTACCTTAAAACTTTGGTTCGGGAGTCGGTGGGCCCATGGGAGCTAAAGCCAGAGCAGATTTTTCATTTGCTAACGCTCCAAGATTTAGGGCAAGTCTTTAATATTGTTGAAATATCACCCGAGTCGGCGCAGCTTTTAAAAAGTACGGGACGTTATGACTCTAAAAATTCTTCTGAGACTCCCAAAGACCCCGGCAGGCCCACGCTGCTTGTAGATCGTCAGAGTCAGATCCCGGTGGCCTGGGTTAAAAGTTTTGAGCCTTTAGAAATTGGACGAGTGTTTGTAGAAAATCCCCTGTAAAAATTATTGCGGTGTACGAGGGACTTGACCAAGTCCCTCAATGCCGACTAAGCAAAAGGGGTTAAAAAATTAAGGAGTTAAATTAAAAAAATGGCAATTACTAAAGAACAAAAGCAGGAGGTTATCCGTAACCATAAAGTTAGTGAGACGGATTCTGGATCTCCCGAAGTGCAAGTCGCTCTTCTTACAAATCGAATCAACAGTCTTTCAGGTCATCTGAAGGCTCATATGAAAGACCATCACTCAAGACGTGGTTTGTTGATGCTTGTTGGTCAGCGCAGAAGACTTTTGAACTATCTAAAGTCTGAGTCTGTAGCTCGATACAACAAAATCGTAACAGATTTAGGTCTCAGAAAGTAATATTCGATTTTCAAATATATCAATTGAACTACGGCCTCTACACGAGGCCGTTTTTTGTATTTGCGGGGCACGGTTGTGTTCGCGTGGACGCACACCTCTAATTATTCAGGGAGAGCTAAATCTATGACAACTAAACTTAATAATCCGGTGAGAGTTGAAACAACACTCGACGGTAGAAAACTTGTAATTGAAACTGGCCGATTTGCTAAACAAGCGCATGGCTCTGTTTTTATTCAGTTGGGTGAAACTTCGGCGTTGGTGACAACGGTATGCGACAAAGTCGCAAAAGAAGGCATCGACTTTTTTCCTCTCACAGTAGAGTTCCAAGAAAAATTTTACTCAGCAGGAAAAATTCCCGGCGGATTCTTTAAAAAAGAAGCTCGACCTTCGGACTGGGCAACTTTGAATGCTCGTCTCGTGGATCGTCCTATACGCCCGCTGTTTCCAGAAGGCTTTAGAAACTCAACACAAGTGGTTATCACTCTTTTGTCGTATGATGGCGAGAACGAGCCAGAAGCGATTTCAGGTTTGGGTGCTTCTGCCGCTCTTTTGATTTCGGATGCGCCATTTCATAAGCCCATTGCCACTGTTAGAGTCGGACGCCTAGATGGCCAGTATGTATTAAATCCAACACGTTCTCAGCTCGAGAAATCTGATTTGAGCGTTCTTGTAAGCGCTACACGCGATGCTGTTGTGATGGTTGAAGGCGGCGCTAAAAACGTTCCTGAAGATGATTTGCTTGGAGCTATTTATTTTGGTTTCGAAAAAATTTCTTCGCTCTTAGATTTGCAAGTTGAGCTTCAGAAAAAAGCTGGCAAACCCAAGAGAGAATTTGTGGCTCCTCAAAAAGACACAAGCCTCTCGGCAAAAATTCAAGAAATGGCTCAGCCCTTTTTGGCTAAAGCCTATGCTGAAAAACAAAAGTCTCTGAGATACTCTTTGTTGGATAAAGGTCTTGAAGAGTTGTGTGAAAAATTAAAATCAGAAAACTCATCAAAATCAGACGACGAAATGTCGGCGTTGATGGCTTTTGCTGAGAACGAATTCGAAGAAGCAAAATATCACTACGCTCGAAAATATACGATTCAGCAAAAAGCTCGAATCGATGGTCGAGCTTATAATCAAGTTCGTCCTATTGAGACCGAAGTTGCTGTGATTCCTAGAGTGCACGGTTCGGCCTTGTTTACTCGTGGCGAAACACAAGCTTTGGTTACAGTGACATTGGGAACAACCGAAGACGAACAACTCATTGATAGCGTACTTGGGAAGTTCAACAAAAAAGCGATGTTGCATTATAATTTCCCTCCATTCTCTGTGGGCGAAACTGGTCGATTTGGTGGAAACTCAAGACGAGAAATTGGTCACAGTGCGCTGGCCGAAAGAGCTGTATTGGCTATTGTTCCAGAATTCGAAAAATTTCCTTACACAATTCGTATCGTGTCTGAAATTCTTGAGAGTAACGGTTCTTCTTCTATGGCTTCAGTTTGCGGTGGAAGCATGGCGCTTATGGATGCCGGCGTTCCCGTGAAAGATGCTGTTGCTGGAATTGCTATGGGTCTTATGAAAGAAGGCCAAGATATTGTGATCTTGTCGGATATCTTGGGCGATGAAGATCATTTGGGCGATATGGATTTTAAAATCTGTGGAACCAAATCGGGTGTGACTGCAATCCAGATGGATATAAAAATTGAAGGTGTAAGTCGAGAAATCATGAAGAGAGCTCTCGATCAAGCTCGAGAAGGTCGATTGCATATTTTGGGCGAAATGGAAAAAGCCATCAAAGTGAATCGTGGTGAGTTATCTAAATTTGCTCCCCGAATTACAACCATTCAAATTAATCCAGAGAAAATTAAAGATCTTATTGGCCCCGGTGGTAAGAATATTAAAAATATTGTGGCCACAACCGGAGTTAAAATTGACATTGATGATTCTGGAAAAGTGAACGTGGCTTCCAACGATCCGTTGGCTACACAAAAAGCTCTCGACATGATTAACGGCCTCACAGAGGAAGTCGAAGTGGGCAAAATTTATATGGGTCAAGTCTATCGTATCGAAGACTACGGCGCTTTTGTGGAATTGATTCCCGGAACCGACGGCCTTTGCCATATCTCTGAACTAGACACAAAACGAGTCCAGTCTGTTCGTGATGTCGTAGACATTGGCGATCAGATTCCTGTGAAAGTCCTAGAAATTGATCGAACCGGAAAAATTAAGCTTTCTCGTAAAGCCGCTCTTCCGCAAAATCAAGGAACTCAGTCTGGCGCGGGAACTCCGAGCCCACGATCCTAAGGGTTACACATTATGATTCGCTTGCCCCGGCAAAAGAAAATAAATCTCAAACCGGGGCTCAGTTTGTGGGTTGAAACCCATCCTGCGGCTTTGAGTTCTGCTGTGGGGATATTTTTCGCCAAAGGAAGTCGTCACGAGCCCAAGGGCCTCGAGGGTGTTTGCCATTTGCTGGAACATTTTTTGTTCAAGGGCACAACACAAATGAGTGCCGACGAGATATCTCGAAGCATCGAACGGCATGGCGGAGAAATAAACGCCTACACAGATAGAGAGCTAACTTGTTTTCATGCAACTATGCCGCACGACAAGTGGGATCTGGCTTTCGAAGTCTTATGGGACATGATCTTTGATGCTCGGCTTGATCCTGAAGAATTCGTAAAAGAACGCGAAGTCGTAATTCAAGAACTTAAAGGCTACGAGGATTCTGCAGAAGACGAGTTTTGGGATTTGTTTTTTGAGCAATCATTTGGAAATCAAAATCCTGTAGGGCGAAGAATTGCGGGACTTGCCAGTCAAATTCCTAACCTGAGCTACGAAAAAGTCACAAAATTTATACAAGAAGAATTTTTGCCAGCCGAAAAAATCATTGTTGTTGTGTCGCCCTATAGTGCCAAAGAAATTGAATTCAAAATACGCGAGCACATGGCGGCTTCAACCAAACACTTGTGGGCCGATTCGCTAAAAAGGCCCGTGATTCAATCGCCTAAAAAGAAAAATAAAGATTTAGCTTATTCTGTTTATAAACAATCTGAATTTCAGAAGTTTGATTCTGACCAAGTCTATGTGGGGTTTAGTTATCCGGGTGTAGCCGTATCGAGTCGAGACGAAGTTAATTATTCGATGGTGGCTACGCTGCTGGGTGGAGGCTCCAGTTCGAAGCTCTATAAAGAAATTCGAGAAGAACATGGATTGGCTTATTCTGCAGGGGCTTTTTTGAATAGCCATTCGGATTCGGGTCTTATCAATGGTTATTTTGTGACAGATAAAAAGAAAGCTGTTCATGCCGTGAGTTTGGCAGCAAAAGTGTGCTCGCAAATTTCGCGCGGAATCGAAAAACAAGATTTTCTATTTTTAAAAGATTTAGCCCGAGGCTCTTTGTATTTAGGGTTTGAGGGTGTCGCAGCGCGCATGGAAGCCATTGGTCGACAGTGTTTGCTTTTGGGTTATGTGATGAATATCGAGGACACTTTAAAAGACATTGAGAGACTGACTATTAAAAAAATCAATGAAGTCCTGGTGAATTTTGCGCAGGAACCTTTTTTGTTTGCGCTCGGCCCTGTGAGTCGCTCTGATTTTGCTAAGTATAAAAAGGCATGGGTTGATTCGTATTAAAAATAATGATTTTTTGTGTTGATGAGCACAAATCAAAATCAAAACACAGTTCAACTCAAATGGAAAAAACTTAACTCGCAAGCGGTGATCCCTAAAGTCGCATCTTTGGGCGCAGCTTGTTTTGATTTGTGTGCCGTTGTTGATGGCGGCGAAAAGACAATTCAACCAGGCGAAATATTTGCTATTCCAACAGGTTTGGCAGTGGAAATCCCTTTAGGTTTTGAGTTACAGGTTCGAGCACGAAGTGGCTTGGCGTTAAAAGCGGGTTTGTCTTTGGTTAATGGAATTGGCACTATAGATTCCGACTACAGAGGCGAAATAAAAGTTATTGCTATTGTTCAGGGGGCTCAACCTTTGGTTATCAAGACTGGCGACAGAATCGCGCAAGCCTTAGTGAGTGTTGTTATTCCTGTAAGTCATCAAGAGGTGACAGAGCTTAGTTCTACAGAGCGCGGCCAAGGTGGCTTTGGATCTACCGGTATCGCAACACAAGGCGCACAGGTTTAAATAAATATGGAACTTAAAAACGTATTGGTGTGTGGTGCTGGGCAAATGGGCTCGGGCATTGCTCAGGTATGTGCTCAGGCTCAAAAGTCGGTTGTTGTATTTGATTCGTTTGCTAAATCTATAGAAAAATCAAAAGCAACAATTTCTAAAAGTCTCGCGAAATTGCACGAAAAAGGGCAACTCAAAGAAGACCCCAAAACTGTTGAGTCTCGAATTCGCTATTTAGAAAAGCTCGATAACTCAGTTCAGGGCGTTGATATAGCTATTGAGGCTGTAAACGAAAACTTTGAAATCAAGAAAAGTCTTTTTCAGTCACTAGATTCTATAATTAAGCCTGAAGGAATTTTGGCTTCAAATACTTCGTCGATAAGCATCACCAAGCTTGCGGCAACAGTCAAAAGATCGAACCGATTTGTGGGGATTCATTTCATGAATCCTGTACCGCTTATGAAACTCGTTGAGCTTATTTCTGGACTTCAAACGGATAAAGCCGTTTTAGAAATGGCTCAAAAGTTTTCTCATGAGCTTGGAAAAACAACAATAGTTTCCAAGGATCAATCGGGTTTTGTTGTGAATAGAATTCTGATGCCCATGATTAATGAGGCCGTCTATGCCTTGTCCGAAGGTTTGGCCACAGTCGAAGATATCGATGCTGGAATGAAGCTAGGAACTAATCAGCCCATGGGGCCTTTAACCTTGGCGGATTTTATAGGGCTAGACACTTGTTTGGCTATTATGCAGGTTTTGTTTGAAGGATTTGGAGATTCAAAATACAGGCCCTGTCCCTTGCTAAAGCAATATGTTGAAGCCGGATGGTTGGGTAAAAAGTCAGGAAGAGGTTTTTACAAGTATGACGCCTGATGTACTTCTTGTTGAAAAGAAGCAAATCAAATCTGGAACCATAGAGATATGGACTTTAAATCGCCCAGAAAAATATAATTCAATTAATTCACAAGTTATTAAGCGTCTCGAGTTTGAAACTCGTCGTTTGCAATCGGATTTGTCGAAATCGCTAACGAGTGTTCGAGCTTTAGTTTTGGTTGGCGCTGGAGACAAAGCCTTTGCTGCCGGTGCAGACATTGCGGAGATGGACGACTTTGATAGAAGTCAAGCGATTCAGTTTTCCAAAGCGGGTCAACAAGCGTTTGGGCGTCTCGAAGAATTGCCTATTCCCTGTGTAGCAGCCATTGGGGGTTTTGCCTTGGGTGGTGGATTGGAGCTAGCTCTTTGTTGTGATTTTTTAGTTGGCACACCTGCAGCTTTGTTTGGTCAGCCCGAATCTCATTTGGGTTTGATTCCAGGTTTTGGTGCTACAGTGCGATTTGTTGAGCGCATGGGAGCGCATAAGGGTCATGAATATTTGTTGTCGGGCAAAAAAATTAAAGCCGATGAAGCGTATAAATTTGGTTTGATAGACCGATTGTTGCCTGAAGGAAAAAATGTTCTCGAAGGATCTTTGGAGTTTGTTGAGGAACTGATTGGCAAGGCGGGCCCGGTGTCTATTGCGCGCATCAAAAAATTAATACGCGCGCAAAAAGACAAATTGTATGTGGAGTCACTTGAGTCCGAGGCAAAATGTTTTGGAGAAATATTTGATACTATCGACAAAGAAGAAGGCGTCACAGCCTTTTTAGAAAAACGAACTCCACAGTTTAAAGGTCGATAGAAAGAGTGATGATAGTTTAAGTAGTGTTAAATGTTACCAGGTAAAACCTAGTGACAATTTTAGCATGGGGTCTAAGTCTACAAAGCCCTGATTGAGTTCTTCGTTGTGCGATAAGGGTTGTATCCATTCAAGTCTGCAAAAAAGCTTTTGGCGTTCTGAGACCTCAATAGAACTTTGTAATCCTACGGTGCATACCGATTCAGTGTTGTTGATATCGAAATATTGTTTGCATCCCACATTGGCAAAAGCCATTAACTTGGGACGATCTCGTTTAAATACGGATTCAGATTCTGTGTGGAACTGAATCTCGGTATTTGCGGTTACGCAGCTTTGTTCGATGTCGGTAGAGTCGGCCTCGAGTCCTGCTCGAATTTGGTGAGTGATGTGTGGAGTGTAGAAAAATTTCCATTCGCGCTGACATGAAGCTGTGATGCCGCCTCTGTTTAGCTCGACCTGATTGTCGGTGTAGTTGTAAACCCTTTGGGTTGTGGGTGAGGCTTCGAAGCCAACCCACGAGTGGACATCGTTTTGAAGTTCGGAGCCGGTTTCAGAGGGGTTGGAATGCTCGTAGTGAATGTTGGCTCCCACTAACCAGGAGCGGCTTTCGTTGGGATCTTCAAAAAACTGTTTGCTAAGTTTGAGTTCTATTTTTTCGAAGTAATCAAGATAAATGCGACCTTGTTCGTCGCGAAGGTAATAGGCGTTGTCGATCAGGCGTTTTTGACTAAAAAAACTATTCGTCAATTCACACGAAAATATTTGGGATGCTAAATTGTTAGGATCTTGGTCTTTTTGTGTATAAAAAATAGAATTGCAAAAAGTCAGGCCTTCGTCGTTGCCACCAATAATATCGGCGTCGTTGGCGTGACTTAGAAAAAGGTCTTTTCTGGATTCTTGGGCCAGGCTGAGAGTGTTCAAAGCTATAAACACAAAAGTTAAAAATAGTTTGAAGACCTTCAGCATGACGCAGCTTTTAATCTTTAAGACCAGCCGAGCCAAGAGTTGCAAAGAGAAATTAATACTCATTGAAAAGGTGTAGATGCGCGTATAGCCTTTAGGGCATCTATGGCAAGTTATAATCCAAAAACACCTATCTGGTCTGATATCTTTTTAAATGACGATCACAAGTCACTGGCTGAAATGGTTCGAGAATTTTCTCGAAAAGAGATTACGCCTATGGCTCAAAAAATTGATGAACAACATATGTTCCCAAAGGAAATCATCTCGAAAATGGCGGACCTTGGGCTTATGGGAATCATGGTAGACCCAAAGTGGGGTGGTGCAGGTTTGGATTCGATGTCTTATGTTACGGCGCTCGAGGAAATTTCGGTCGCTTGTGCTTCGACCTCAGTTATCATGAGTGTCAATAATAGTTTGGTTTGTTACACCATCGAAAAATACGGAACAGAAGCTCAAAAAGAAAAATATCTTAGAGCTTTGGCGACTGGCCAAAAGTTAGGTTGCTATTGTTTGTCGGAGCCTGGCAGTGGTTCAGATGCTGCAGCCATGAAAACTCGAGCCGAGAAAAAAGGCAATAAATGGGTCATAAACGGTGTTAAAAACTTTATCACCAATGGTCGAGAAGCCGATGTCGCCATTGTGTATTTGATCACCGATCCAGCAGCTAAACATAAAGGCATTTCTGCTTTTATTTTGGAAAAGTCTATGAAGGGCTACACTGTAGGAAAAGTTGAAAACAAGTTGGGAATTACAGGTTCGAGCACCACGCAAATTGTTTTGGAAAACGTGGAAGTCGGCGAAGAACAACTTTTGGGTCGACCGGGCGAAGGTTTTAAATTGGCCATGAGCACTCTTGACGGTGGAAGAATTGGAATTGCAACTCAGGCTGTGGGAATTGCAAGAGCAGCCCTAGAAGAAGCTCTTCGATATAGTCTAGAGCGAGAGGCTTTTGGAAAACCCATTGCAGATCTAGGAGCCATTCAAATTCATTTGGCCGAAATGTCGACAAAAGTCGACGCAGCAAGATTGTTGATTCGACAAGCAGCCTACAAAAAAGATCGCGGGCTGCCTTATTCTCGTGAAGCAGCTCAGGCTAAACTGTTTGCAGCCGAAACAGCCATGGAAGTTACAACTCGTGGCATTCAGGTTTTGGGCGGCTACGGCTATACAAAAGACTATCCCATGGAAAGACACTTTAGAGATGCCAAGATTTGCGAAATTTACGAGGGCACCTCTGAAATTCAAAGAATCGTAATTGCTCGAAATCTAGTGAAAGAGATTCAAAGCTAAAATGATGAATGTTAAAGCCATTGGCGCTTTTTCTCCCAAAGAATCTTTGGGGCCTTTAAAAATTGAGCGTCGTGTTCCCAGACCCGAAGATATTGTCATCGAAATTAAATATTGTGGCATTTGCCATTCCGATATTCATACTGCGCGCTCGGAATGGGGCGAGTCTCAATACCCATGTGTTCCTGGGCACGAGATTGTGGGAATTGTTGTTGAGGCTGGTAAAAAAGTAAAGGGTCTAAAAAAGGGCGACTGGGTTGGCGTGGGGTGTTTTGTTGATTCTTGTAAAAAGTGCGAGAACTGCAAAAATCACGAAGAACAATATTGCGAAAAAGCTGTTTATACCTATAACTCAAAAGAGCTCGATGGCGTGACTCCAACTTTGGGGGGCTACGCCTCTCACATTGTTGTAAGATATTCGTACGCTCATAAATTAAAAAAGAATCTTCCTTACGAAAAAATCGCTCCACTTTTGTGCGCGGGTATCACCACTTATTCTCCCTTGAAAAGGGTTGGACTCAAAAAGGGTCACAAACTTGGAGTCATAGGCTTAGGTGGGCTCGGGCACATGGCTGTGAAGTTTGGTAAAGCCATGGGGGCCGAGGTCACTGTGTTTAGCACTTCGGCCAACAAAAAAGACGACGCAAAAAAATTGGGCGCAAAACACTTTGTTTTGTCTACGGATGCAGATCAAATGAGCTCTCTACAAGGCAAATATGACTTTTTGCTGAACACCGTGGCCGCAAAACATGATTTTGCTCCCTACATGGAAACGCTGAAAATTGGCGGTGAGATGATTTTGGTGGGGGCTTCGCCAGAAACACTCGATCTCAGTGCCTTCTCAGTTATTATCGGACGAAAATCTATTTCGGGATCTCTCATAGGCGGACTTCGCGAAACTTCATAAATGTTAGATTTCTGCGCAAAGAAAAAAATATTTTCGGAGATAGAGCTAATATCTCCATCGCAAATCAACGAGGCCTATGAGCGAACTTTAAAATCACAAGTCAAATACCGATTCGTGATGGACATGAGTCGCCTTTAAAGAACCTAATAGTCTCAAGGGTTTTTAGAGATAAAAATATACTTGTTAACAAATAGACAAAGCGGGCTGCGAGTTTTAAACTTGAGTTCTAAAGTATGAAACATATTACGCTTTATCTATGCTCATCTATTGGTAAAAAAACAATCATGGCAGTTACCGGACTTATTTGGTCGGGTTTTGTTCTGAGTCACATGATAGGCAATTTGCTTATTTTTGTGGGTGCCGAGGCCTACAACAAGTACTCGCACTTGTTAATTTCAAATCCGGCAATTTATCTGGCAGAAGGAGCCTTGTTGGTAACAATTTTGGTTCACGCCTTTGATGGAATCAAGTTGTCGTACGAGAACAAAGTTGCTCGGCCTCAAAAATATGCTGTGCCTCCCTCGCCTCAAAAAGGGGCCTCGATTGCATCGAAGTCCATGATTTTTACGGGATCTTTGATGTTTGCGTTTTTGATTTATCATCTCATCACATTTAAATTTGGACCACACTACACCGTAACTTATAACGGCGTAGAAATGCGCGACATTTTTAAAGTGGTTGTTGATGTGTTTCAGAATCCTATTTACGTCGTGGGCTACGTTGTTTGTATGTTTTTTGTGGGTCTACACCTGAGTCACGGATTTCAATCGAGTTTTCAGACTTTAGGATTTTATCACCCCAAGTACACACCATGGATTAAAAAATTTGGGTGTTTTTATTCGTTCGTTGTAGCAGCAGGATTTGTGGCTCAACCTATTTATGTATTTTTGGTTTACTAACTAAAGAGAAAAAAAATGACTACATCAAAAGAAACATCATCAAAACTCAATTCAAAATGTCCGACTGGACCCATTCAAAGTTCTTGGGAACGAACCAAGTTTGATTACAAGTTGGTGAACCCTGCGAACCGTCGTAAGTTTACCGTGATTGTCGTGGGGACTGGACTTGCGGGAGCCTCTGCTTCGGCAACTTTGGCGGAGCAGGGCTACAAAGTTAAAACATTTTGCATTCATGATTCGCCAAGAAGAGCACACTCTATTGCCGCTCAGGGCGGAATAAACGCTGCTAAAAACTACCAAAACGATGGCGACAGTGTTTACCGTCTTTTTTACGACACAATTAAAGGCGGCGATTACAGAGCTCGCGAGGCCAATGTTTATCGATTGGCCGAAGTCAGTCGAAATATTATCGATCAGTGCGTAGCTCAAGGTGTTCCGTTTGCTCGAGAATACGGCGGACTGTTGGCTAATCGAAGTTTTGGTGGCGCACAGGTATCTCGAACATTTTATGCCAAAGGGCAAACGGGTCAGCAGCTTTTGATTGGTGCCTACCAAGCCATGATGAGAATGGTTGGTAAGGGCGCTATTACGCAATATTCTCGCCGTGAAATGGTGGATTTAGTTGTTGTAAATGGTAAAGCCCGAGGAATAATTGCAAGAAACCTTGTCACCGGCGAACTCGAAAGTCACGAAGCTGATGCCGTGCTTTTGGCAACAGGTGGATATGGAAACGTATTTTATCTATCTACCAACGCCAAAGCTTCAAACGTTACGGCATCGTGGAGAGCTTATAAGCGAGGAGCCTTTTTTGGAAATCCTTGCTATACGCAAATTCATCCAACTTGTATTCCTGTGTCTGGCGACCATCAATCTAAGCTGACACTGATGAGTGAATCTTTAAGAAACGATGGTCGAGTTTGGGTTCCAAAAAACAAAGGAGACAACAGAGTTCCAAGTGATATTCCCGAAGACGAACGAGATTATTATCTAGAGAGAGTTTATCCAAGCTTTGGAAATTTAGCTCCAAGAGACGTCTCCTCAAGACAAGCCAAATTTAGATGCGACGAAGGCTATGGTGTAGGTCCCTCTAAACTGGCCGTATATTTGGATTTCGCAGACGCTATTCGTAGAGACGGAGAGTCTGCAGTACGAGCCCGTTACGGAAACTTGTTTGAGATGTACGAAAAAATCACCGACGAAAATCCGTATAGAACTCCAATGAGAATATTCCCCGCAGTTCATTACACAATGGGTGGACTCTGGGTAGATTACAACCTGATGAGCACTGTTCCTGGGTTGTTTGTTCTAGGAGAGGCGAACTTTTCGGATCACGGCGCAAACAGATTGGGGGCCTCGGCCCTTATGCAAGGACTTGCAGATGGTTATTTTGTAGCTCCTTACACTGTAGGAAATTACTTTGGTTCGGAGAAATTCGAAAAAGTATCTACCGATCACGAGGCATTTAAAGAAGCTAAAAACAGCGTCGAGCAAGTGCAAAATAAATTCCTTTCAAACAAAGGAACCCGAAGTCCCGAAGAATTTCACCGCGAATTAGGCAAAATCATGTGGGATCAATGTGGTATGAGTCGAACTGAGTCGGGACTGAAAAAAGCGATTCAAGATATCAATTCTCTAAAAGATAGATATTATCAAGATGTTCGAGTTATGGGCGAGCCTAATGCTTTAAATCCTGAACTCGAAAAAGCAGGTCGAGTAGGAGATTTTATTGAGCTAGCGGGCTTGATGTGTCGAGACGCTCTCGAAAGAAATGAATCCTGCGGAGGACATTTCAGAGAAGAATATCAAACCCCCGATAACGAAGCCAAACGCGACGATGACAATTTTTGTCATGTAGCTGCATGGGAATATCAGGGTCAATCGAGTCAGGCCTTAAGGCATGTTGAGAATTTAAAATTTGAAAACATCAAGCTGGCTCAAAGAAATTACAAATAAGAAGAGGTGTTAAAGTGGCACATCATTCACACGACAATCACGAATCTGGTTCTTCTAAAGACCTTAATTTAAAATTGCGCATCTGGCGTCAAAAGAACTCTAAAGTTGAAGGTGAGTTCAAAGAATACGAGATGAAAAACGTGAGTCCCGACATGTCTTTTTTGGAGATGCTCGATATACTCAACGTGCGTTTAGTTAAAGAGGGCCAAGAGCCCGTTGCTTTTGACCACGATTGCAGAGAAGGTATTTGTGGGAGTTGTAGTTTGGTTATCAATGGCGATCCCCATGGACCTCAAAAGGCTACAACCACCTGTCAATTACACATGCGTAAATTCACTAACGGTGACACCATTGTCATTGAGCCCTGGAGAGTGGGTTCGTTTCCAATAATTAAAGATCTGGTTGTTGATAGATCGGCTATGGATAGAGTTATAGCTGCGGGCGGATTTGTGTCGGTAAACACGGGAAGTGCGCAGGACGCAAACTGCGTGGCTATTCCAAAAGAAAAAGCGGATTTAGCTATGGATGCGGCAACTTGTATAGGTTGTGGTGCCTGTGCGGCCGCTTGTAAAAACTCTTCACTGATGTTGTTTACCTCTGCAAAAGTTTCTCATTTGGATCTGCTCCCACAAGGGCAAGTGGAGTCCGAACGTAGGGTTCTAAATATGGTTAGGCAAATGGACAAAGAAGGTTTTGGAAATTGCACTCTAACCGAAGCCTGTGAAGCGGCTTGCCCTAAAGAAATTAAAATTGAAAACATCGTCAGAATGAATCGATTGTTTATTAAAGCCTCTGTCAAAGAAAGACCCGCCCAAGAAGGTGGCGGCGGCTTTGGTTGATCGGTAAGTATGCGACTATTGCCCGAACATAAAAACCAAATTTCCTGGGACTGCTCTGATTTTCAGGTTGAATTTATTATTCAAAAAAAATCTACACACTTGGATCCTAAGTCCATTTGCTGGGTTGCGCTTGAAAAATCCTTTATCAAAAAATATGCGGCAGAGCCTGTTTGCAAAGAGTTTTCTGAGAGAATAATTAAAGACTCCGAAAAATTTGTTGCAGAAAACTCGGGCGACACTATCGGAAAAGAACCCTATTCCAATTGGGCCTATTCTTATACAGAGGGTGGTTCGCTAAACATTTTAGGTATCGAGAATTCGCTTACGCCATTTATGTGGCATGAGGCCATTCGTAAATCTTTAGCGGGCCTAATAGGAAAAGCAGAAAGCACAAAATCGAATATCGTTTTAGATTTATCAAGAATCACCCTAGAAGCTCAGCAACTCGTTGTTGAGGCTGTTGGAGCCTTGGTTGAGATAAATTCATGGAGTTCTCCTTCGTACAAAAAAGCCAAAAAAGATCCGCAGGATTCCAAAAAGTCTTCCAAAGAAAAAGAAAAACTTAAAGTCTACGTGACTACCAAAATGTCGCCCAGTGCTTTGAAAACGCTGTCGCATAGAGGGCAGGTGTGGGGTCGTTCTTTGAACTTGGTTCGCACATTGGCCGAACGTGCAGGAAATGATCTGCATCCAAAAACCTATGTGGAAGAAATCAAAAAGCTTTGCAGTGCCGAAAAAATATCTTTCGAGTATTGGGATGAAAAGACACTCACCAAGAAGAATGCGGGAGCCTTTTTGGCGGTTTCGCAAGCAAACACAGGTCAGACTTATAGCGGAATTGTTGTTTTAAAAACGCGCTCAAGAAATGCAAAAAATAAAACACTCAAACATTTGAGTTTGGTCGGCAAAGGCCTTTGTTATGACACTGGCGGGTACAACATAAAAACCGGCAGCTATATGTATGGAATGCACGCTGACATGACGGGTTCGGCGGTCGCTCTAGCGACACTTCTTTTTATGAGAGAAGTCGGCGAAAACTTAAATATAAGTTGTTGGTTGGCTATTTCTGAAAACCTTATTTCTCCTACGGGATTTCGTCCTAACGATGTTGTTCAAACAGCTAAGGGCCTAAGTGTAGAGGTCATCGATACCGACGCCGAAGGTCGCATGGTGCTGGCTGATACTTTGTATTTTGCATCGTCTGAAAAGCCCGACCTCTTGGTTGATTATGCAACTCTTACAGGTGCTGCGACTCGGGCTATAGGAATAGATCATTGTGCTGTGTTTTCTAATCAGCCAAGTTGGTTAGATCTTGCTACAGAAGCTGGAGTTTTAAGCGGTGAAAGAGTGTGGGGATTTCCCCTAGGTGGAACTTTTGAACGTAGTTTAAAGTCAGATATTGCCGACATTAAACAGTGCTCTAAAACGGTTTATTGCGATCATATTTATGCGGCGACTTTTTTGTCTCGCTTTGTGGATTCCGAAGTTCCGTGGGTTCATGTTGATTTAAGCGCCCACGAATTTAGTGGTGGCTTAGGGCTAGTTCCCAGCGACACCACGGGCTTTGGGGTTTTATTCACGCAGCGTTTGGCGAGTTTTATTTAGATTCAGTTTTTTGAGTTGGATTTGAGCTCTCTTTGATAGCTTTGTAAGTTTCCCATTTGCGGATAAATACTTTTAGCTTTTGATCGAGATAGCTTTGTTCAAAATAATCTAAGACCTCGGGCAAATTATCTTCTGAGTAAATATCGCTGCCAGGGGATCCTTTGGTGAGTTCTTGGGTGCTAAAATAAGGCACTGGAAACAAGGCACCCAACAATACAGACCCAAGCGAAAGAGATCCAGACGGAGGTCCTAAATCTGGAATTTTACCTTTATCAAGGACTTCTGAGTCGATACCCGAAATAGCTGCCGAATAAAGCATTTCTTGGGAGAGTTTGTTTTCTGCCTTGAGCTTATGAAGTTCGGCGGCTTTCTCTTTAGTAATGGCTTCAGCAAGTTCTAAGTCTCTTATGGATAAATCTTTTGGTAGCTGCGAGGCTACTACCATTCTTAAGGTCATGGCGGCGTCTAGGCGATATTCTTTGTAGTATCCCGCTTTCAACAAAGTTGAAACTTTTTCCACAAGACGAATTTTTTCGTCGGCGGTCATGGAATCGATGAGCCTTTTGAAAGCCACAGTTTTGGGGCTTGATAGATTCTTCTCGTCGAAGAATTTTATATTTCGAAACGTTTTTACAGCAGGATATTCGGAATTGATATTTTCGGAATCTGCCTTTGGATATGACTCAATATCGGGAATTGAGTTAAGCAAGGCCATGAAAGAAGCTTTGTCGGCATAGTTTGCAGCGAGAATTCCAAGTGACTCCATGATATGCCCTTTGTAGCTATCGTTTGCGAGTTGGCTTTCGTTGCCTTGAGAGGCGTCATTCCAGTGACCTGCGCCCCATTTTGAACTTTCATCGTATTTAGAAATTAAAAAATTTCGAGTTCGTTCGAGTAAAAGGGAACTCTCTTTATAGTCTTTAATTTTATTGTTTAAGGATCGATTAATAGCGGTAAGAGCTTTTGAACTTACCCTATAGGATTTAGAATTTAGGTAAGGCTTGTAGTTTTCGAAATCGGGAAGAGGATCAGACTCTATAAGAACTTCAATCACACCAGCAGTGTTGGGGTTTTTAGCAAGAGAAGTGGCATTCACACCCATGAACCGATTTCTTAAGTAAAGTCCCGTGCGTGACGGTAGTGTTTTGTTTTGACTGGTGTCGTAATTCGATTGAGCAAGCATTCGCACGACTCGCTCTAGATTGAGTTTGATACTGTCAGATTTTGTTTTTAAAAGCTGTTCAGTAAGAAACTCGCCCACATGTGGCTCGATTTTTTCAATTTCACGAGCAACCGATATATCGAACACCGTTAAAAGGCGATTGATAGAAATCATTTTAGGATCGTTTAGAGGATAGTCCTGAATCAAAGAATTTTCGTCTTTCTTGAGAATCTCCACAATGCGTGCAATTCCTGTAGGAAATCCATTACGATTCATTTTTCGAATCAGGGCCGAAAGGTCCTGGCTGAGATTGTTGGTGCCTTCTTCGGAATAAAGTTTTAGGAGCTTTTCAAAAACAGCATCGTTTTCTAAATACTCCAAGTGATTTTCAAGTTCCTTTAAGGCATTCAATCGATCGGTTTTTTTTAATGACACATCCAGTGCTGTGTTTATGAGTTGCTCGGGATCTTTGATTCGTGATGGCGCAAGTGCTTCTTTGGTAGTGTTTTTTCGAATGTGATTTTGCTCGGCAAACGCCGAATAAGATAAGATGAACATCACTGGCAAAAGTTTTTTCCCCATAGGTAATTATTGTATCACCACTTCTGTTTGCTGCGGGGCAAGATTATGAAATATGACGATAAATTGACTGTGAGAGTTTAAAATTCTTTCTTAGAGTTTATGGAGTCAACACAAGTTCTTGTGATTGTTGCTTTTCTGTTGGCCGTCATTGGTTATCTTGTAAGACTGATTTTAAAGAATAAAACCCCTCAAACGACCCCCCTGAATCCAGACGAGCTTATTTTAAAAATTCAAAATCAGATTCAAAATTCAACGCTTGAAAATGTTGAAAGAATGTTAAGCACTCATTCCAAAACTATCGAGACTCTTGTTAAGGCTTCGAGTGCGGATTCATTTCAAAATCAAAGCAAAAATTTGGTCGAGATGGCCCGTCAAGAATTCAAAAAGGAAACAGAGTTTCAGAAAAAAGAAATTGAATCTTTGGTTAAACCTTTGTCCGAAAGTATTCAAAATTACAAAAAAGATTTAGACCAAGTCGAGTCTAGCCGGAACAAAGAATATGGAAGTCTCAATCAGCTTGTAAAAACCTTGGTCGATTCCAACGACAAATTAAAACTCGAAACAGGACATCTCGTAAATGCCCTCAAAAGACCCACAGTCAGAGGTCGTTGGGGCGAGGTTCAGTTGAAGCGTGTGGTGGAATTAGCCGGAATGACACCTCATGTGGATTTTCAAGAGCAGGTTAGTGTGGATTCAGAAGAAGGGCGATTGCGCCCTGACATGATTGTGAATCTTCCAGCCAATAGAACAATTGTGTTGGACTCTAAAGCTGTGCTGGCAGCCTATTTCGAGGCTGAGGCCCTTTCTAACGAAGACCAAAGAAAAAACGCACTCCAAAGACACGCTCTTTCTATTAAAACCCGAGTGCAAGAACTCAGCCGAAAAAATTATTGGGACCAGTTCAAAAATGCCCCTGAGTTTGTGGTTTTGTTTATACCAGCAGAGGCTTTTTTGAGTGCAGCGTTGCAAGAAATGCCAGAACTTTTAGAAGACGCGTTCAAACAAAAAGTTGTTATTGCAACGCCTTCGACTTTGGTTTCGTTATTGAGGGCGGTTGCCTATGGCTGGAGAAACGAGCAGTTGGCCGAAAACTCCAAACGCATTGCCGAGCAGGCTTCTAAACTTTATCAGGCGCTGACAGTTTGGACCTCGCATTTAAATCAAGTGGGCGCAGGTCTCGATAAAGCTGTAAAAAGTTTTAATGCCTCTGTGGGCAGTCTCGAGAGAACAGTATTGCCTCCTGCCAGAAAAATGAAAGAACTTGGCTTATCAACAAAAGATGATTTGGGCGAAGTCAAAGAAATCGAAACTTCGACTCGGGAAATAACAAGTCCAGAGAGCTAAATTAGGAAGACTGGCTGTGGGGAGAAGGTTTCAAGACGATAATCAGTTCGATTTGTTCGCGCTGACAAGTAGTGCTGTAGAATTAGAAGCGCCACAGGAAGATTGCTCTGATCCGGTCGAGGATCTAAAAAAGATTATTCGCCGATGCTATGATCGCTGGAAAACTGGGCTTAGTAAAAACAGTTTAAATGAATTGAGTTCAAAGTCTGAGCTCAAGAATAATTCTCCCCAAGAGTTTTGGCCCCTAGTGGTGATCTGCCTAAAAGATGTTTACAAAAAAGAAATCAAAAAGTGCCAGAATCAGTTTAAAAAAATTCGTGAACTCAAGAATGAAATTCATAAGTTCGTTAAAGTTGATTTACCCGCCTACTCTGTGTGGGAAAAATCGGAATTCTCGGTGGAGTTAAATCTTCTGGCTCATCTTCGAGATAAACTCCTAGAAAAGATGGCTTCGGGCTCGAGTTTTGAATTCAAAGAAGAAGCTCAAGGTCCCTGTTATTGGCAGGAAGATGATTTTTCTAGGGATCAGGAGAGCTATGAGTTCCGCAAAACTTTGATAGAGCACCTGCTAGAGCTACTGAGTGAGTCTGATTGGATCGATTTGGCCAAAAAAGATTCCCGAAAAGAATTCCTAGGTATTTTGTTTTCCGAATTAAATAATCACATCGTATTTAAGGGCGTCGACGACACGGACTTGGTCGAAAGAGCTGCGAGTTTTTTTGAGCAAGGCGTTAAAGAGCACGGCGATAAAATAGATCCCCTAGAACTGAAATCTCTTTATAAAATTGTCGCAACCAAACTTCATCCCGACAAATGTCAGGACTTGGCCGGCGAGCTCACTCTAGAATTATGGCAGAAACTAGAAGAAGGTTTTAAGAACCAGGATTTGGCAGAAATTCGAAAAGCCTACACCTTGTTTATGGTTTTGTTTGAACCCCATCAAAAAGGGTTTTCGCTATTTGAGCTTAAACAAATAGAAAAAGATCAAAAAACACAGCTTAAAGCCCTAAAAGACGAGCTTCAAAAGTTAAAACGAAACAAAGAATTCGGTTTTAGCCATTTTAATCAAACGGCTTTATCCGAACTTAAAAAGCAGTTGAAAATGGCGTTTGACGACCAAATTGCTTTGCTTAAAAACCAACTCAATTCAAAATAGATAAAACTAAGCCTCTGAGGAGCTTTTTTGGCCTATAATGCTCGATAAGTTAAATTATCGATAATTCTAACTACCTGATATCTTGTGTTTTTTAAAAAATCCTCTATTCTGAACAAATGGGGATCAAATTTCGAGTTTTGGGGCTGGTGAGAAGGGTTATAAAGAAGGTTTTTCGGTCTAAAAATAAAGCTCAAAAAAGGGCCAAAAAAGCCCGTTTAGAAAACCCGCCTTTAGAGG
>JACCDO011501188.1_pt1 | contig 21924 bp, 22 predicted proteins | sample 7446101 | NCBI WGS metagenome assembly JACCDO01 (sample SAMN15323440, study PRJNA562643) | freshwater metagenome | isolation source: river surface water | place: USA:Blue River Watershed | collected 2017-08-16
GCACTAATGACAGCGCCAGTACCGCCGCCCAGAGCAGCAGCCTCGCCTACACCACCAAGTGCAGCGGCTTCAGGGTCGTAAACGCCCTTTGCAATAAGGTTCTGGAGGACTTGGCTGCTGGCTTCCTGAAGGGCTTCTTCACCACCTGCTTTAGCAGCGCGAACCAGCATGGGAACGAAACCAGCAACTTCCCCCAATGCTTCGTCACCAAAACCAAGCCGTCGCAAAATCCGTACTGGAGGCAACGCTTCCAGCGCACCAACCGGGGCACCAAGAGCAGTAGCCAAGCCACGCTCGCCCTCAGTAGCACCTTCCTCTTCAGCACGCAGTCGAGCCTCACCAGCACCTGCACCGATACCAAGGCCGGTAGCGGCAATACGTCCAGCGGCACCAAGCGCACCGAGCGGGAAAAACGGCAGGGTGGAACCGATAGCTTCACCCAACTTGCGTCCAGTAGTCTCTTCGTAGCCAGCCTCGGGAGCGAAGGCTTCACGTACCGGATCAACAACGCCAGATACAGCGCGACGAATAGCCTGTTCCTGTTCTTCAGGAAGCAGCGCAGCAGCACCAGTAATAGCGGTTTCGCCAAGCCCGACAGCACCCGGAACAAGCCCCTTGAGTGCTTCCTTTACTTGGCCACCAATCGTTGTCTCAACTTCTTCCGGCTTGGAGATTACCGGCTCTTCTTCGAAGATCTTGGGGCCGCTAAATTGAGAGGCTACAAAACTTTCTACCTCTTCCGGGCTAGTTCCTTCAGGGACTTCAAGCCGGGCAATCCGGCCATCCGGTAACTGAACCCGTGCGATAGGCATGATTAACCCTCAAAGCCAAGGAACTTGATATTACCGGACAACTTTTTGGTGTCTCCCAATGCTCCGGCTCCGAGCATATTACTAACCATCTTATTGCCTTTTTCCATGATGGCATTTCGCATCGCCGTTTTTTCTTCCGGCTTAGCGTTTAAATACTCAGCATTCATACTCAAAGCAGCAATCTGATTTGCGGTCTGTTCAGAGATCTTGAGCATTGTCTCCAAGTTCTGCCCACGCAACGTGGCAGCGGTACGCTCCTTACCAAGGGTAGCTTCAAGACCCGCTGTGTAGTATGCAAGCGCGTTACGGGAGGCAACTTCTTTAGCCTTAGCAGCACGCTCTTCGGCCTGACCTTCCAACTGAATGGCGAGGTTGATGTTACCCATCTTGAGGGCTTCATCGGCACGCTGAAGGTTGATTCGCTCGCGGGCGAGAGTACGCTGGTAATCACGTGCAGCCTTATCAGCCGCAGCACGACCGGTAACGTACGATTGACCACCAGCACCGACAGCGCCAAGGAACTTAGCACCCGGACGACCAGCAGCCTCGGCCATGGCGAAACCTGCCTGAGCAAGTGCCATACGGCGATCATCAGCCGCCTGCTGCCTACCCGCAGCCTCTTCCCTATCAAGTAGCGCAGCAAGAGCAGAAGACGCACCGCCAATACCTTGGGCTTCCTGCAACTTACGAATCTGCTCAAGTCGGGCTTCATACCCACTCGGAGTCTCTTGAGCAGGGGCGGCGGCAGGAGCGGCGGGTCTGGCTGTTACACGAGCAATATCAGCGGATTGCTTTTTGTCCGAATCCTTATCCTTTTTACGGGGGCCCCCACGAGTAGTCGGACCCTTTGACATGGTTTGCATCATGTCATCTTCAACGTCACTTGGTTCGGTAGCAGGTTCGGCTGGGCCTAGATATGGGCGAGTCTTCTCCACGTCCCTACGCAAAAACTCAGCAAGCTGAGATGCGCCTCCCCAAGCCTCCGGAATCTTATATTCGCTACCCTTTTGAGCAGCCAACATTTTACGCAGTTGTGTACGCAATACAGTCGCGGTGTATCTATCGCCTTTTTGTTCGGCTTGATCAATAAGCGTATTAAGTTGATCTTCGGCTGTGTCGTATGGAGTGCCACCATTTGAAAACGCAACAATCCCACCGCCTGCATAGGAGGCGTTATTCATGACGCCGGTAGGGATAGCCCCAAGTCCTTGCTGCATCTGCATAACTGCCTGAGCAAGTTTGTCACGCACGGTGGGCATAGTCGGTTGTTGGGGCTTAAAGTTACGCAGTTGTTGCTGCTGAGCCATCATAGTCTCAAGCGCCTGCTGGGGGGCAATACCCATCATCTGATTCTGTTGGGCATAAGTGGCTTTCTGCTCCGGAGTCATGTTATCCGTAGCCTGCATAACACTACGCCCCACTTCACTGATGGGGTCAACCATAAACTGGTTATTCATTATCTACCTCCAAAGAGGCTACCAAGCCCAAGCCCGATACCCGTAACCTGCCCAAGGACGTTAGGTGGCTGCTGATACAGCGTCTGAGTCGAACCAGACGCGGGCGTACCACGAAGGATATCCGAGAACCAAGAAAGTTGCTGGAAGGGTAGCCGCTGCTGGTCGAGGAACTGCTGGTACCGGTTTGAGAGGTCCTGCTGACGAAGATTCTGTATCTGAGACCCGGCACCCAACTGAGCCTGATTAATGCCCATACGCTGCTGGTACTCGTTCATACCCAAACCACCAAGGGCTTGAGCCGCCGCAATCTGCTGAGCAAGACCCTGCAAGCCAAGACCAGCCCCATATTGACGGGATTGTTCAGCAAGTTGCTGTCCAGCCAACCCATACTGTGCGCCAAGACCGGCACCCTGCATGGCAAGTTGGTTCAAGTTCTGAAGTTGGCTAAGTCCCATTTGTTGAGACCCTTGCCGAGCCTGTTGGTTGGCAAGTTGTGCCTGAAGCTTTGCAGCCTGCTCCGTATTGAATTGCTGCTGGGCCTGTTGGTATGCGTTCTGCAACCCGGTTGCTTGGAGGCCACCAAGTTGATCCTGAAGACCACGCTGGGCCTCGGCTTGCAAAATAGCCTCACGGGTACCGCCTCGCGCTCCAGAACGGATGCCAGCCGACTGCAAACCGGGGATTTGCCGAGAATAATCACGCAGAGCCTGCTTCTTTTGCTGCTCAACAACACCCTGCATATAGGGCGACATGTATTCCTGTGCTGCGTCAGGACGGGCAAAAGACTTGGTACCCACGCGGTCGTAGTCAAACGTCATTTCCCGCATCTGCGGGGCCCGGAAGTAATTCTCGGCCTTATACGGGTCGTACTTACCCATCTGCTCGGCACGAAGTCCGGCAAGCCCGGCTAGTCCAGTAGCTTGACTAAGTTGGGAACTAGGCCGCATCCCGCCAATGTCAAGAAAGGCACGTTCTTGGAGCGGGTTGAACTCCGCGACCATTTGATCCGGGTACGCCTGATACCCACGGCGAGCCAACCTTTCCGATTCGCCAAGCAATCGCTCGGCATAGGGCTTAGCCCACTCCGGAATGTTGGAAGTAATTTGGGTGGTTGCGGTTGGTTCGGCCATGATTGACTCCTATTAAGCAGGCATGTACTTCCGGGCATTAACTTCCGGAGCCTGCCTAGAACGACCGGTACGGGCTTTCCGAATACGGTCCATCATCGCATAAAGTTGTTTAGCACCGGCATCAGTTGAGCCGTTACCCAAGTGGGACACTACGTCCGCAGGAATTACGAATTCACCATCAGCAAGTCGCGCTTCCTGTACGCCGCTAATGTTGGCTTTGATGTCATCAGACATGCCGTCGCCAGCACCGTTGACGAGCTTACCACCAACAGCGTACTGCTGGAGCGACCCCAAGCCACCGCCAGCGAAATGACTCACGGGACCACCAGCAGCCATGCCGCGATCTAAATCCACGTTTTCTTCAATGACGTTACCAGACTCGTCATAAATAGTGCCTGAGTGAGTAGGTCCAAATACGTCGTCACCCATACCTTTAGCAAGCCTGAATCGTTCCTGACCTAGGCTTGGCAGGATTGGATAAGCAGCGCCGCGTCCGTATTTACCTTCGGCAGCGGCTGTTTCTGCTTTGGCTTTAGCCGCTGCTTCTTCCTTCTCCTTCTCTTCCTTGGCAATTTCTTCCAATGTCTTTACTTCGACAGTGGCTTTCTTCTCTTCTTTGTCGTCCTTACCCTTGTCCTTTGCCGCTTGATATAGGTCGTAGAGAAGTCCAGCCGCTGGGAAAGCAGAACGAAGTGCTTGACCAGCAATCCCCATCCCAATTTCTTTTGCCTTTTGGACAGCAGCGTCTCTTTCTGCTTCCTTCTCCTTCTCTTCTGCCTTTTGTTGCTCGTCAAAGTTCTTGAGGATTTCGTCCACAATAGGCTTACTGGCATCAGCAACTTGCTGTGTAGGCTGGGCTTGAGCAAAGTCGGAAAGCGAGGGCGGGGCAAATCCCGGCATCCCGAGACCTCCCGCATCCTTATACAACTGGCGCTCAAGCGCATCAGCAGCAAGCCTTTCCTCGCGCATCAACTGTGCGGGACTCAACTCACTAACTTTTACAGAGCCAGTTCTCTCGGGGGTGGATAGTCCGGCAGCACCAATTCCGCGAGTATCAATTCCGCGAGTATCAATAATCCCAGTAAAATCTTCGGTAGTGGTACCCGGGTCTGCAATAACGGTTGCAGAACCTTTCTTTTCCTCGTCTTTAGCAGGAGACGGCACACCACCAGCACCGGGGGCAGTAAGCCCACCAGCAGCGATAATCCCATTAAAATCTTCAGCAGTAGTACCCGGCTCTGCAATAATTGTAAGTTCCCCTTCCTTTTCCGGCGAGTCTTCATCAACACCCGTATCGAATTGCGGAGGGGTAGTAACCAGATCACCGAGTTGCCCCGGAGTAATAGGTCTTGCCACGTTAGTCGGAGGAAGAAGTTCCCTCTCCGGCGGCGCAGTCGGCGCGGTCGGCGTTTCTGGCGTCTTTGGACCCGTACCAATCAGGTCGATTGGGGTACCCGGCAGCGTGGCATACGGATCTGGGCCACCCGGAACTGCGGGAGTGCCGCCGCCACCGCCCGGAGTAGGACCTGTCGGGATAGGGTTGTAATCCCAGTCACCAGAAACAGGCTTGTAGGGCTTCTTCAAACTGTCGCGCAGGAAATCCAGATACGAACTTATTTGCGACGTATCTCGGGGCGTGTTATCCGGGGGAACCAGAAGGCTCTCGTAATACGATTGCAGTCCCGCACGATCCTGCGTAAACGGCGAAGCATTTGGGATCTGCTGCGGGAGGATTGCACCCGGGGAGACCATCGTAACGTCGCCACCATCGGCAAAGTGCTCCTCGCCAGAGATCATGCCGCCCTCTGCATAGCCGGGATATGTGTCCGAATAGTACCCCGGTTGGAAATACCACTCGTTGTAGCCCTGCCCATACCGGGGGTTACGCTCGCCCGGAATGTAGTAACGGGGCTTGGACATGCCGCCCGTTGGGATCTTTTTGGGATCTTCCGCAAACAGGTTAGCGAGACCAGCAAACACTGCGGATCTGGAAATGTCTTTAAGTTTGTCGCTCTTGTATGGGCCCTCAATAGCGGACATGAAGGCTTCTTGGCCCTCCGGCTTCATCAATCCCTTGATCCCACCCCACATATCGCCAAGAACAGAAGGCTGCTTAGTAGTGGTCTGTATAGGAGGGACCTCGACCTTAATCTTGCTGAGGTCAATCTTACGGTCAAGGTTTCGCAAGTTTGCGTCGGAGACTTCTTCTGCTCCGCTTACAATCTGCGGGATACCCTGTTGACGGCGCATGACCTCCCCTGCGGCACGAAGCCCCTCGGTGATCTTGGCCCCGCTATAGGCAGACAGGCCAGCCCGCATACCCTTATCAAAGCTTCCCTCAATCAATCCAGTGGCTGCGCCAACCACTGCGCTAGTAAGGGCAGAACCCATCTTGTTGCCAAATAGCGACTGCAACCCGGCACCAGCAATCGCGGGAAGAAGGTTCTTCAACCATCCGGCCTCAACCAAGCCCGTGTTCGGGTTAATAGTCAAGGAACCGCCCGTAGCGAGAGCAATAGCCTGTAGTCCCTGTACCTCGCCGGGGGTCATGTGGACTAGGACCTTATCGTCGCCTCGGCCCTGTGAGGCTAATAGAGTGGCAAGACCACCCTGCGGATAACCCTGATTCATAATCCCCCCACGGGGTCAAGTTGGTTAGATCGTACCATTTCAGAGATCTACGTTCGATACCCAAGCCACGGTAATGATGACTGACGGGATCTCGGGAATGTTACCCGATGCGGGAGCGGCAAGCAGAACTGTGTTTGTATCGGGAGATTGCCAAGCAATCTCAAAGTAGTCCCCAGCCTGCATGGTTATTACCCAATTCCAAGCAGCAACAATCTCGTTATTTGGACCGTCTATAACAATTTTAGTAGCAGAATGGGCTAAGTTATTGCCATTAGTCCGGAGCCAAATAAAGACATCCGTTGCTCCACCACCGGTTTTGTCTAGCTGCGCTGAGAATGCAATGTTGTAAACGCCGGTTTCCGATACGTATACACGGTTAGTATCTTTACTGATACTAAATACGGTCTCAGCAGCGTCATAGGTACTATTTACCCGCATCAGATTAACAGTATTCGCAACCGGGTTAGTTTGCGTTGTCGTATCGTAGAACGACCCGTGCGGTTTAGGCGCATTAATAGCGTTCGCTACGAGGTTAAAGAAGAGACGGAGTACGTTAGAAAATTGGTCTTGGTACTGACGCTCGTACTCAACCGGAGCAACTGGCAGGTTAGGGGCAGCAATATTACGGATCTTATTTGCCATTACCGGCGTCCGTCTGGTCTAATATCAATACGCATCGCACCCATCTGCCAAGCGACTCCCAAGTCCGATGAGGTCACACGGAAGGCCATCTGCCTACCCCTGATGCGGGTATAGACTTGTCCGGTATAAAGCTCAATTGGGATAGACGCAGATTCCTGAACAGTCGGGGAGTCGCCCTGTGCGTATGGCGTACCGGAATTCTGCCGTGCCTTGACCGTCAGCGTAACCGCTGGGGTGTTAGAGGTGGATCCGTTAAAGGTTAAATCCGGCAGAATGCGCCAGACATACCCAAAGTTGTGCCCATCTCCGATGTCAAAATCCGATGATTCTACATACGCTTCGATTGGCAAGATTTCTGTTGTAGAACGGTCGTCGCTACCAACCTCGTGGTTCATTACTTGATTCGAAACGGTATACACAACAGAACTGTATTCGATATGAGAGGCCGCAGCAGTGTTGGCATACCCGCGAGTACATCCGGTTAGTGAGCTTGAAGTCTTACCGGTGTAGAAAATCTTTTCAGAATCAATCGTAACAACGCCCGAGTTAGGGTAAGACGCGGCGTTAACCATAGGAATAATGTCTACAGTCGAGTTAATCGCTGCTGACAGATACGATATCTGATAACTAAACGCCGCCATCGGGTACTGCCGAAGCGGGGAATCGAGCCAATAACTACGCTCAAGACTACCGTAGGCCCAAGTGCGTTCAAGATGGTTATAGATAACGTATCGGTTATTCACAAGGCTGTCGGCAGTAGGATAAAACCACCAAACCTCGTTATACCCCTCGTTCGTACCGCAAACGACCTGCGCCAATTGATCTGTATTGATGTTCGTAAAGATGAACTGACGGAGGGTGCAAGGCAGCGTTTCGACACGGCCCGAATATGCGTAGAACTTATCCGTACCCATCCAGTAGGTGATGTTATTCACCGTGATGGCAGAGTTAGGAGAAGCGATAGAAATGTTCTCCATCAACAGGCTCACGCCCCACACATACGGAGGACCGAGATACTGCATAGAGAATATAGCCGCGTCAGTCCAGATAAGAATTTCTTGACGGGTGTCAATCGCGTTAACGATGTACGATCCGTACGAAAGTCGTGTTTCGCCTGCCTGATTTAGGGTAGACGGTACCCACTCCACCGGGTTATCTGCATCTGACCAGCGCACCAAAAGCGGGTCAAAATCTTCGGTAAAGTTAATTGGACTATAGGGATTAGATCCAAAAGCAATACAGAAGTTACCCGAGCTAGAAGTCGAGACTTGATATGTGTTGTTTGGAACGTGACGACCAGAGTAGCTAAACGTATAACTACCCGCAGAACCAGCCGTGGTTGTTGCTGAGATAGGGACAGAAGTGCTGCCTATTACGTAAGCCGTGGTGACATAAGTGCCAGCCGGAATGCCAGTCCCAGAGACTACAGCCCCGGTATCAATACCAGTTGGGTCGGCAACCGTAATAGTAGTTACACCACCAGCAAATGTAGCCGTTGTGGTGTGCTTAACCAGTGTGTTGGCGTAGGCATTAAGCGTAATACCACGAGCCCAAAACGAGGTGTCTTTAGCCCAATAAAATATAGGACCTGAACGAGGATTAAACAGCAGGTTCTCGTTGTCGTTATCTTGCGACCACAAACGAATCTGGGACGACGTGGTAGAACCGATACCCCAACCACCGAAGCCCCACGGACCACCGCCCCAACCAAGACCGAGTGAGAACACTGCGTTACCGGCATTCAATTCTACCGCCGCAGTAACTGACGCACCGCCACCAGAACCTGTAGAAGTAGCAACCTGATTAGCGCGGATAGTGAAAGAAGTACTACTTGGTGTAGCAACAACTTCGAAGTTGCCGTTAAGTGTTACGCCGTTGACCACACCACCGCCAGATACGCCAGCAAATGTGACGTAGGTTCCAACACTGATACTGTGCGGGGCAGATGTAGTTACAACAACCGTATAACTTGCCAACGTAGTTGCAAACGGGTCGCTGGGTAGCGTCAGGTTAGACGCAATTGGGGTAATGTCGTGATATACGCCGTACAGTTCTACGTAAAACTTCTGGTTGGTGCCGACACCAAGAAGATTCTCACTGTCGAAAGAGATCCAGTTAAACAGCGAACGGCAGGTGCCGCTATACGTATTTGTAGACTGGTTGATCCAACCCCCGATCTTCTCAGGCTGGCCCGAACGAAAGCGGATCTTGTCACAGGTGTAGTACCCCCCTTCGTTCTGATACGAAGTAGTTTCACGGTCTATACCGGGGCGGAACTGAAGTTTCTGTAGTGGCATTATGCAACCCCTGACAAATACAAAGCACGCTCATCCAAGCGGCGCTTAACCAGACCCGGCAGCACTCGTCCGCCACCCTTAGTCCATTTCATGAATTCTTCAGCAGCCAAGTCAAACTCGCCCCGGTTGTTCTTCATCCGGAGACCAGACCGCTGAAGATTCCCCAAACCCACGTTGAAAGAGAAGGAAACGAGGCTGTCGAAGCGGCCTTGGCTATTAAGAACATTAGGGCAATATCGGGCCACGCCACGCTCAAATCGCGCAAGATCTTTAGTAAGTAGATCGTCAACTTCAGCATCTGACCAAATCCGCGCATCCTCGGGCTTCAAGGGGAACTGTATCCGATCAGATACAGGCAAGTTTGCCTGCTCTGGGTACAGAACGTGGCCAACACCAACCGTCCACAACTTAGCAGGGCATAGGTAAGGTTTTTTCCTTACTCCCTCGTGGTGCTTTATCATCCTGATTGTTTCAGGACTAACTATCATTTCTTGTTAAACGCCTGCGTACCAAACCAAAATGCAATAATCGAGGACAGGATCAGCATCTCATCATCTGAGAATACATTCTCCATCGCAATCGCAAACGGGATGCCAGTGGTATATGCGTACCAAACCCCAGCCACATTCAGCGCCACCAACTCCAGCACGAAGATATAGGTCACAACCGGACGCACCGAAGCACGTAGATTAATCATCCACTGCGAAGCGCCTTTGCCAATTTCGATATCGTGCTGATACAGGGCTTGACGTTCCTCGACAGCAGTCTGGGTCTGGATCTGCTCCAACTTGATCTCTTCTACGCGTGCCTGAGCCAGAAAGCCCCGCTCGGCCAACGCAAGTTCACGTTCCTTCTGAGCAGCGACAAGCGCCAACTCGTGCTTCTTATCCTGCCGGTCTTGGAAGATGGACAGAATCTTGGGCAAGCCCCCCGCGAGGAACGAGAGGAAAGTACTAATCATGGTCATCATTTGGCTCTCTCCTCCATCAACTTAACGCGCACCTGAAGGTCATGGATGTCCTCCATAATGTCATCCTTCAGTTCCTGTCTGCGTCCGGCACTTATAGGGCTATCGGTCGGTACACCCTCTGACGTAATCAGAGCAGGCATCTTGGACTCAATGGACAGCAGTCGATTGTTAAACGAAGCAATCTCCGTCAGCAGCCAGCCAACAGCGGCGAGCAGGACAGGGAACAACATATCAATCACTTTCTGCATGTTCATTTGTCTCTACTCTTGTTAATCAGATCCCAAGCCGACTTCATCTTGTCTTCAAGAACTGCAACGCGTAGGTCTAACTTAGCAAGGACTATGATCAGCGTGATGATCGCCAACAGGATCGGCCAACCTCTCATAAGAAGATCTACGGCTTCCATCACTTAGACGCCTTTATTACGTCATTACCTTTAGTCACAGTCACGTGGTCGCCTTCAACATCGACCCGCATAGGCAACTCTTCCCGATCCAATTTGTCGAGCTTGCTAATGAGTTCCTTAATGACTGCAAACTCGGGTTTCTCTTCCTTCTCGGATGCCCCGGCAATTCCGTTCAACATGGAAATAAGCGCGGTCAACGAAGCACCGAGCAACCCCATAACTGCTGCAATCTTCTCAGAGTCCAGAACAAGGCTAGACGCAACACCGATCACCACGATAATCGTGATGTATTTCAAACCGTCCTTACCAATAGCTTTACCCGCTACATCCTTTGCAGATGACTGGGCCTCCAAACGGTTGAGTTCCGCCTGAACCTTAGCTTTAAATAGTTCGATATCGGTGGTGCCGTCTTCCATTTTTTATCTCCACTTAGGCCCGTCGAACCACGAAGCAATTGAGTAACGCTTACCGGCTGTTACCGGCAACGCCGCATGACGAACAAACGAGGGGAAGAAAATAACCGTACCCTGCTGCTTCATTTCTTCAGCGTTTGGGTGGTGTTCAACATGTTCAAACACTAAGTCCCCGCCTTCATATGTGGCAGGGTCAGAAAGCTGAATTATGCAAGAAAGTTTGCGGTGGTAGTACGGGTCGCCGTTCATGTAGAAGATGTCATGATGAGTCTTGTACTCACCACGGTTGGCGCTGTCGTACTCAGCAATTTGATAATAGTCGAGCTTGCTAATCTGTACGTCAAACCAGTCCTGATTTGCACGGATTGCAAGTTTCCACATTTCATCAAAGAGATAGTCGAGTTCAGCATCGCCCTTGTTTACAAATCGGATACTGGAACGACGGAATGAGTCATCCTTTTGGATACCGTCTTTAGTACCGATCTGAGCCTCGCTAGGCTCCCGGCGCAGTGCCGTGTCGATAATGTGTTGACAATACTCCGCTGAGAAGTATGACTTGAAATAACACCACTCACCTTTCATAAATAACCCCTTTCACCTTTGATTATGAACGATCGCATTCGATTGTAATTTGGGTGGGACCGGCCAATACAGTATTCGGCGCGGCTGTCATCCGAATTGAAACATCAAGTATTGCATATCTATAAAGCCCAGCGGCTGCTGTCACGTTCCACTGAGCGCTTGAAGATAGTGTTAACCATGTATTTAACGCACTACCGCCCGGAGAACCTGATCCGCCTAAATATGTTGCATAGACCTGATAATCGCTACTAGTACCAATTCCAGTACGCCACTGATAATCTGGACCGGCTAGTTGCGTCGCTCCAACAGAGCCATAAATGTACCCGTCAGAGTTGACTTGGAAACTAGCAGGCGAGGCGCCAGTGCGTGTGTAAGTGTTATCAAAAAGTTGTGCGGCATATGCCGTATAGAATTCAACCCACGACGAACCATTCCAAATTTTTCCGGAAATGCAATCGGCCCAATATGAGCCAGCTTGCCATACCTTGATTCGCGTGACTGGTGTCCACGTTACACCACTCCAAACATACGTCGCCATAGCGTTCTCTTAGATTTGGAACCAAACGTCGCCTGCGTTAGCCGCAGTCGGAGTGCCTGAAGACACAAAGACCTGTCCGCCACTCGTGTATCCACTAGTAACGTTACGCAAGTAGTTGGGGCCGCTCGGTCCCGGAGGGCCAGTCGGACCAGTTGGACCAGTAGGCCCAGTTGAACCCGTGAGACCTTGGGGACCTTGCAGACCAGTCGGACCAGTCGGGCCCGGAGGACCAGCCACCGTTGAAGCAGGACCGGTTGGACCAGTTGGGCCCGGAGGACCCGGAGGGCCAGCCACCGTTGAAGCAGGGCCAGTCGGACCGGTCGGACCAGTCGGACCCGTAGAACCAGTTGGGCCCGGAGGGCCCGGAGGGCCAGCCACCGTTGAAGCAGGGCCAGTCGGACCAGTAGGACCCGTGGCACCCGTTGAACCAGTCGGACCCGTAGGACCTGTCGGAATCGTAAAGTTAAAGACCGCCGCCGATGTCGTACCGGAGTTTGTGATTGCCGCAGGGCTACCTGCCACACCCGTCGTAACCGTACCAAGCGTGATCGTGGCCGCGCTACCAGTTGGGCCTGTAGCGCCTTGCGGACCTGTGGGACCAGTCGGACCAGTCGGACCCGCAACAGTAGAAGCCGGTCCCGGAGGGCCTGTCAAACCTTGAGGACCAGTCGGGCCAGTCGGACCCGTAGCACCAGTCGGACCCTGCGGCCCAGTCGGAATAACGAAATTAAATACAGCAGCAGTGGGGCTACCGGAGTTTGTGACCGATGCCGCACCACCAGCGGGGCTGGTTGTAGTCGTACCAACCGCCAAAGTAGTACCCGGGCCGGTAGGACCGGTAGGACCAATAGGCCCAGTCGGACCCGTAGGACCCGTAGGACCGGTCGGACCAATAGGCCCCGTAGGACCTGTCGGACCCACTAGGTTAGTCGCATTCACAATGTCCGTGCCGTTGCAGACAAGGATCGTCTTGATACCACTGGCAACCGAGACACCGGTCTGCCCCGAGACCTTCACCGTGACGGCGTATCCGCCCGTGGTGTTGTTGTAAATAAAATACAGTTTTCTATTGTTCGGGACTTCGACCGTTCTAGCCGCCGTAAGCGTACCGGTCAGTTCGATATACATGTTACGGGCTACGCCGGTAGCGCCGTTTGGTATGGTCAAAATGGTCGGTGAAGTGCTGTTCGTGACGGCCTGAGTCACGTATCCGGCAATCGACTGCTCTAGCAGGGTGCCAAGATTAGTGTTGGTCGTAACGCCCCAAGTACCGGACTGTTCGCCGGTACCGATAAGTTCGATGCCAAGATTGGAACTATAAGTAGTCATTATTCACCCCTACAAACGGCTTCAGCCGTCAGGATCTAGATCAACCCACGTTGTTGTTTGCGAGTCGTCCACGGGACTCCAGCTAGACCCCTGCGCGTCGTTAACAGCGGTCCAACTTGTAGTCTGGGCGTCGTTTACCGGGTTCCAAGACCCGGTTTGTGAATCATCTACAGCTTGCCATACTGAGCCTTGGCTGTCATCTACCGGATTCCAAAGGAAATTTCCAGCCACCACCTCCACGGCCACGACGCTGTCGGTAAAGACCGACACGAAGATCATCCTTGTGGACACAAACTCCTGCGCCATAGCCTGAGCCACGACCGCAGAATTAAAGATACCTTGGGCGGATACTGAGTCAGATACAGTCCCAACCTCGCTTATCTGGGCATTAAACCCCTGCAAGGCAGACATGGTTTCGGACCCGGTGACGGACTCTGAGATGTTAGTTGGGTAGGTCGTTGTGGCCGAAGCTGTATCTGACCCCGTAGCCGTATCCGACACCGCCGAAATAAAGGTCTGCTTCGCTACCGCGCTGTCCAGTACCGTGACCGATGCCGCCACGTTAGTGACGAAGACCTGCGTGGTGCTGACCACATCGTACGAGGTAACTGCCTCGGTAACACTCGCCACAAAATCCGCTATGGATATGACCGTATCCGTACCGGCGGCAGACTCGGCAATCAGAGGGGCATGGCCCTGTGCGGCGGAGGCAGTATCCGACCCGACCGCGCTATCTGAAAGTGCAGAGTTAAAGATGTTCCCGGCTGCGAAGTTGTTCTCAGAGACAACCGCAGAATCGTCAAAGGCTACGTTGACTACTAAATTTGCAGAGTAATTATCAGACCCGGTTGCAGACTCATCAACGTGAGACTCAAAGTTGTATGCAGCCGAAGTGGTATCTTGGATGGTTAGGGTTTCGGCAACGGATGTAGCGAACGAAACAAGCGAGGCAATACTGTCCTGTCCTGTTGCGACTTCTGCAACAGCGGTATTAAACACACCCGAACCAGCAACGGCATCCGATCCCGACGCAGAGTCAGACGCAGCAGCATTGAGATACTGCTGAAATCCGCTAAATGTCCACGCCGAGATCGGGCCGTTACTGAACATTACTTAGCTACGGGAGGGGCACTCGGCTGCTGTGGCAACTGGGCCTGTGCTTGCTGTTGAAGTTTCCCAAACAGAGTAGCTACCTGCTCAAACGGTTGCTTAGCAAGCGCCATCATAATCACGTTAACTTCGTCAATCGAAAGATCATCAAACTTAATCTTGTTCATACCACTTCCTTTGCGCCGGTTTACGACGTATTTGTCTAGTTGAGGATTAGCCACAATTAACCCTGTTGGAGACGAGCAATCGCAGCCGTTATAAGGGTATCACGCTCCGCTTCGGGGAGTTGGGCAATTAAGGCTTCATAGACCCGGAACGACTTTGCACGCTCGGCCTTTTCGGTTTTGATCAAAAAGCGCAGCCGGTCCCTGTACTGGTACTGGGAAACGATGTCATCGAACTCATCTGGCACCAAATCAAGGGTTGCATTAGCGTACTGCGCCAAGTGACTCGGCCAGTCATCCTGCGGAAGCGCCGCCAACATCGCCGTATAGTTGGTAATGTTGATGTCGTAGGACATGATTTCCTTCTCTCGCATGACGATGTTGTCAGCAAGAATGTTGTATTTGTCTGCGTTAGATACTGAGTAGAACATGTTGCACCTTTAAAAAAACGTGATTCTATTACAGGGCAAGCCGGGAAGCGTAGCCGGATCTGCTACTTTTGACCCAAACCCACCAGACCATGCGTATACAACTATTCCCGGGCTAGCTGCGGAAGTGAATCCAACATAGTTTGCGCTTTGGATAGCAGATACCCCTTCAGAAGCACCGGTAGAGAGTGTTGCGGGGTTTGCATACTTGCTACCAAACCCAGTGGAGTTATTCCATGCATAAGCGTGTGTATACGCACTTGATGAAGTACCAAGGTATAGAACATCAGAATATGGATTAAAAGTTACGGCTCGCCCGTTTGTCGGGGGTAAGGTTCCCGGGTTGGAAAAAACAGTTCCAAATCCACCAGACCACGGCCATACTACTATGAAGGGGCTATTCCCTCTCGCACTAGCTATTACTGATACGTTAGAAGCGTTGGTACTAAATTCAGCATCATAACCAACAGACCCGCCGGGATTAGAGGCAGGATCAGAATACTTACTACCAAACCCACTACCTGACCATGCGTATACTGAAATTGACGGGCTATTTATATGAGAAGTGCTAACAGTCGTACTGTCTTTGAAACTTATATTGTAAACAGAACCGGTTGGAACAGTAGCTGGATCGGCATAAGCACTACCAAATCCCGTTGAGTCACTCCACGCATAAGCTCTTACGTACGGAGTATTAGTAATATTTCCCGCTATTATTGCTGAATTATCTGGGTTAAATGCCAGCCCATAAACACCACCAGTCGGAACAGGACTTGGATTAGCGTATTTAGTACCAAACCCGCTAGAAGACCACGGATATGCTGCTATGCGAATAGTGGTTGTAGTATTCCCATAAGCAATAACCGTTGAGGTAGGATTAGCCGCAGGCTGCATAGTAATTGAAGTTGGTAATGTTGCTGGATCGGAATACTTAGTTCCAAACCCACTACCAGTCCACGGCCATGCAGTTATTCTATTTACAGCATCCGAACCTGTGGTTACATACTTAGCCTTCCAAGTCTTTCCACGAAGATTATTCATGGAAATCGTACCCGATGGGATACCTGCGAGAAGTCTTACGTTTGTATCGTTCAACGATATCTGCGCGGTGCTGGAATTACCCAACTCCAAGTTGATATTCGTCATCGCGATTGTGCCGGTAGGTGTAGTCACCTAACCACCTCGACTTATGGGGCGGGGGTCGGTCCCGGAGGTGCAGGCGGACTCCACGGGAAGGTGTTGGTCGGAACAACCGGATCCTTTTTCAAAGCAATCTGCTTCAGAATCTGCTCGTTGACATGATCCCAGTACGAACCAATCACAACCGCCTGAATCCAACCAAGCACTTGCGCTTCGGTCAGTTGATCGTACGGGGTGAAGTTCGGCTGCGACGGATCGGGACTAAACGGGGTGGCACCTGAAAAAGTACCCGCATCCCCGGCTTCATCCGTACCCGTGCAAGTCCAACGCGACTGCACCACGTAATCTTGGTGGGTTCCCACCGTCGTCAGGGCCAACTCAGTGATTGCCCAAGCGTATGTAAGAGCCATTAATGTAACCTCGATTTAAGAGTTTCAACTTCGCCTTTGAGTTCCTTGATCGCTTCAATGAGCAGAGGAACCAGCCGCTCGTAATCAATTGTCAAATAGTTTGCATTAATTGGGGCGTCAGTGACAATCTCAGGAAGGACACGTTGGACCGCCTGTGCCGAGACACCGACCTCGCGCTTGGCCTTATAGCCGAACTTTTGGGCAACTTCGTTGGCTTCATAATAGAAACCTTCTAGCTGATCCACCTTCTCCAAGGCGTTCTCAATCTTGCCAAGGTGCTTTTTCAGCCGCTCGTCTGAGTAATACGCAACAATGTTACCGGCAGCACGAATTGAATCGCCTGTTGAGTTGAAGTCAGCGTAGTAATTAGTATCGTAATAATCGTAGAAAATCGGCGTACGCATGTCACTAATAGACCGCATACTTGCATCAAGTGACGCATAGAAGCCGCCGTTAACAATACACATCAAACCATGCGTTGAAAGGTTAGATGCTGGTCCACCCGCACTGGGGTATGACCACCACAAGCCGTATGCGCCAGTCAGACTCGTGCCGTCAATAGATCCCTTATAGGAGTTACCCATAGCAAAAACTTGCTGGAATCTAGTAGAGGCGTAGGTTCCTACTATACCTGCGCCATAGTCATTAAAAGTCAGCCAACCACGCATAATCCCCGAGTCGGAATTTGCTGGGCGGAGATAATAGGCGCTGTTATTAGAATCGTAGTAGATGTTTGAATCTATACGAGTTCCCGCATATAAACCTTTGGGGGCGTATAAATTCCAAGTAGCATTAGTAGTTGATGTACCAAATCCCCAGCAATCGTTGCCTACGTTGTAGTAAGAATACCAACGCCCACTAGCTTCGCGGTAAACACCACCGTTGCCACCGGAGTCGTACATGATTCCGTTGACGCCGCTGTAATAATCATAAATACCACCGTAGGAGTTTTTACTACCCCTAATTGCTATTGGGACGTAGGTAGATAGATCGTTGGCCTGTAGATGTGCGCCATAATGATTTGGCCAATACAGTCCATAAGAAGAGTCAAACTGAATCCAAGTTTGCGGACGGAAATAACTGTTGCCCGAAAGTGTTAGGCCGTAAAGGTATGACCCGGCGCTTGGATCTACGTAATAACCGGTGTTGTTGCTGTCGTAGAAGATGGGGGCACGCCAAGAATTAAGCGCATACCCAATACCATTTTCTGCTTCAAGATAAAGCCTCGCCACTCCACCAGCCGCTACATACATACCCCAAGAAGCGGCGCATAGCCCACCAGTAAAGGCATTAGCATACCCAATACCATACATGCTATTGAGCGATGTACTAGTGGGATAATAAGAACCACCTATTGTATAAATAGCTCCAGTTGTAGACCCTGTTTCATACGAAGGATAGCCGCCGTCAAGATACCCAACACCCGCAGCGTTACGAAGGTAAGTCCCTATGGCACGGATATTATTTACGAATGACGTACTAGCCGGGTCTACGTAATAGCCGGTGTTATCGCTGTCGTAGAAAATTGGGGCACGGAAGCTAGAACTGTTCTGTGCAAATCCACCGCTAGGACCAAAATAATAATTAGACCCGTCGTTATAAAGGTATACGCCGCCGTTACTACCGAAATAAATAACGCCCGTAGTAGAAGATCTAGCAGCCGTGATATCGCCGCCATTTATATATAGCCCCGTGTTTACGCCGGTAGTACCGGGGTTTAGTGTCAATCTGTAGAGATTGCTTGTGCTGTTGGGGTCTACATAGTAAGCAGTGTTACCCGAGTCATAGAAAAGCGGAGCGCGAGATGAGCCAACAGCTTCAAAATAGTTGCGAACCGTTTGGACAACGCCGCTTTCGTTGATATACAGAGCAGTCTTAGATCCCGTGGCAAACGAATCCGTCGTTGCCAAGAACATCCTTGTGCCGTAGCCACCGGACGACTGAACATAAACACCGGCTTGTGCGCCGGAACTGCTCCACTCCCAAGTAATTGCTTGTGCGTAATCAGCAGTGCTTTGCCCTGTAAATCTAAACTGATATGAACCTGTACCGGGCGTAGTCGTATTAATACTCGACGAACCCGAGACACCAACCCCAGCAGTACTGAACTGATTTGCATACAGCGTAGTACCGTTGAAAGTCAGGTTGGCCGAACCCGCAGCGGTGCCGCCGTTGTTATAAATGACCTGAGTATTAGACCCAGCAATTGGACCCGGAGGGCCTGTTGGACCTGTCGGCCCCGAAGGACCTGTCGGTCCGGGAGAACCCGTTGGGCCTGTTGGACCTGTGGGCCCAGTTGGGCCGGGAGGACCTGTCGGTCCGGGAGAACCCGTTGGGCCTGTTGGACCTGTGGGCCCAGTTGGGCCGGGAGATCCCGGCGTACCCGGAGTACCGGCAGGGCCGGTTGGACCAGTCGGACCTGTTGGACCGGAAACACCAGCCGCCCACACACCGTCGCCACGCCAGAACGTAGAAGACGACGCACTTGTTCCGCTATTTAGATTAGTAACCGGCAAGTTACCGGTCACGCCCGTCGTAAGCGGAAGTCCCGTTGCGTTAGTCAGTACGAGAACGCTAGGCGTATCAAGGTTTGGTGTGGTCAGCGTCGGGCTGTTGGAAAGAACAACACTACCCGAACCCGTCGAAGTCGTTGCCCCCGTGCCACCATTCGCAACAGCAACCGGAGTGGTCAGGCTGAACTGCGTACCGCTAAGAGTGAGTCCCGTACCCGCTGAGTAAATCTGAGCAGACGAGATCTGAGAGAACGTAATGGCTGTGACGCCAAACGTGATCGTACCAACGGTATTACAAACATACGTCTCACCAGCACCGGTATTACCCGATGTAATGAAGAACGCATCGCCTTCGCCAAGGCTGGTAGTGCTCTTTAGGGCATATGTATTTGCGTCACTAGCACGGGTCAAAACCCACGCAGTAGATCCGTTACCGACAACCGTTACGACGTAGACACCATTCTCAAACGCATTAGTCTGGTTATAGATCAGGATTCGATCATTAACCGAAGCCGTGGGACCATCCGGAGCAAACGCGGCAAGCGTGCCAGCATTAGTCAGCGTAGCGCCAACACCAGAAGAACCGTTGTTGTATGTAGCAGTCAGATTGCCCGTCGTATTCGGGACTTCGTACTTAACCGGTTGGTGATACGTGATGCCTGACGAGACAAGCGTATCTACGTAGGTCTTATTGACGATATCGTTACCGGTACTCGGCGTAGTAGTAATCGTACCGGTTGTGGTTGCAATCGAAGTAAACGTACCGGCAGCGGGAGTAACCGCACCAATCGTACTATTCTCAATCGCGTATCCACTGACCTTGTTGGCCGCGTCTTCGTAGACGGCTTTACCTGCCGGGTAGTCACAGAATACAAACTTCGTACCTGCTGAGAAGTTGACCGCAGATCCGCCATTCGATGAAGCGAGAACGGTATCACGAGATAAAGTTGTACCCGACGACGTATACGTACCGATGCCCACTTCCCACTCGTTAAGAGTTTGGTGAGAAATCGTGTAATACGTCGTGTTCCCGTCGCCAATAACAGCAAAGGATTGGTAGCCGCTAACAGCACCGGCAAGGGCAATTAACCCAGTACCGGTGGTAGTCGTCGTCTCGTTGACGCGATCAGCAAGTACAAGGGCCATATCAGGCCCCCATCAATTGATCTTCCGTAAACCAACGCTGCTGGGTCTTACCCTCCGCATCGACCCACTCAACGAGGTAAAAAACAACCCCGTCCTCGGTCATACGAAGCGCAACAACCGGGCCTTCTGGCACAACAGCGTTTACGCGAACTCGGTCGCCTTTCTTAAACATGATCTACTCCTTAAGCGGCATCAAGGCTGAACGTGTAGGTCACGTTCAAGGTATCACCCGAAGAGACGCTACGGTCGCCGGGGGATTGGAAATCCGATGCCGAAAACAGAATACCCGTGGTGCCGTTCTTCGTGTTGTCACTAATCAAAAATGCCCCACCAACCGTGTTCGTCGCATTGATGTTGAACTGGGCCGGGGAGAGTGTGTTTGAAATGACAGACGGATCGGCAGTTGTGGCCGTACCAAACGAGCAAGCCGGGCGGGTGGCATTACTGTACGGGGTGATCTCCGTCCAACCCGCGTGAGAAGCCGCCGTGTCGGAAGCAGCCGGGTTGTTTGACAGGGCCGGGCCATAAAGTCCGATGTACCACGCAGCCGTGTATCCCGAGCCGGTGAAATACTTCGTATTCATGTCCGCCAAACCGACGTTTACCACGAGGTTATGCGACTCAGCGACCCACTTCAGGTTGCCATCCTTATCGCGGCATTCAAGGCGAAACACACCACCAGCAGCGGCGGTATCACGCGAACCCAGCAACTTCTCCAAAGCAGCGCCTACTGCATCTGCTGTCTTAGCCTTTTCGTTAAACATCTCAATAACTCCTTAAGTGAAGCGTAGCAGCGCAGAATTCGACGTGTTCGGGGGCATCTGCACCGTGAACGTGCCACTAGCCGTCTTGTCCGCGCCAAAACTCAAGACAGCAATAGACTTGTTGCCCTTGCTTACGTTGTAGATCAAAGCCCCTGCCGCAGTGAATGTAGCCGGAGTCCACACAACGTTATTGAAGGTAACGTAAACAACGCTATTAGAATTGTTGATAGCCGCACCGGACATTACCTGCCCACCTGCGGAATAGCCCCCGCCTGTTACCTCAGCCGTAGTTGTGTACACGGTTGTGTTCTCGTTGATATCCGAAGAACTGGTGTACAACGCCATTTTAAGCGTATCCGTAAGCAGGTTGTGGACGCCTTGCAGCATCTCCTGCCGGAAACTGATCGTTTGTGTTTGAAAGATAGCCATTAGCTATTTACCGGTAGCCGAACCTGACCAGAACGATACGAATCACGACGGTTCAAGCCATCGCCAAGGCGCATCAACTGCTGCATCGCTTCCTGATACTTCTGCTCGTAGTACTGCATCAAATCAGCTTCGCCCTTGAGGTACGTATAGGCTTCACGGATTGAGCCGTAGAGCAATACGTTTTCAAACCGGTCGCTAAGCCAAGTGGTGCCAGCCGTCACAATAGACTCGGGGTAGTAGTAATAGTGCATCTCAACTTGATACGCCGTATCGGGGGTCGGCCCCAGAATCAACGTATTGTCGTCGAAAATTGCATAGTACTTCGGCATCCCAGTGTCAGACGGGTTCGGGTACGACTGCCGGATGAAGTTCACATCCTTATCAAGCAGGAACTCTTGAACCCCAGTAACCGGCGCAATAACAGCTAAAGAGAACGTCGCAAGCCAGTCTGGAGGCAACGTAAGATATTTGTTACCGAGACTTAGAGTGCCTATCTGGTTGCGACGAATAGCGGGAATCTGAACTGTGTTGTATACGCGCTCTTCCGCAAGTTGTACGAACGTAGGGATATTCGCCACAAACGACGTTTCCGTCGATTCGCAGTATTGTTGTA
>JACCDO010211053.1_pt1 | contig 21919 bp, 15 predicted proteins | sample 7446101 | NCBI WGS metagenome assembly JACCDO01 (sample SAMN15323440, study PRJNA562643) | freshwater metagenome | isolation source: river surface water | place: USA:Blue River Watershed | collected 2017-08-16
ACACAGCAGTAACAAAAAATTACTAGTAAATGTCGCAAAGCGTAGTGTTGCTGGTCTCGTCTATCTCCGCAGGTATGCACTGCGATTATTTTAATTGCAGAAATGCACTTATTAATACACTTATTACTGCACTTATTAATGCACTCATTAAAATTTACATCTATAGGAGCGATTCAAGAGATCAATCAGCGAAGAGCAGAGGATATATTGAACGGAAATGAATTAGTTGTTGAAAAGATAGACGGCGTTGTAGAAGAGAATAAGCCATTACGGGATATATTGTTTGGTATATCGAAGCAACGAGGTAAATATCCACAAATATTCATTAAAAAAGGGGCAGAAGAATATGAATTTGTTGGACTTTTTGAAGATTTAGAGTCAATTTCTGAATCGTCTACTATCCCCGCTGAGATCCTAGCTGCTAATCCTGGAATAAGAACAATGAATTCAGTGTTTGGTGCATGTACAAAGAAGTAGAATATAAAACACACAATTTGTTGTTATGTAAATTACGGATAATAATTATTCAGCTTTCAAGTGAATCTTGTCACCATCATTGTATCCTTTGAAAATAGCCCTGGACAATAACTCCCCGTTGGCGGCATAGATTTTATATGTATCTGCAACACCAAATGCAGTTGTAGCAGCTACCTTCAATGCACCTAACGAAACTCCTATAGTAGCTGTGACATCTTTTGTTTCAGATTTCCCATCACAGGTTACTTTTAATACTACTGACTTTAATGTTGCTGGATCAACCTTCTTTCTTGGTTTCTTTGATTTCTTCTTTTTTTCTCCTTCATCTTTAGTAGCGACAGCTGCACCTCCACTGGTTGCTTCCTTGGCTTTTGCAGCTTTAGCAGCCTGTGCATCGGCCTTATTTTTAGTTTCTGTCTCCTTTTGCTTAGCAAATGCTTCTTTACGAGCGGTAGCAGCTGCCAATCCTGCAGCAGTTAATTTGATATTACCTGCAAATGTACGACCATTCTCATCTTTCTCTACTTGAAATTCAACTTCGTATGATACTTTTGGAGGGAATTCTGGTAAATTTGTATAATTCTTAAAATTATAATAAATTCTTGGTGTATTGTCAGTAAGAGGCTTGCCATCATTTAGGTATATAAATCCAAATTTTGCTTTGGCGTATATTACTTTTTCAATAGTACCACTTGCTGTTTTTCCAACTAAACTATCACTTACTTGCTTATATTCTATCACTGGCTTTTTTTCTGTCACTTCTTTTGGTGTAGATGCTGCTGCATTATTCTCTTCCTTCTTTCCACCTTTCTTGCTATCGCGAGGCTTCTTTTCTGTACTCTCTACTTTGGCTGCGGTAGACATTTGCTTGGTTGGTAATTCAACAAAAATCTGCAAGTAAATAAATAAACAAATGAGTAAATAAGTAATATTTCATTTTTTAATAAGAAAATTCAGTAAATAACGGCATTGTATCCAACATAATATGGATGCAAAATAAATGCTGAAAATTTCTTGGTGTCAAAGTCAAAGCATACATCAACGAATAAGTCGAGAATGGATGAGCTATATCACAACCAAGCCTGAGGTATGAACAAGGGAGAGATTGACTACCTCGGGTTATAGGACGCGTAGTTCTAGAATGTATGATCCAAGACCTCGATTTTTTTTGCGATGGGTAGGGTTCCGTTATAATTACACAACAAACTTGTTAGTGTTAACTTGTTACTTGTTTACTTATTTACTTACTTGTTTATTACTTTGTTTCTTCGTCACTTACTCGATCACGGCGATTGACGAATTGATTATCTTGACTTTGGTTGGAAATTTACTATTACTGAAGAGTTAGAATCATTTGACCGTACAAAGTAAGTAATATGCTTATAGTTCGTTAGTTACTTAGTTAGTTAGTTGGTTAGTTAGTTATTCTTTATTAGTGATTTAAAAAACTGCGGAACTTCTTCAATCGACTTACCTTCAAACCTGTAGAAAAAAAACAACAAAAGCAAACAAGATGTTTGTGATGTTAATGTTGTTGCTGCTTCTGGCCACTGCAGCTAGTCACAATTACAACGCCAGCAGGGATACAAATGACGATACTATCTACAATCAGGAAGAATTCCGAAGCTCATTGAATGCTTGTTGGACGGGTTCCAGTTGTGGTAAACGAGTACTAGTTACATCACATGGAGGTGATTGGGACGTAAGAAATCCTTATGATAGTATGGGCGCCTTTCAAAGGGCATATGATCATGGTGCAGATGCAATTAAAGGTGATTTTCGTGTAAGTAAAGATAACATTGGGATGGTTATACATTCTTCACCAATATTACTTTATGAGTCACCAAATTGTTATAATGTTAAAGTTGAGGAAACTTCTGCTAGTGATTTACAAAAATGCAAGATGGAGGTAACAGATTACACATTTATGTCAGTACCAAATCTTTTATCTTGGGCTGATCAAAAAATTAATGTAATGCTTTGTGTCAAAGAATCAAGTGACGTTTCTCGAGCTATATCAACTTTAATTGAGAATAATGCCACAACAAGAGCATTTTTAGAGCTGAGTATTGGAGAAATGTTCAACATAGAAGCACAAAATATTCCAGGTTGGGATCAAGTTTACTATGTGGTTGAATTAGGTAACTCAAACGACGTTGCTAGCGCCTTAGCAGCATCGACGAAGTTGCTATCAAGAATGTTTTTATTTGAAATAAATGCATATTACGAAGACTGGCCCGGTCCCAACGAGTTGTCAGTCGATATCCAAGCTATTCATGCCGCAGGAATTAAGACATTCACCGCGAGCAAGTCCAACCCCGTCACGTCAACAGTTAACAATCACCTTGATATGTTTAACATTGGTATTGATGTCGCTTACACATACAATCTTGGCAATGCGGTCGATGCACGCATTCAATTCAACTCACAAAACAATATCACACCCCCATAAAGCTAAAGGATATAGTTATATCGCCGCAAATAGTGTGTTATAGTAATTAATTATATTACAATTTTCTTTCAACTTACGCATAAAAGTCTTCAATATCTGCGCCAGTTGCAATATTAGCAGCGTCACTTTCCTCGATATTAGCAAAGGTTAAGAAATGCGCTGGACGATGTGACTCGTGATAAAACTCTCTTGGAATACCTACCTTGAGTGAGTAGTCCATTCCCACCGAGTGCTTGACACCAGCAAAGTTATAGTTCCATAAGTCATCATCGGGTACTAAGAAACAACCTAGAAATTTCTCCGATAATAGTAGTTGCACTCGTTCATAATGCGCGGGTGAGTACCCTTTAGCATCCATCGCAGCTGTCTGTACTTTTCCCCAGTTGAACCCAGCCGTGGTCACGCGGTAAGCGCTTAGTGAGCAGGACCCAGGGGTAAAGCTGCATGCTGCGATGATGGTCTTATCACCGTCCCACACTTGATTATCTGCCATGATTTTGGAGTGGGTAATAATGTCGTTAGCAGGAGGCTGTGGAGTTTCAGTTGGTTGCGTGTGTATCCATCCTAACGGCTCTAAATCACTCAAATATTCATGCGCTGGTAGACGTCTAGGTAATGTGGTGCCTTGATGAGAGCCTACTTGAGGAACGAGGACGATGCAACGGATCTCTTTCACCTTGGCATTACCCTGAGGTGATATGCCATACATGTAACCAGACACTTGCGTGCGCAGGTCGGATATTGTTATAAACTTACTTAGTATGTTCTTTGGCAAGACATACGTGAAGCCGTCGGACACAACGTCCTCGCTAGAAACATAGATGTGGTTAGTGCGAAGGTGCAAGTTAGTCGCCGAGATAGCTCTGATGCGCCAGTCGGTGCGGGTATTGAACGCTTGCTGTTCATATTGACTTGTCGTTGTAACTGCCATGACATCACCATGCACGTTAGTGGACTTGGAAGTAACAGCAGTTAATTGTGATTGCTCTCTGGCTTGTTTTTCCACTTCAGCCATTTGTTGACGCTGTAACGAAGGCGCGCTTATCTCCATTCCTAGGATAATATCGCGCACTTCCGACTGCGTCAACGAGGCAACTGACACATTGTTCTTCTTGCCATAATCAGCAAGTATCAAGTCCTTCAGCGCGACTTCCACCTTGATCCACTGCTCATCGGTCAGCGTAGGCCAGATATGATGTGGCTGAGTAATAACGGTTTTATCGGGTCTTAATATTGCTTTGGTGCGATCTGGATGCACATGTAAAGCTCGTAAAATCAGAATTAATCTGGAAAACGCGGTGTAAGACGAGATGGTCTTCAACCAATCGTCGTAGATATTGTACAACAACGTGCGCGGCTCGGTTGCTTTGAGGATTGCATCACCAAATTTCTCAATCTTTAAACATGATTGAAATGGCAGTTGCAACTCGGATCCCTTGATAACGATGTTGGGGTAGTCGACCAAGGTAACCTCTAGCGGATCCAACATACCTTTGCGGGTTGCGATGATCTGCTGCGGTTGCTCCTCTTTAGGGAACGAGCGAATTAACACGGACACTTCCTCCGCAGTCTTGTGCTTCGCTAATTGGGACAATCTCTTCTGACCCGCCCATGTACTGGTGTGAATAATTTTCAAGAAAAGTTGACCGGTCCGAGGGTTGAAGATGAATATCGCCCCATTAATAGGCTTCGTCGTGAGGTTTCCATCGTAAGTCTTGTGCATAGTGACCCGGTACACGTTGGTGTCGTCGACAAACCAAATGATTTGATTCGAGAATAACTCGGTGTAGTTCTGTGACGATAAGTAGGGTTCGGTTGGTTCCGAGGAGTACAGCTGGAGTCCTTTTCTTATTCTCTCACGCAACTCACCAAGCACTGGGTTATCACGTACTATCTTAGCCATCGCGCGCTGGAGCAGTGGCTTGCAGCCAGGGAACCAGTTACCATAGCCGGAGTACAGGTTATAAGCCAAGTCGATGGTGAACAAGACACCGGTTGGCAATGCATACAAGTTCATGTTATCACCGGTGTAATCGAGAAACTTGGATCTGGAGTACCTTTCGACGTCGTGACTATCGAAATCCCCCCATCTTAACTGCACATCAATCCAGAACTTGGAGCTACTCATACCTTCGAAGTTATCCTTGGTGTCGTGCAGTAACGAGGGCTTGCATATGGACCATTTGTTGGCGGCAAACAAGACAATATCAGCGCAAGAAGAGTTCATCTTGTAGGATTTACGTGGGTGAATAGTTTCCTTCTGCACCGTCTCAATCTCCAGCGAATCCAACTCCATATCGAAGACCACACACAGGTCCATCACGACACTCTCGTGGATCTTCTGCCATAAATGCGCGCGGAATATTTGAATGTAAGAAATCTTCAACGTAGGGATTTTGCCGTGCATGAATATGCCGGTAAGATCTAGTTGCACCTGAAAACCTATGTATACGTTGGCTCTGTTGATGGTGGGTGACCACCATAGGGTGAATCGACGGTTAGGGATCTGGTTCAAACCAGCGCGCTGCGCATTCGTCAGTTTCTTGATCTTCATGGACTCTTCAAACGATGAACTCTTTTCCCAGAACAAACCCTCCCAAGTAGTGAAGTAGGTGCCTTTGAACAGCGTGTGCTCAAGGATCCCTTCCACACCACCGAGCGCCTGGATCATGTCTGTGCGGTAATTATTCAGGTTCCACAGCTTACCATCATGACGTTGGTGCGTCCAATAAAACGGATCTACGTGCGTGTATTGATATTTCTTGAACTCAGTGCGAACCCTCCAACCCTTGTCATATGCGAGGGTATGCCGGTCTTTTTGGAATATCGTATTAATCCGCGGGATTCCGCGATCCCATGAATCCTCTAAATCTTCCAGTGTTAGTCGTCTATTCTGCGCAATAGCTTCTTGCCGCTTCAACGCATACTCCGCCCAAACACGTTGTGAGTCAACAAACTCACTTTCCCATGGTTGAATATACCTCAGCAACACCGGTATGATCTGATCCTCCTCATGGGACATACCCGCCCGGAAGTGAGTAACACCGTTATCTGTTTGCTTCGAATACCTCAAGTCAGACTGCGGGATGAGCACGTGGCCCATGGAGAGCATACCCAACCCACCGAGTTCCTTGGGTGTGTAAAACACGACCGGTGGGAACCTTGAAGGCATTTTTGAATTCAAACCAATTTTAATACGTGTTTGAATTTTATTCTCACATTTTACTAATAAATCAAGAATTTCTTGTGAGTTTATAACGGCTTCGCGGAAGTACGTCATGAAGGCGATGACTTGCGTGTTCCACTTGTTAGCTATCTTGGTGAAGGTGGTGGCGCCGGACGACATGAGGATCTGTCTTATTCGGTTCTCGAACCACTTCATTGATGCGTCGTCGACGCGCAAGTAACACTGTGCAGTCAACTCTTTACTGTTGGAGTTCTGTAGATTCCACACTCCATCTTTGTGTACAAGACGCTCCATGTGCATGCGGATCTTGGGTTTGATGCGCATCTCAAAGCCGCACATATCCAACAGCAAGTTGGGATTGTCTTTGCTGTAAACAGAAACAAAGCTGTTGTCCCATTCCAAGGTGGTAATCGACCGCGGCAACCTGGACTTGATGTCCCAGAACACGGCGCGACCGAGATTGACATCATGTTTCATCAACCGCATGCGCTGATCCCTTGGCCAACACTTTTTGTTGTTGTAACCAACCACATTCTCATTATTTGGATCAGGATGCTCCGTTAGGTACCGTTGGATGGAGTCCTTGGCATCTTCAGCGTCGAATATCAAAAGCATGAATATCTTGTCGATGTAGCGGGTGTAGAGGCGGATTGGGTGCTTGGTTTCCGTTGCAATGTCCTTGAAACACAAGAATTCATTGGGAACTTCCGGTGCGCCTGCAATTTCTGTGGCTCTCGTCAATCCCAAAATCAACAAATCCAAGACTAAACCATAGAATTGGAAGACGAACGGGGCGAACTGCAGGCCTCGGATGAGCCCGTAGGAGTTGGTGTGCATCATGTCCTTGAACGAGATCATGACGTTGTTCTTGGCAGTGATGTAGTCCGCGATGTTGTGGTCGACAATCAGACGAAGTAAGCGGTTAAACAGTGTCAAATCTATCTTTTCAGCTACGTGTTCTAACTTGGATTGCAGTAAAACCGCGCATTGACCCTCGTCGGTGTTCCACACCTCGTGCAGGTTATTGATTCCTTGAACCCATTTGTAAGCCAACAAAGGCGCTGGTTCGGAGTCGGCTGGTTTGATCCAGTTAGGGAATAGCAACCGTTTGTCCGATTCATACCATAAATACTGATCTAAATACATATCCGTTAGCTTCTCCAACGGCTCGATGCTGTAGACAGGCACAAGGTGGGAGTACAAGTCCATGAACTCGATCTCTACCTCTTTGAATGTGCGCTGAGTAAGTAGATGACGTTTGATACGTGACAAGGCTTCGTGCGGGTTGTCATACGCCTCCTCGATCAACCCCAACTCCTCCTTTTGCTTGTGATTCAACTGTCTTCCAACCCCATATTGCTCTTTCAAGTACTCTAGTGATAGGATAAGCAGCTTAGTGTCGTGCTTGTAAGATAACGGCGGAAATGGAATAGGACTAAATTTACGGGACTCTAGCCAGTGCACGGTGGTGGTGTATATCGCCACGGCCTCTTCCGTAGACAAGTAAGGACCGTCCTTGAGGTAACTATGCTGTCTTTCTTGCTCATCTTTCAACCATAATCTTGTTAATCTTCCTAAATTCTTAGTAGCAACTGTTTTATCTACTGTTGCACCTCGTTTAATGCGTTCTCTGTTGTAATGCGCAATATTTGTCCACCAATCGGCTTTGGACTTGACGTATCTCAGGATCATGTTCTCCACAGGCGCCGGCATACCGGGCACTTTCCATGGGATATTGGCCTTCCAACAGCGCCAAGCTTCGTTCAAGTGACTGTAAATAGCCTTGGCTTTTGCCACTCGAATGCCTTCCGGCATCATATCGATAATATCGTGTGTAACTGCGGCTTTTAGCTCCAAATCATAATGAGATTCAACACGCTGCTTTGTAACGGTTTTTGCAATACCTTTATTAGTACGCCCTTCAAATTGTCGAGCTAATAAATTACCTAACCATCGCTCTAGTAATGGAATCGTGCCGCGCATGAAGAAAAGCCAAACTCTCCAACCTGGCGCCCAATAACCCACACCTGGGCCCTTGCCGACGGGTCCCGTGTTGAAACGGTAGTATATAAGGTGCTTCAAGTCTTTGCACATGCGTATTTGTCTCATTAATTTATATTTATATCGATAAATAGATGTCAACTGACCTATGTGCGCGAAGGTGTATTGCAACCCATCAGCTAGCTGGAAGGCGTCGACATTGCCCAATCTGTACTGTACAAATGCATCGACTACAAGCTTAGTAAGACGCAGCATCTCGCGGATCAAGTGGAATGCATTGCCAAATCTACTCTTCTTCCGCTCTTTGGTAGTGAGAGTTTTCACTGGTTTGAGATTGAAGTTGTAGTCCAAATGCAAGTAATTCAATGATTTACGATGGATTAATAAGTTCAACATGTTGTAGCCTTGACGGCACACCTGCAGCCCTACCTCGACCCAGTCTAACTCCGTCGACTGGAAGAATTTGGTCGCTTTCAACGCCTTGAAGAGACTTTTGCCAGGTTTTACGTGCTTTGTTTGAGCTGTTTTCTTGTTCTTTAATTCATTTAAAATCCACATTTTTAATAATTTTTGATAACTTACCCTTACTTTGACTGGGTATTCAGGAGGGCAGTGCTCCTGGAACCAACTCTTGACAAGGGGGATGTCATAGGCTCGTCTCGTCTTACCAGTGCGTAAGTTGAACGGTCTGGGTGCCCAATATAGCTGAATACCTAGTGTAGTAGTGTCGGTGTATAGTGGTAGCTCCTCCAACAATGGTGTTATGGCGGATGGTAGCACTAGATCTTCCTCGTCTTCGGGATCAACGGGATTGTCATGCTCTTTTCTCTCGGTGCGAAATGCTGAAATTGGATTGATAATTGGGTCGAAATAAAACGCAGGCAAATCAGGATCGTCAGCTTTGATATACGCCAATGGTGGATAGTGGTAGGGCGCCAAGTGCACGGATCGAGGTCTAGAATTGTATAAATGACAGAATGCAACGCGATACTCTGTGCGGATATAACTGCGAATAATGATCTTATTAATATCATTGAACTCGTTCCAGTCCTCGTCATCTGCGCTCGCATCGCGGAATAACGGCTCGAATTTTGGGCCACCAGGAATTGCACAATTCAGGGCTTTAGCAGTACAAAATGATTGTTTATCAAATAAATACCAGTAGTTTTTATCCAACAAATCAGATGTAATTTGTCCAGCCAATCGATACAAGTTTGCCATTTGAGGGACAGTTAACTGCCACTGCTTATACGTGGGGCCATTGACATACTTAGTATCATTTAATGCTTTATGATCATAGAACCATTCATACACTGCTTCATCATCTTCTGGATCTAACTCCATTCGAATGGCCTCCAACGGCTCAATATCTAGGATATTATCAGCGTAATCAAGCGGAGGCTCTTCATCGTCAAATGGAGGGAATCTCATTCGTTTAAAATGTCTTCGATCACGCTTTTCACGACGCATCATGATCCACATGGTACCCCATTGAGCCATATATAATGGTTCAATAACAAGTGGTACTTCATTAACAAATGTGATTGCACCAGTGATATGATACAGTGCCTTGACATTTCTTACTTGTTCCCAAGGCATAGGAATATTTTCTAGTAATTTAAAAACAGCATGAGGAACATATTTTAATGCTCCTAAATAAACTCTTTTATCATACTTAAATTTTTTACTGCTCATATCACCATGATCTCTAATAATCTTGCGAACATGCTCGGGTGGCATGTCCTCCTTATGCACATTAGCTTGTCCTCCTTGTTTTTTCTTGGTATACTTTTTACTATTTGATTGTATCCATTTTCTCGCTTTAACCTCCAACACAGTTTTCTCATCTAGTCCGTTGGACTGATCGTAAGGCATATAGTGCATACCGGAGACACCAGTGGCCATTCCAGGCGGCGCAAATTGCATCCTGGATGCTCACTCACTCTCTCGATCTTTCTTCGTGGTGGCCTTCCACTTGAAAAAAAACCCGGCCCATTGTTGGTACCTAGTTAAATGGTAACTTAGTGAAACACATTTGGCGAGAACAATCTTTGCTTGTACGCATTTAGAGATTGCTATTTTCGTTTCTTGTTATTGCTAACTCTGACTCTGTCACACGCACAAATCAGGCCCTCCAATCATTCTGGAAGAAGCGATAGTAAGCGAAGAAAGAAAAGATGATGAGACAAAGATTTTCGAGTATTGTGTCCAAAGTGGCAAGAGAGAGCAAGCTCTTTAGAGCTGCTCCTTCAATGGGAGTATTTGCCACCAGCATTGTTAACACATCTTCTTCAATGCCATCACTACGTTTCTTTGCAACAAAGAATACAAAGCCACCAAAGCCAGTCAGTTTACCAGAAATGCTAGCCAATGAGATAACCAGTGAAGAGGCAGAAGATAATGTTGATCCTGAACTAGAAGATCTTACAAATGAGATTAAAAAAAATTTCACAATTACGGATAAAGAAGGTAGCGCTGTAGTCCATTTGAGTAGAAAATATAAGAACGAAACTATTGACGTGTCATTTAACTGCCAAGATGAAACCGAATTAGACGACTTCAACCAATTAGACGAAAAGTTTGGCAACATTGATGACAATGGGGAATTGATTAAACAAGATGGAGATGAAGATGAGGATGATGATTTCGGAGGTGGAATGATTGGTCAAGTATTTGAAGTCACTGTTACCAAAGGTGACCAAAAAGTATTGTTTAGTTGCGTCGCAGAAGAAGAAATTCGTATTGAAAATGTCACATACTTAGGAACTCGTAATAAAGGTGATGATCAATTTTATGCCGGACCACTTTACGACCATCTTGATGACAATCTTAAAGCTTCAATGAGTAACTATTTATCGGAGCGCAAAATTGACGATGATTTATGCTACTTTATCCTAAAATATGCCCGCCACAAAGAACAAAATGAATACATGAACTGGTTGAAACAAATGTTAAATTTCACAGATGGTGCTCCTGCTCAATTACCACCTGCTGGCGCTGCCAAGAAGAAATAATTCTTCGGATTTGTAAAGGATGAGTGCACTACTGCACCTACAATACCTTCTCGCACATCAAGCTGTTAACCACGTATAGAATGATAGTTTTCGGTTACTGCTTTTATGAATTATAATTAAATTTGATAGTGAAACTGGCTCATTTTTCAATTGTAGACACCTATCTCCCTTCCCACTTCTTATTTCTCTTCCCATTTGCCTCCTATATCTTCTTTAAAATTCCTTTGAAATCCTTTCCACAGCCGGTCCGATTTTCCAATTCTTGGAATTTCAGTTTTTTTTGCGATTCACGTAAAAAGAGACGAATCCAGAAAGAGTGTGGTGATAAGCATGTCCAGCAGTCCTGAACGCGACGGGATTTCCACCGCTGGCAGTGCCAACACAAAAAGATCTAAGAAGTCTAAAAAGAATATTACTCCTGTATCAATTGAAGATGTATTCAATCAAATTTCCATCGTCAATGCATCAAACCTTAATCCTCCCCCATCAACAGTTGTATTGACACCACGCAGTGCTGAAGCTTGTTTAAAACTAGGTGTAAATCCTGAAATAATTAAAGTGAGAGACATAGATTCCTTTTGGGAACATGGTTTGGATAAATCTGTTCAACGTATGAGACATGAAGCTTACATACAACGAAGATATGAGACAATGAAACAACTACGCCAAGAGAGAAAGCGCATTATTAATGCAGAGTTTGATGCTGTTAATACCATGACTAGTAGTAATCAAATGGGCATGACGCCTGAGCAATTGTTAAAGCAACAAGAAGAAGCATCATCAACCCTGATTCAATTAGAGTTACAACGAATACAAAAGATGCAAAAGCGTCAAGAGAAGGAATTACAGCAAATGATTGAGTTTGAGGTTAACAGAGCAAAAGTAACAGAAGAAATGAATATAAGACTAGAAGAAGCTAAACGGAAGGAAGAGTTACGAAAGAAACAGCAAGAAAAACGTTTAAAATTAATGGCTGAAGAGCGAAGATTACGCGAAGCTCAACGTGCTACTCAAGAGGAAATCGAAGAGCAAAACAGGCGCGCTGTGATGAAAGATATGTACGAGAAAGAGGTCCAATTAGCTGAACAAGCAGCAATCAAGGCTAAAGAACAGAAACGATTAGCTCGTGAGATGGAAGTAGAAAAGAAACGGAAACATGAGGAACATCGAGCGCAAACAGAAGCCTATTTTAAAGAAGAAGAAGCCAGATTGCGCAAGCGTTTAGAAGATATGCAAGGCGCAGAAAAGAAGAAACAAGATGCAATTTTGGCCAAAGCAGCAGAACACGCCGCAGCATTGAAGAAGCGCCGGGCTGTCATCGAGCAGCGAATCCAAAGAAATTTCCAAATGGCAAAATTAGTCGAAGAAAAACGTAAAAATGATTTTTTGTCTAAACAAGAACATTTTGAGCAAAAACGAGCTGAACATCTAGCAAAGTTGGAGCATGAGAGAGCTCTGCATTCCCAAGAAATAGAACTACAAGAGCAGCGTCGCCAAGTGATCTTGATGCAACAGCGCAAAGAGGAGGAGAAGAAAGCGCAATCAATGTTGCATAAATTTGAAGAAGAGGAAGTGCACGTGATGGAAGTACAAGAAATCCGTGAAAAAGAACATCAAATACATAATGAAAAGAAGAATTTACGGACACAAATGAAGTTAGAGAATGTGCAACGGACTCTTCGTGTTGGCGAATATAAGAGATTAAATACCTTGAAAAAGATTGAAGATGTTGACAATAGAGTTAAAAGTATGCTTGATCAGCGTCAACATTTGATTGCTGAAAGAAGAAAGGCTGCTAATGCAACAAGATTACAGAAAGAACAAATTGCGAAAGTAATGGAAGAAATTCGTGCCAATGCAACTAAGGCGAACAAGTTAATTACCGCCTCATTGTCTGGTAAGGTGTCATTAGATTCGCTTCTTGGAACTGGAAGTGATAATAGTAAAAGTAGATCTAGAAGTGCTGAAAAGAAAAAGAAAGCAAAATCAACTGGTGAATTATTAGGAATTGCTAATCGTAATGGTGGAAGTCACTCCGCAGATGCAGTGGATCAAACGAGTAGAATGATGTACTCACAAAAAGATGCTGATTCAGCAGCTCGACCATATGTATCACCATATGACTTACCAGCTGGTCCAGCATAGAAAATTGTATTATTTGTATTATTCTTCTAATTATACTATTACAACTCTACATCTCTTCTACAAATCGACAATTATTAACGAATGATTCTTTATTTATCTGTTTCTGCATAATTTTGAGTGACATTTCTATCTCTATTGTCCATTCTTCTAGGGCGTCGGTCTCTGTCACTATACTCAATAAAAATTTTCCTACTTAAAAAAGTAGATGACTGTAACTCATCCTTCGCTGCTATAGCACTACTAATATCCTTGAACGTCACAATCGCCTTACAATTGCCATACATAGGAGGGAATAGCTTATAGTTATACACGACACCGAATGGTTGGAAATATTCAAGTAATTGTTGAACTGATAAAGTGTCAGGAAGATTTTGAATAAATAATGTGCGCGATAGTGCGCGATCATTGCTGTAGAATCGCCGTAGCATACATATTGGCGTCTTCTTCAAGTAATTCATCATGATGATCTATCTCTTATCAAGTGGTACGATTAGGGATATGGATAGTGAGAGACCGGTTGAAAGATAAAGCAAAGGAACAATGCAGACACAAGATGAAGTAAGCATGGTACACTATTACAATAACCCAATAACATAATCAACCCTGACTTAGAGTATAGGACCAACCAATCCATTACCGAGATTGCTCGTTGTAAGGTTTATCTAACACATTACTAAGGAAATAGCTTAGATCTTTGATCTTTGAGCAGCTTCATTGCTAGTTGTGGAGCCGATATATAGTAGATACTGGATTCAAGTTCTACCAGTTTTAGAATATTCCTTAGTTCCGGATTTTGGTGTTGGCTCAAGTTACCGAGTCAAGTACGTAGAAAAATCCAAAAGATACTAGGGATATGGAGTCACAAGTTTGGTGTGAACACGTTTGTGTGAAGGAATCCAGCTTCTCTAGCCCCGGAAACGTCTTTGCAGGTGCATTTGCGAGGAAAGCATTCACGGAGGGAGAGTTGGTAGAGAAGGGGCTTATGCGCCGTTTGAGCGATAACGAGAATCGCGTGTTTGACGGAATGAATAATCCTTATGTCTTCACTTGGTCGGACGATATTCCAAATTATACATGGGCGGCTGGATCGGGATGTAGTCCGTTTTACAATACAGCAAAGGATGGAACTGCAAACACGAGGATGGTCCGTTATTTCGACGAGGATAGGTTTGAGATTTATGCAACGAGGAATATTGCTGCAGGCGAAGAGTTGGTCCACACTTACAAGAGTCTTGGATGGAGGACGGTATTCAAAGAGTTGAATGAGATGTTGAATTAAACAGGAGGAGGGCTTCTCTTTACCGTTTTTCCTTGTAGGGCGAACCCAAAATGGTCCATCGGAATCTCAATAACCTGGTTCTAGATTACTGTGTTGGACAAGTATACGGCGAATATATCTGTAAAAATAAAGTTGCCTTGCGATTCTTCAAATTTGTCTTCATTAAAACTAAAATTTCTTGCACAGTAGTACTATAGTTCCTTCTAAAGATTGATGCAATGCAACGAGACAAGCACTAGCATCTACTAAGAAAGTGTTCTAACCATAACTGATTAATTTCTCTCTTCTAAGTCCTAGCGGGTCCGGGTCCGGGTCCTGTACATCGTCGAATCGATGGTGGCACGAGAGACAATAGAAGTAAGAAAGATGTCGAAATTTTGGTCCGCGGGGAACCAGTCGAGTGAGGAGGAGAGTGAAGAGAGTGAGGAAGAGGAGTTCACAGCCAAACCAGTTGGGAAGTTTGGTGCAACTTTCTCTGATTCTGATTCAGAAAGTGACGATGAAGTAAGAGTTGTGCGATCTCAAAAGGATAAAGCATGGGACTCAATGTTGGATGGTATAACAAAGATTAAAAATGCAAAGAAAATGAATGATTGGTCTGCTATTCAAGATGAATTTGAAGCTGTAAATAAAATGATTGAAAAATCAAAAATGTTAATTGCAAAAAATGGGATTCCTAAATTTTATATTAAAATGCTTGCTGATGTAGAGGATCATGTCAACAATAGCTTGAAAGACAAAGAAACTTATGGCAAGATGAAGCCACTGATGAAGAAGGCGCTAGATCGCATGAAGCTAACTGTTAAAAAGCACAATAAGCAATATGAGGAACAAATAAATGATTTTAGACAACATCCTGAAAAATACGAAGAAGCCGAAGTAGAAGAAGAGGAAGAGGACGACGATGACGACGACTCTGATGACGACGACGAGTCCGATGACGACGACGAATCTGACGATTCTAGTTCTGACGACGAGAAAGATAATAAGGCAAAGGATGATTCTAGTTCTGATGAAGAAGATCTCATGGCCAAGCCTAAAGTAGGGTTTAAGAAGGTACGTTCTCAGTCACGACACCGACCACATCTTGCATAGTACTTGCATAGCGCTATGACACTTCATTCCTCGTTTCCGAGTATGCTCCTGTGTCTCCGAAAGGAGATTGGATGCATCATGAGACAAATAATAACAAGATTATTATAAAAATCTGAGCGTTTACATCCCAACATGTCTCTTGTTACTGCTGTCACCACTCACAACCTCTTTCTATTATTATTTTACCTAACAATATCTCTTTTTATAGGGTGCATTCGATCAGGATGATTCGGACGACGATTCCTTCGGCTTTGGCGATGAGTCTGACGATGAGTCTGATGAGTCGGAGGAAGATGTCAGTCGACCAGTATTGAAAGGCCGTGCAAAATGGCTCAAGAAAGTTGATGATAAACCAAAACCTAAAGTTCAAGCTGCCGCTGGTACCGCTAATATCCCAAAACAAAAGAAGAAGAAGGTAGATACAGCCGTTGTAGAAGAGAAAAAATGGATGGTAGAAGACATGACCGAGGACTTGCTCGAGAAAAAAGTTAACGAATTAGTGGCGTCTCGTGGCCGCAAGAGCACCGATCCAAAGGTTGTGTTCCGCAAGTTAGAAGTCCTATCAAAAGTAGCACGTATGTTCGGTCCAAAGAAGGAAATATCAGTGTTAATGCACTTGGTCTCCGTCATGTACGACTCCCACAGAGTCATTGATGACTACATGGACCTGCTTCAATGGCGCACCTGCTCTCGCTGCTTGTCTAGAATCGTCAGTATTCTCAACAGCAATAAGGAGTTGGTGTTGGGTATCATGGCCAATGAGGACGTCACAGATCTGGTGTTAGCATCCCAAATTAAGAGTGATTTCATGAAAAAAACTGATGAAGAAAGCAATAAAGAGTCCGACACCAACAGCAATGTAATCAACGTCGTGGGCACATTAGAGCACAAATTACTTAGATTAGAAGATGAACTGACTAAAAGTTTACAACAAATTGATCCCCATTCACAGGTAACCCCTTGCTTCTACCCCTACTCATACCCTCGAGCGAACGGCAGGGATACGTCACTTCTGTTTCTTTTGCCGCGTAATACCAACACCATGAGGCATATTAACGAGGCGATGTGAACACCACCAGTAGCACAAGTAGCAGCTAATTAAAATGATTACCTGCTATTTACCTCAATGGACTGGTGGTTCTTAAATTTCCTCACAATTTTCTCAACTTCCTTCTCCTTCACAACCGCGTTTACTCACCTATTACACCTTGTAGGACTATGTGATTCGCCTTTCAGATGAAGCGATGCTTGTCGAGTTAGCAGAAGCAGTTGCCGTGTATTACAAGCGAGTTGGCGATGACAGAGCTTGCGCATCGGTGAACTTGATGATTATTGAGCATTTGTATTACAAGCACGACACAGTTGCTGCTGCAGTACAGAAGGCACATGCTTTCAACAAGAAGTTTGGTAATTTCAACGATTTACACCCTGCTTGCAAGAGTAAAATAGAAATTGATCGCTCGAACCTCAAGGCATCCCACATCCATCCTGGTGCGTTCATGGGCAACCCATCTGTTGACTTCACCCCAACCAACAATGAGAAAAAAGTTGATTCTTTATGTCAATTTATATTCAAGAATGGTGACGAGCAAATGAAGACAAGAGCGCTATTGTGCTCGGTGTACCACCACGCATTGCATGACCGTTACTACCGAGCGAAGGACATGTTCCTCATATCCCATATTCAAGATATGATTGAAAAAATGGATGTAAAGACACAAATATTGTATAATCGTGCACTTGTTGCTCTTGGTTTGTCGGCATTCAGGCTGGGACTCATCAACAAGGCACATGACTGCTTATCGGGCATATGCAACGGTAGACCAATGGAGTTACTTGCACAACGAACTAGTATTAGATATCATGAAAGAGATCCTGAGCAAGAGAAATTAGAACGCCGAAGACAAGTACCTTATCACATGCACATCAACCCTGAGTTGATCGAGTGTTGCCACCTCACTTCCGCGATGTTGTTGGAACTTCCTCATTTAGCAAAAGGAACAAATACTGATAAACGTATTTCCAAACAATTCCGTAACTATTTGATGAGTTATGACAGGCAAGACTTCACCGGTCCACCAGAGAATACTCGCGAGCACGTTCTTGCCGCCTCCAAGGCGTTGATGGCAGGCGAGTGGAAGAGGGCGTGTGACTACATATTAGGATTAGATTTGTGGAATTTAATACCCGGCGATGGTGGCAGTAAAGTCAAGGAAATGCTCCGTCAGCGCATGAAGGAAGAAGCTGTTCGCATCTACTTATTGACTTACGGTGCACACTATGACTCTATTGCATTGTCGCAAGTGTGTGTAACGTTTGACATGGACGAGGCTACTGCTAGAAGGATAATATCTCGCATGCTATTTGATAAAGAGATAAGTGGTGCGTGGGACTTGAATAATATCTTGATACTATACAACATCGATCCATCAACATTACAGCAAAATGCTCAAGTACTTGCTGATGCGGTGTCAACATTAGTACAAAGTAATGAAAATGTTGTAGAATTATTAGTTTCACCTGCAACACAGTCCGATTGGCCCAAGAAAAGTGGTCAATGGGATGACAGAAATGACAATAGAAAGCGCATGGGTGGCTTCAAGTACAACAAAAACGCGTCCCAGGCGAGACTTTACACTGGCAATGATAGGAAGAAAGGCAAGTTACGCAGCACTGTAGCTGGCAGACCAAATCCTGGTGCTGTGCCTGGTAGAACTGCTAATACTCGTAACAAAACTACTAATGTTTGGGGTACCAAACCCACAGGAAGAGGTTAGGTTGGAGTGAGTTAAGATATTGTTTGGAGTAACTAATTATTTAAATATACTTTTGATATTTGGTAAAATATCCTCTCTATAGTACCTACTCAGTCTATCAATAACTGCCGATGATGAATCACACGCCGGTCTGACGTCTAGATAGATGGATACAGGCACTCCATGCACTGGAGTACCTTTGTAAAAATCAATAATATATCTAACCTCTTTACCATTTGATCGCTCAACAATCCAATCGTGTCGATCGAATGGCAACGAATACCCGAATAAATGATGACTAATGAATGCTTTAGGCGAAATATCTTTAGGTCGACCTTGAAATTTTTTTAATTTAGGTTCATCAATACCTCTAATAGATTCCCACTCCTTCACTTTCATCCATCCTTGTTCATTAACCATATTGTGTATGAATAGTATAGATGGAACATCCTTCATATCAGGATTATATCCTTTCTTCTTCATGGCATTATAATATTGTTGCTCTGAGGGATATACCCATTTATTCTGGTTGTTTGGTTGATGCTCTGGCTTATACGATGGAGTATTAGGAATGTTGGATACTTGCCTAGCCACAGACAAAGGAGAGTTCGCCTGTTTATTGTTAGAAAATTTATAATCGTTCGTTAATTCATTGTACTCTTCAGGAGCTGGCTTGCTGTTGCTAGACGACGAAGTTCCACTTACAGGATGATCGACAGGCTTGCTTCCTCCAAAGTGGGGAATTGGACACGACATCTTCCGTGTAAAGCGTCTTGACTCTCTTTCTTCTGTTTCTGGATTTTTTCCAAAAAAAAATGGCAAAAATTTTGGCGAAGCGAATACGACTAGCTCTACCAATATCTACATATCACTCTAGTTATAAATGAAGGAGAGGAATCTGTTGCTCGGGCGCTTCGCAAAGGGCAAGAAGTCGTATGATTTCCAGAAGATCAAAGCGGAGCGAGAGCTGGAGAGGTACAAGAAGCACAAAGCATTAAGGAAATACGAGAAATTATGTAAAGCAGAAGGAATTGTATCTAATAGGATCAGAATTCACGGAGACACAACAGCTGATGAAACAACTAGTAATGACAGAACAGAAAATACCCCAAAATTTAAAAAGAAAAAGATAAATTTGATTGAAGAAGCAGAAAAAGTTGCTGAAGAAAAAAAGAAATTAAAAGAAGAGAAAGAGAAAGAATTAGCGCGCATTGAAGAGTCGCGCCAACAGAAAATCAAAGAAAGAAACGAAAATAGAAAACAGAACATGAAAAGAACGAAGAAAGGACAGCCTATTTTACATAACAAGATCAATAATATACTGGAGAAATTGAAGAGAGAAAAAGGAGTCAACTAGGTCATTTTGTAGCATGTAGTTATAACAATTTGTATAAAATTTACATAATATTAGCTCGATATTTCATGTGTTTGTGGAATAAAACTAGGTTGATAAAGCCAATGAACGTCAGTATTCCCATACTCAGTGAGGCATTGCGGAAGCTGGTGTCAAATCCAGCCAAAATGGTTATATTTACGACATTCAAGAAGGAGTAACAAGTGAACACCAATCCGTAATTTGCCGCCGCATTCTTCTTACCAAATAGATGCACTGTGATGGGTAAGTAAAGGGCAAAGTTGGCGCCTTCAAAAAAAAATATACAACAAGTCCAAAATGCGAAGCCAGCTTGCCCTAGACTCGTCGAGTGTGAGTAAGTCAAGATTAATATCGAATATATTAAGCTCATCGCGATAAGTGTTTCCGTTGGCCCCACTAAATCTGCTAACGCGCCCCAAAATATTCGTCCAACAGCGTTGAATACCGCAGCTATACTGCCTAACGTGGACAGAAATAACTCACTCGAAAATTCTTTCTGACCGTAAGTTTTGAAGGTTCCAGCCAAATACATGCCACCAACTGTCGTAGTAATAAAACAGGATGCTAAATGCCACGCTAATGGGTGCACCAACAACTCCTTCGGTCCTAAATCAACTTCAAGATCATCACTGCGTGATTTGCTACCCTCAATTTCAAGTGGGATTACGGTTTTATTATGAATTGGAGATAGCTGAATATCCACCTCTTTCTCTAGTTCACTATCCAGACCACCTTCTTTGAGTGGATTGTCTGCAATAGTCGCACTCTCAAAATCAATTTCAGTCTTCGTCACTTGGTGATATTTATTACTCCCGGGATTGCTTGCAACCGACATGCTAGTTGTTTCCTTTTCGCCCTTTTCACTGGCAGCTAAAGGCGGTTCAGAAAGTATAAATGAACCAAATGTAATAAATAAAAAATAACAAATACCCAATATGACGTACATTTTAGGAACATTTTGCACGACGTCACTGTTCGGGTTGTAATATCCGTCAGTGGACCCAGTGTCTTGGATATTTACTTGATTTGGATTGACTACTCTGGTGGCAATCATTCCAAATAAGAATGAACCACCACCGAATCCTGCGACAATTAAACCAGTTACAAGACCTTTACGATGTGGCATCCATCGTACTGATGCTGCAATTGGTCCAGAGTAACACATACCTAATCCAATACCAAATAAAACACCATCAGTAACAATTAATGCACCTAATGATTTTGCAGTAGCAGATAACAATGTACCCAAAACCAGGACATAACCACCTATCAAACAAGTTTTCTTAGCACCAATTTTTCTTTCTATAACACCTCCAAGAAACATAGTAGCACCTTGAAACGCTAAAGCAGTAGCATAGACCATTAGTGATTCATTATATGTCACGCCCGGCTCGTATATACGTATATATGAAGTTACTGCATTTGTTATATTTCCCCAAATATACAATGTGCCCAAGACAAGATGGATCAACACACCACCGAATACGCATAACCAGCCACGATTTTGTGCAATGAAAGTGGCCAATGTATCAACGACAGAGGAGATGGCGTCCATACTTAACACACATACACTTACCGCATTCCTTTTAGTGTGCTTTTTTTAAAGTTTTTTGACTCTTTTTTCGATTCGGCCGACAAAACCTTGTACATGCTAACTATGCCATAGATACATTTAATATTTGTTAGTCAAGGATAATTAATCTATTATAATAGCCTAACTGGTGCGATTTTCTTGAAGATGAAAGTCTAGTGACTTGAATACATCTGTTTTCATTTTCTCAGATCATAGTGCAAAACTACTTCTCATCCCACCAAGAGCATAACCAAAATTCAACTTGAGCTGAGCTCTTCCCTTTGTGGTCTTCCCTTTGTGAAAAGGGCGTCTTCCCCGGGTCCCGCCGGCCCCAGCCCTAGCATACGAACTTGCTCAACAAGTAGTCCTAGTTGAGGTGCAATGCGGATTGGACTAATTGTCGTTGTTTTATCGGTGCTTCTTGCACTTGGGAATGCCACACCTGGCATGCAGTTGGTGTCAGGTGATTGTGTAGTTAGGAATAGTCAAGGTAACTTCCAACTTCACAAGTTGCCACAGTCAGAGCTAACCATCGTAAGTGTTATTGACTGTGCATTACCTGGTG
>JACCDO010136639.1_pt1 | contig 21916 bp, 21 predicted proteins | sample 7446101 | NCBI WGS metagenome assembly JACCDO01 (sample SAMN15323440, study PRJNA562643) | freshwater metagenome | isolation source: river surface water | place: USA:Blue River Watershed | collected 2017-08-16
AACCAGTTCTTTAGCACCAACATGGGCGCGCCCATGGCCAATTTGCCTGTGGTGATCTTCCAGTTCGCCATGAGCCCCTATGACAACTGGGTGCGCTTGGCTTGGGCCGGTGCACTCTTGATTACCTTGACTGTGCTTGTGCTCAACATCTTGGCGCGTGTGTTCTTCCGCGAAAAAGTCAGTGCCTAATTTCAATCAGGAATTTAAAAATGTCTGAAACCAAACCCGTCCTCAAAAACGCGCTCGAAGTTCGCGATCTGAACTTCTTTTACGGCAAGTTCCAAGGTCTGCGCAATGTCACCATGAACATTGCCGAGCGCAAAGTCACTGCATTTATTGGCCCATCGGGTTGCGGCAAGTCGACCTTGTTGCGCACTTTGAACCGCATGTACAGCCTGTACCCAGGCCAACGTGCGGAAGGTGAGATTAATTTTTATGGCCAAAATATTTTGGACCCCAAACAAGACTTGAACTTATTGCGTGCCCGAATTGGCATGGTGTTCCAAAAGCCGACGCCGTTCCCCATGACGATTTACGACAACATTGCTTTCGGTGTGCGTTTGTACGAAAACCTCAGTAAAACAGAAATGGACGAGCGCGTCGAATGGGCGTTGACCAAGGCTGCCCTGTGGACTGAGGTGAAAGACAAGCTCGGCCAAAACGGTTTGTCGCTTTCAGGCGGACAGCAGCAACGTTTGTGTATCGCCCGCAGTGTGGCGGTCAAACCCTCGGTGTTGTTGTTGGATGAGCCCACCTCAGCGCTCGACCCCATTTCTACCGGCAAGGTTGAAGAGTTGGTGCATGAACTCAAAGCCGACTACACCATTGCCATCGTGACCCACAACATGCAACAAGCAGCCCGTTGCAGTGACTTTACGGCATACATGTATTTGGGTGAGTTGGTGGAGTTTGGTGAGACAGAGCAAATTTTCTTCAAACCCAACAAGACCGCTACAGAAGACTACATCACTGGCCGTTTCGGCTAATAGGAGAACACCATGCCAGATAAACACCTATCTTCACAGTTTGATACTGACCTCAACAACATCTCTTCGCATGTGATGGAACTCGGCGGTTTGGTGGAGTCACAAATTCGCCAAGCGGTTTATGCGCTGTCGCAGTTCAGTCCTGAAGCGGCAGACGATGTGCTGGTGACAGAAAACAAAGTAAACACATTGGAGGTTGAGATTGACCGCGAAATCGCTTCGGTGATTGGTCGTCGCCAGCCTACAGCACGCGACCTGCGTTTGCTGATGGCCATGTCCAAAACCACCGCCAACTTAGAGCGTGTGGGGGACGAGGCAGCCAAAATTGCGCGCATGGTCAAGTCGATCATTGAAAGCTCAGCGCCACGCTCATTGCCCTCGGGTGATTTGCGTGTTTCGGCTGAAATGGCGTCAGGTCTGTTGCGCAAAGCGCTCGACTCCTTTGCGCGCTTAGATGTGCCCATGGCGGTGAGCATCTTGCGCGAGGACAACGAAATTGACAAAGAGTTCGACGGCTTTGTACGAAAACTCATCACCTACATGATGGAAGACCCACGCACTATTTCTGCCAGCCTAGACCTGTTGTTTGTGGCCAAAGCCATTGAACGCATTGGTGACCACGCCAAGAATATTGCTGAATTTGTGATCTACATCGTCAAAGGCGAAGACGTTCGTCATACGCCTCTGGCCGATGTTGAGTCATCCATGGGTTAATTGAAAGCAAGTCAAACATGAAAGTAGCGCGCGTATTGGTGGTTGAGGATGAGTCAGCCATTGCTGAACTCATTTCAATCAATTTGCGTCACAACGGCATGATGCCCATGCTGGCTTCAGACGGCGTGTCCGCGCAAAAGCACATCGACGAGGTGTTGCCAGATGTGATCTTGTTGGATTGGATGCTGCCAGGTCAGAGTGGTTTGGAGTTGGCGCGTCGTTGGCGTGCCGACCCGCGCACCAAGACCACACCGATCCTGATGCTCACCGCTCGCGGTGACGAGCCCGACAAAATTGCAGGCCTCGATGCTGGCGCTGACGACTACATCACCAAGCCTTTCTCAACACAAGAATTGTTAGCACGCATTCGTGCGGTGCTGCGTCGACGTGCCCCCGAGCAAGCCAGTGATGTGGTGACGATTGGTGCTTTGAAGCTGGATGGCTCAACCCATCGCGTGAGCTTCAACGAGCAAAACATCAAGCTCGGCCCCACGGAATTCAAGTTGCTCAATTATTTAATGCATCACGCCGAACGTGTGCACAGCCGTAATCAATTGCTGGATCGTGTGTGGGGCGATCATGTGTTCATCGAAGAGCGCACGGTGGATGTGCACGTGAAGCGACTGCGTGAAGCACTGGGTGAAGCAGGTAGCATGGTGGAAACCGTGCGTGGCGTAGGATATCGGATCACGCACCAACCTTAAAACCTTGCGAAGGTTCCTGTGATCAGTCGCTTCTTTTCATTTTTATCGCTCATTGCTTTTGGCGCTGCCTTGGGTTTTTCATGGGCTGTGTTTGGCGATAAATCTCAATCCCTCTACTTGCTCGTCGGCGCCTTGTTGGCCGGTTTTGTGTGGGTGCTGGTAGACGCGTGGCGTGGGTACCGTGTGCGATCTTGGTTGCGTCATGGTGATTTAGGCATTGCCCCAGACATGACGGGTTGGTGGGGTGTGGTGTTGGATCGTGCACGCAAGCTCTTGCGAGAGCGCGAGCGAAGCATCAATGCGGGCGAGCAACGGCTCAAAGACTTTTTGTCTGCCATTCAGGCCTCGCCCAATGGCGTGGTCATGCTCGATGCCAATGCGCAAATTGAATGGTGCAACCAAACGGCCGCGAAGCATTTGGGCATCCACCCAGAGCGTGATGTCATGCAACGTGTGGGAAATTTGATGCGTGACCCCATCTTCACCGCCTACATGGCGGTTGAGCAACCTACCGATGCCGTGGTGATCTCTGGCTTTGAGCACCGCTTGGAGCGTCCTGTCCGAATTTCTGTGCAGCGCCATCGCTATGGCGAGGGTAAGCAACTGTTGCTGACGCGTGATGTCACGTTGCTCGAGCAGGCAGAAGCCATGCGGCGTGATTTTGTGGCCAATGTGTCGCATGAAATTCGTACCCCCCTCACAGTAATGTCTGGCTTTGTAGAGACGCTTCAAACCCTCGATTTGAGCGAGGAAGAGCAGCATCGCTACCTGGGCATGATGGCCGTGCAAGCGCAGCGCATGCAGGGCTTGGTGGAAGATTTGTTGACCTTGTCGCGTTTAGAGGGAAGCCCTGAACCCAGTTTTCACAACACACTGGCGTTGACGCGTTTGCTTGAATCATGTGAGCAAGAGGCCATCGGGTTGTCTGACACCATCACGCAGGGGGCCGTGCGGCATGAAATTGCCTTTGATGTGGCGCCAACGCTGCAAGATGCAAAGCTGCTGGGCGAGCCACGCGAATTGCAGAGTGCTTTGTCGAATTTGGTCAGTAATGCGGTGCGTTACACACCTGCGGGCGGACGCATTCAGGTGTCTGTCGACAAAAGCGCAGACGGCTGCTTGGTGTTGGAAGTGCGTGATACAGGCGCAGGCATTGCCGCAGAGCATTTACCTCGTTTGACAGAGCGGTTCTACCGTGTAGACCGCAGCCGTTCGCGAGAGTCTGGCGGAACCGGCCTAGGTCTTGCCATTGTGAAGCACGTGATGCAGCGTCATGGCGGGACCCTCTCGATAGCCAGTGAGGTGGGGCAGGGTTCTTGTTTCAAGTTGTCTTTTCCAGTGAACCGCTGGAAGTCCAACCATTAAATTTTCTTTAAACGTTTCTTCTCGGCGCTCTTGAGAAGTACATAGGTAATCAAGCCGATGAGTGCGGAACCCACGACAAAGCTGCCATAGGCGATGGGCCAAGGTATGCCGTCGGTCATCATCGAAAATTCTGACATTCCGCCCACCCCCGCCAAGATATTGATGGGCATGAACACCACGCTGAAAACGGTCAGTTGATTCACGCGTTTGTTTTGATTGATGTTGATGAAACCAATCGTGGCATCCATCAAAAAATTAATCTTGTCGAACAAAAAAGCTGTGTGACTGTTCAAGGAGTCAATGTTGCGCAAAATTTGTTTGGCATCTGCGATTTGATCAGCGGTGAGTAGACGGCCGCGCATCAAAAAACTCAGGGCTCGTTGCGTGTCCAAAATATTGCTGCGGATGCGACCGTTTTGGTCCTCTTCCTCAGCAATGTCCGCCAAGATCCCTGCGGCTTCTTGGTCGGTAATGGCCTCGCTCAATACATGGCGTCCGACCACGCCAAGTTTGGCGTAAATGTTCTCCAACGAGTCTGCAGATACCTCCACATCTGCACCGTAAAGATCTAGAAGAAGGTCTACGCAATCGGTTACATAGCCAGGCTGTGTTAGGGCACGGCGGCGTTGCAACCGGAAGACGGACAGTTCTTCATTGCGCAGAGAAAACAAAATACCTCCGTGCAAGATAAACGCAACGGGAATGCTTTTGGATAGACCTTCACGCTCTAACAGGAAGTTCGAATGCAAATGGATGTCGTCGTTTTCTTCGACATGAAATCGGGCGCTCACTTCAAGATCAGTGGCCTCAATCGGATCTGGCAGTTCTAATCCAAAGTGTGAGCCCACAAAATGGCGTTCCGCTTTGGAGGAGTTGATCAAATCCACCCAAATAGGCTTCGCTCCTTCCAAATCTTTTCTACCCGAGATGGGAATATTTTTGAGGCGACCATCTACAAGTTCATACACATTGATCTTGCTGGATTCAAAGTCTGGCTGCCGTTCTCCCGCAATCGCGATGCGGCGACTGTCCGACAACTCCCACAGCACATCATTTTCTCGTTCTGTAGGAATCATGTGCCAAAGTTTTTGCGCATCGTCGGGGGGAAGGGCGTCTAAGTAGCCCCCCAACTCAGGGGCGCTTTGTTTGGCAATGAAATTCTTCAGTTCTGCATCATGTTGTTTTTTAAGCAACGATTCGACAATGTCTTGCTTGTGCATGTGTTGACTGTGAACCATGCCATCCACTAACTTTTGCTTGTTCAACATCTCGATTAATTTTTGAAGTGACATGAGAAGACTGTCGATGGGTGTGACGAGCAAAGAGGCGATGGATGCGTAGCCTCTTGCGTTCTTCAGCTCACATGTATTGAGGCAACTTCAAAAACAAGGCGGCCAACCAAATGCCCATGCATAACAAAATACTCAACAAAACTGCGGCACTGCCTAAGTCCTTGCAGCGTTTTGACAAATCGTGCCACTGAGGACCCACACGATCGATGGCGGACTCGAGGCCCGTGTTTAAGAGTTCGACGGTTAGCACAAAGATGACCGATCCTGAAAGAATTGAAATTTCGACCCAGTTGTGGCCAATGAAAAAAGACAGTGGTATCAAAACAAATGCCAAATAGGCCTCTTGCTTGAACGCCGGCTCGTGCATGCCTGCTTTGAGACCTTGCATGGAGTACCCAAATGCATGGATGACTCGGTTCAAACCACGTCTTTGCTTTTGTAGGTTTTCGTGAATCTCATTCATCAGTTAAGAATTTAAAAATTTTTTGTGACACTGATGTGAAAAGGTCGCAAAAAGACTCAATAAATTTCCGGAACGATCATGTCTTGAGGGACGGGATGGCGAATGTAGTCTGGGTTGCGAACGCGTGCAGGAAGCGCAATTTCTGGGTGCTCAATTTCGTGGTACGCAAAGTGGCCGAGCAAATGATGGATGCAGTTCAGGCGCGCACTCTTTTTGTCCACGGCTTGAACTACCCACCAAGGCGCTTCAGGAATATGTGTGCGTTCAATCATGGTTTCTTTGGCCACTGTGTAGTCTTCCCAGCGACGTCGACTTTCTAAATCCATCGGACTAAGCTTCCATTGCTTCAAGGGATCGTGGATTCGTCCTAAAAAGCGTGCGTGTTGCTCGTCGTCGGTGATAGAGAACCAGTATTTGATGAGTGTGATGCCACTGCGTGCCAACATCTTTTCAAACTCGGGTACGGTTCGGAAAAATTCTTCATACTCGTCATCGTTGCAAAAACCCATGACGCGCTCAACGCCTGCACGGTTGTACCAACTCCGGTCAAACAACACGATTTCTCCTGCCGCAGGCAGATGTGCCACATAGCGCTGAAAGTACCACTGAGTGCGTTCACGGTCGTTTGGTGCGGGCAGGGCGGCCACACGGCAGACACGAGGATTCAGGCGTTGCGTGATGCGTTTGATGACGCCGCCTTTGCCTGCTGCATCACGCCCTTCAAAAAGAATCACCACTTTTTGCTTGGTGGCGACGACCCAGTCTTGTAGTTTGACCAGTTCGCCTTGCAAGCGCAGCAGCTCACGAAAGTATTTGACACGGTCGGTGTTGTCACCCTCTTCGTCAATCGACATTTCCAGCTCTTCATCTAGGGTGTCCAAGATGTCTTCGCGTAGCCGTTGAATTTGTTCTTCGTCGAGATTTTGTTTGTCGCTCATGGTGGTGTCCTTTGCTTCAATCATGACGTCAAACTGTTTCAACTTGATGACGCTTGTCATTGAACATTCATATTGCCCGCTTACAGTTTTTGTGGTTTAACGCATGCATACATCTAAGAGGTACGCCCATTTCTTCTCGTCTCTTTGCTTTATTCGCACTTATGTTGGCCCTGTCAGGGTGTGCTGTTCGGACTTTTGTGGTGGATCAAACTGCCACGGCTTTGTCGAGTCAGCCCGTTGCGCACGAGGAAGACCTTCAACTCGCACGCGAAGCCAGTGCTTTTTATTTGAAATTTTCGGAATCGATTCTTGAACAGACGCCTGGGCACATGAAGTTGGCAGAGTCGGTGTCTGCTGGGTTCACACAATATGCCTATGCGTTCGTCGCATTTGATGCAGAAAAAATCGACGAACAACAGCCTAAAACTGCTGCTCAATTGCGTGAGAGGGCCGCTCGTATGTATGCGCGCGCACATCGTCATGCCATGCGTGCCCTAGAGCTGAGTGCGCCTGGCTTTTCTACCGCCCTGCGACAACCCGACCCCAAACAGCATCCCCGCTTGACTCAGAGCCAGGTGCCCTTGGCATATTGGGCGGCGGCTTCCTTAGGTGGTTGGATCTCAATGTCGAAAGACGATCCCGACTTGGTTGCAGACTTACCGCTGTCGATGCGATTGGCGACGCTTGCATGGCAAACCCAGCCTGAATTCGGTCAAGGTGCCTTGGCCAGTTTGATGGGAACTTTAGAAGCGGCCAAAGTCGGTGGATCCAAACAAAAGACGCAAGCCTACTTTGACCAAGCGATCAAGTTGGGTAGAGAGCAAGAGGCGGGGCCTTATGTGGCAAAAGCCGAGGGCATGGCGCTGCCCGCGCAAGACAAGAAAGAGTTTGAACAGCTGTTGCACAAAGCCTTGGTCATCAGTCAACAGCATCGTAATTTGCAAAATGAAGTGATGCGTCAGCGCGCCCTGTGGCTGCTCGCTTCAATGGATGATCTTTTTTGAAAGCCATGAATGTCTCAATTTTTTAAATCATGTGTGCAAATTTGTTTGGGTGTGACCTTGATGGTCACGCAAGCAACGTCATGGTCTGCTGACAAACAGCTGCGCTTTGGCACCTTGGCGCCTAAAAATTCGCTGTACCACCGTCAGTTGATAGAAATTGGCGAATCGTGGCGCACAGCGCAGGGCGGCAATGCCAAGTTTGTGGTGTACCCAGATGGCAGCCAAGGCGGAGAGACCGAAATGGCCCGCCGCATGCGCATTGGTCAATTGCAAGGTGCTTTGTTGTCGGTGGTGGGCTTACGTGAAATCGAACCTTCGATTGCGGCTTTGCAGTCCATGCCTTTGTTGTTCAAGACATGGGACGAAGTCGATCACGTGCGCGAAAAAATGCGTCCAGCCATGGAAAAAAAGTTTCTCGACAAAGGGTTTGTGGTGTTGGCCTGGGGCGATGCAGGTTGGGTCAGGTTTTTCTCCAAAGAGCCCGCTTTTAAGCCTGAGGACTACCAAAAAATGAAGTTCTTTGCCTGGGGGGGCGAGGCCGATCAACAAGAGATCATGAAGAGCATGGGTTACACACCAGTGCCACTTGAAACCAGCGATATCCTGCCCTCTGTGCAGACTGGCATGATCAATGTGGTGCCCTCTACGCCTTACTTTGCATTGGCCAGTCAGGTCTACACCATGGCTCCTAATATGTTGGAGATCAACTGGGCGCCGATCGTGGGGGCCTTGGTCGTGACCAAAAAGTCATGGGACGACATGTCAGCCGAAACGCAGGCGGCCGTACGTGCGGCCAGTGACAAAGCGGGCGTTCAGCTTCGCACCAAAGCCAGGCAAGAGGTCGAAGAGGCGGTGGATGCCATGAAAAAGCGCGGCTTGGTGGTCAACAAACCCAACCCAGAGCAGATGCGCGCTTGGAATGACTTGGCCGAAAAGTTGTACCCCCGTATCCGTGGCACGCTTGTACCCGCCGAGACATTTGACGAAGTGGTCCGCCATTTGAAGGCCTACCGCGCAACCAAAGGCAAATAATGAGCAAGGTGATTCGTGCCCTCACGCAGGCTGACATTTGGCTTGCATCCCTCGCGCTGGTGTTGATGGCGCTAATTCCCTTGGTTGAAATATTGTCTCGCCCCATGATGGGCAAGGGCGTCGACAACGCACCTGTGGTAGTTCAGCACTTGGGCCTGTTGATGGCCATGACAGGCGCAATTGCTGCCGAACGCTTTGGACACCTCACCAGCTTAGGCGTGATGGTGCCGCGATTGTTCGGTTGGGGCCAGCTGCTGGCTGCGGCGGTATGTGGTGTGTTGGCATGGTCGAGTGCGCAATTGGTTGTCAGCGAAATGGGGGCACATCAGGTATTGGCTTATGGCATTCCTGTGTGGTGGTTTCAAGCCACTATGCCCTTAGGTTTTGCATTGCTTGCGATGAAGCTAGGTGCTCGCTGTGCCAGTCAAACGTCCCTCAAGTGGTTAGGGGCCATGGTGGCTCCTCTGCTAGGGGCTTGTTTGGCGTATGGCTTGGATGGTGAAGCCTTGCCATTTTGGCCTTGGTTGATCGTGTTGGCCTTGCTGCTGAGCTTGGGTGCGCCTATCTTCACCGTTTTGGGAGCCTTGGCGCTGGCCTTGTTTTGGCAGGATGGTTTGCCTTTGGCATCTATTGCCTTGTCGCATTATCAAATCACGGTCAACCCCTCTTTGCCTGCACTGCCGTTGTTCACCTTGGCCGGTTTGATTTTTGCTGGCACCGGTGCGGCCCAACGCTTGGGCGCCGTGTTCGTGGCTTTGTTCGGTGGCGGCCAGGTGGGTACGGTCATCGCGGCAACGGTCTTGTGTTCTTGCTTCACCGCGTTCACGGGTGGAAGTGGCGTGACGATCTTGGCTTTGGGTGGTTTACTTTTGCCATTGCTACAAGGCGTGGGGTACCCCGAAAAAAAGGGCATCAGCCTCGTCACCAGTGCGAGCGCATTGGGTGTGTTACTGGCACCCTCTGTGCCCTTGATCATGTACGCGATCATTGCGCGCGTACCCATCAATACCATGTTTCTGGCTGGTCTCGTGCCCGCTGTGTTGATGGTAGCGTGCCTGTTGCTTTTTGGCGGTTACTTGCGTCAAGGTGTGATTCGTTCGAACCCCGCCCCTCAGGTGCAGAATCCACATGCCTTGCGAAGCGCTGCATGGCGTGCCAAATGGGAATTGTTAGCACCTGTGGTGGCGTTGGGTTCGTTAGGCAGTGGCTACGCCACACCCACCGAAAGTGCCGCCTTGACCGCTGTGTATGCTGTCTTGACGCAAGCTTGGGCACACCGTGAGTTGGATGGCAAAAAATTAGGCGAATGTTTGTCTCAATGTGCGCAGATCATCGGTGGCGTGATGTTGATCTTGGGTATGGCCTTGGGGCTGACCAATTACTTGGTCGATGCTGGCATTCCCGATCTGGCCACGGATTGGGTGCAAAGCGTGACCCAAAATAAATGGGTGTTCTTGCTGGCACTCAATGTGTTTTTGTTTGCAGCCGGTGCGTTGATGGAGATTTACGCCGCCATTGTGGTGTTGGTGCCTTTGTTGCTTCCATTGGCTGCGAGTTATGGCATTGATCCTGTGCATTTCGGTATTATTTTTCTAGCGAACATGGAAATGGGATTTTTATGTCCCCCAGCGGGCATGAATATCTACTTCGCTTCTGCCGTTTTCAAACAACCCATCAAAACAGTGGCCATCTCTGTCGCACCAGCTTTGCTGGCGATTTTTGTGGGCACATTGCTCATTTCATGGCTGCCCTTGTTAGCAACAGGCTTACCTAGCTGGGTCGCCACGATCACGCGTTGAGTAGTTCGAGTTGTTGGCTCACACTGCGATGTGACAAATGTGCCAAGGTTCGACGTGAATGCCCTGTGGGTGACAGCGTGTCGCCGATATGGATCTTGGCCTGTATACCCGGTGTAGACATGACTTGATGCAACGAGGCCACAAACCCGATGTCTCCCACAAAGGCAGCTTTCATGCACAAAGCGCCTGTGTTGGGGTTGGTGTAGCGAATGGCCAATGGCAAAACAGGAACTTGATGGTTGATGGCTGCTTCAAACAAGTTGGCATGAAATAGGCTGACCTCGTTACCTTCACTGCTCGTTCCTTCAGGAAAACCTGCAACGCAATAACCGTGGTGCAGTGCGCTTGCCACATCGTCCACCATACGTCGTGCAGAACTGGGCGATCCTCTGTCCACAAAAACGACACCACAGCCCGTGGCGATGTTGCCAACGATGGGCCAACGTTTGACTTCAGACTTTGCAACAAAGATGCTCGGTTGAATCGATTGAATGATGAGTGCGTCCACCCACGACACATGGTTAGCCACCAACAGCATGGGCGATTCTTTCTGTTTGAATTGCATCAGCGGAGTTTGATGCATGACACAAATTCCCAAAATTTTCAGTGTGTCTTGCGACCATTGTTGAATGGCTTTGAGTTTTTGCTCGCGGTCTAATTTAGGAAACTTGATCCACAAAATCCAAAAAGCGCGTGCGAAGGCGTGGACGAGGCGTAGGTACTTGATCAGCATAGATGGCCTGAAAGCATAGGTAGGCCGTGTGACAAATTGATGAACAGAGTGAAACATTTGTCACGAATATTTCATGCAATCTTCCTCGTTGTTTCACATGTGCTGTGAAGAATTAACAGCATTGATTCACAAAGGACAGACCATGAAAGAACTGCCAAATCCAACCATGCCGCTTTCGTTTATTGATGTGCCTCGGGGGTCACTTCATCGAAACGATCATGATGCTCAAAAAGTTTCTGTCGCTGCCCAAAAAACTGAAGCACGCCCCGCACTGATTGTCGAGTGGGCCAAGCACCAAGACGAGGTGCGTGAGGCGCAACGTTTGCGCTACGACGTGTTCGCGACAGAAATGGGCGCACGTTTGAAAGACACCATTGCGGGCCATGACATCGATTTATTTGATGACTTTTGCGAGCACTTGATCATCCGTGATGACGTGACCGAGCAAGTCATTGGTACCTACCGTGTCTTAACGCCTGCACAAGCCAAACGCATTGGCAGCACATATTCTGATTTGGAATTCGATCTCACCCGTTTGCGTCAATACCGTGAACGCATGGTTGAGTTAGGACGTAGTTGCGTTCATCCTGCACATCGCCACGGTGGCGTCATCATGGCCTTGTGGGGTGCGCTGGCTGAGTTCATGGTGCGTAACAAACTTGATGTGATGATTGGTTGTGCCAGCATCCCCATGCTGCACCAAGGCGTGGTGAGTGGCGAAGTGGCGGCCAGTATTTGGCATCAGCTCAAAAGCACGCATCTGGCTGAGATTGAAAATCAAGTCACACCGCGTTTGGCCTTGCCTGTTGATCAATGGGACATCAATCCAGCGTTTGAGCCTCCTGCGTTGATCAAGGGCTATTTGCGCTTGGGCGCCAAGGTGCTGGGTGCACCGGCTTGGGATCCCGATTTCAACACGGCAGATCTGCCCATGTTGATGAAGATCAATGACATGCCTCCACGCTATCGAAAACACTTCTTGGGCGCTTGATGCACTACAGAGCCATCTTCATATCAGACCTGCATTTGGGCACGCCAGGTTGCCAAGCAGATGCCTTGTTAGATTTTTTGAAAGAACACACCAGCGACTACTTGTACCTGGTGGGCGACATCATTGATGGCTGGCAACTGCGTCGTCGCTGGTATTGGCCGCAAGCGCACAACGATGTGATTCAAAAGCTTTTGCGCAAGGCCCGAAAAGGCTGTCGCGTGATTTATGTGCCGGGCAATCACGATGAGTTTGCGCGTCATTTTTTGGATCATCATTTTGGCGGTATCGAAGTGGTGGATGAGGCTGTGCATAAGACAGTTGATGGACGTCAGCTATGGGTGATCCACGGAGACTACTTTGATGCGGTGGTTCAGCAAGCCAAGTGGCTGGCCTACGTTGGTGACTATTTGTATGAGTTCACGCTCAAGCTCAACCGCTACTTGAACAACATGCGAGGTCGCTTGGGCTTGCCATACTGGTCCTTGTCGGCCTATCTGAAGCACAAGGTGAAAAAAGCTTTGAACTACGTCACCGATTTTGAAAATGCGGTGGCACACGAAGCGGCCAAGCATGGTTACCAAGGTGTGGTGTGCGGTCACATTCACCGCGCTGAAATCCGCGATGTGAATGGTGTGCTGTATTGCAACGACGGGGACTGGGTCGAAAGCCGAAGCGCCTTGGTTGAAAATGAAAAGGGCGAGTTGTCGTTGTTGTACTGGCAAACTGAACCTGCGGCAGTAGCCAAACCAGAATTGGTCAAAGCCGCATGAAAATCGCACTCATCACAGACGCTTGGCGTCCACAAATCAATGGTGTGGTAACCACCTTGGTCGAGTTGGTGGATCAACTCCAAGCCAAAGGTCATGTGGTGGAGGTGATTCATCCCGACCTCTTTCAAACACGTCCTTGTCCAGGCTACGCAGGCATTGACTTGGCGATCAAACCATATGCTCAATTGGCACGCCGGCTGGATAGCTTTCAGCCCGATGTGATTCATGTGGCCACGGAAGGTCCTTTGGGTTGGGCGGCACGCAAATATTGTTTGAAGCACAAGCTACCATTCACCACCGCTTTCCACACGCGTTTCCCGGAAGTTTTGAAGGCAGCGCTTCACATACCGCTTTGGATTGGTTATGCCATTTTTAGGTACTTCCACCAGCCTTCTGCGGGCGTCTTGGTTCCCACCCAAGGTGTCATGCGACTGTTGGATAGTCGGGGATTTAAGAATTTGCGTAACTGGACCCATGGTGTCGACATGGGCTTGTTTCGTTACGAGGAAACGGTAGCTCAGCATCCAGCCCTGGATGACTTGCCTAGACCCATTGCTTTGTATGTGGGACGCGTGTCCTACGAGAAAAATATCGACAGTTTCCTCGCCATGCCGTGGCACGGCAGCAAAGTGGTGTGTGGTGTCGGCCCTCTTGAAAAAGAGTTGAAAAATAAATTTCAACATGTGCGTTGGTTAGGTGTATTGCCGCGTGATGAATTAGCGCGCGTGTATGCGGCTGCCGATGTATTTACCTTTCCCAGTCGCAATGAAACATTTGGCTTGGTCATGCTCGAAGCGATGGCTTGCGGTACGCCGGTGGCCGCCTATCCGGTGGACGGGCCTTTGGAAGTGCTGCGCATTGGCGTCACCGGTTCGCATCGGCACCAAGGTGGAGTACTCGATGAAGATTTGGCTTTTGCCAGTTTAGAAGCATTAAAAATCTCGCGCAGTGAAGCGCGATCGCAGGCTATGTCATTCAGCTGGGATGAGGCCACACGTTTGTTTGAGCAACACCTGGTGCGTATTGACCGTGTCCTTGCGCATGGGCTTGAGGTGCATCCGTGAGCCCACTGTATTTTTTACCTAATCACGTCAGCGATGCAGTCTTTGAGTCATATTTGAAAGACACGCATCGATATTTAGACTATTGCGATCTTCGTGATCACGTGATTCCCGAATTGATTGATGCGATTGAGGAGATCCATCAGCTCGTGCATTTTCGTTTTTCATGCAGCAATCGCTTTGACGGTGCACACCCTGCATTGCGGATTTTGTGCCCCGTGGGTTTCGTACCTGATGTGATTGATATTGAGTTTCCTCCCCGTCATGAGGCTTTTCAAATCAAGCAAGCAGCACAGGCTTTAAAGGTTCAAGGTATTGAAAATTTAGAAAACCATTTGCGGGTGATTTTGATGATAGGCCTTGCCCATTGGCAACCCAAATAAACCAAATCACAAATGACGCGTGAAGTCATTTTTCTTTGTGTCAACGTCACTGAATTGACTTGATTCCTTCTTATTCCTTTCATGATGTTCTGTAACCATGACTGCATTCAGGAGGAAATTTATGCGAGTCACAGTGATTGGTTCAGGCTATGTGGGGTTGGTGACAGGTGCATGCCTGTCTGACTTGGGCTTCAAGGTGGTATGCCTTGATAAGGACGAAGCAAAAGTCAAGATGTTGCAAGAGGGCGAGGTTCCCATCTATGAGCCTGGCTTGAAAGAATTGTTAACGCGTAATCGTGCAGATGGTCGTATCCGATTCACCCATGACGCGCAAGATGCGATTGATCATGGCGATATTTTGTTCATTGCAGTCGGTACGCCTGCGCAAGAAGATGGTTCTGCCGATTTGGGTCATGTGCTGTCAGTGGCATCCATGGTGGGTCGCAATTTAAAAGACTTCAAGCTGATCGTGAACAAATCCACGGTGCCCGTTGGCACAGCAGATCGTGTGCGCGATGCGGTGCGTCATGAACTCACACAACGTGGCATGTCTTTGGAATTGTTTGATGTGGTGTCTAACCCCGAATTTTTAAAAGAGGGGGCTGCAATTGATGACTTCATGCGTCCTGATCGCATCGTGGTGGGTATCGATGACGGCATTCATCACGAGAAAAGTCAACGCATGATGGGTGACTTGTATGCCAGTTTTAACCGTCACCACTCTCGGACCGTATGGATGGATGTGCGCAGTGCCGAGCTCACCAAATACGCGGCCAATGCGATGCTCGCGACACGTATTTCGTTCATGAATGAAATTGCCAATTTGGCCGATGCCTTGGGGGCAGATGTCGATCAGATTCGTCGCGGTATTGGTGCAGATAACCGAATTGGCTACAGCTTCTTGTACGCTGGCTGTGGCTATGGCGGCAGTTGTTTTCCCAAAGACACACAGGCCTTGGTTCGGACGGCCCAAGCACATGGTCAGCAGATGAATGTGGTTGCTGCAACGGAGCAAGTGAACGAGCAACAAAAATTGTTGCTCGTTCACCGCTTGGTTCAACGTTTGGGTCAAGATCTGACGGGTCGAAGCATTGCTGTTTGGGGCTTGGCATTTAAGCCCAATACCGATGACATGCGTGAAGCCCCCAGCCGTGTCGTCATCCAGCATCTTTTGCGGCGTGGCGCAAAAGTCAGGGCCTATGACCCTGTGGCAGGGCACGAGGCGATGTTGGCGCTGAAATTAGATTGCGCAGGTCAGGAAGGCTTGTTGAATAATTTCACGCTGGTCTCGCACGACATGGATGCCCTGATGGGGGTTGACGCGTTGATGATTTTGACGGAATGGAAAAACTTCCATAACCCCGACTTTCAAGCGATAAAGCTGAATATGCGCACGCCATATATTTTGGATGGTCGTAATCTCTACAACCCAGATGCATTGGCTGATTTAGGCATTGCTTACCAAGGCATTGGCCGCCGGAACGAATTAATCAATCTAGCCGTAGATCCTGTTTTAGAGAGCGTGTCGCCGCTGGATGCCTAAGGGCTTCTATTTCCTGATTGGCGCCCAGTTTGCTTCAGCACTTGCAGACAATGCATTGTTGATTCTGGGCATTTATTTTTTGAGTGAGCAGGGTTATCCAGGTTGGTGGGCGCCCCTCTTGAAATTTTCATTGACCTTGGCCTATGTGGTCTTGGCTTCTGTTGTCGGACCTGTGGCAGACGCATTCCATAAGCGCCGATTGATGGCAGTGATGAATGCGCTCAAGATGCTCGGTGTGTTTTTCTTACTCTCGGGCGCGCATCCCGTGGTTGCGTTTGCCGTGATTGGACTGGCTGCTTCTGTCTATGCCCCCTCCAAATATGGACTCTTAACAGAGTCAGTGCCTGGGCGCATGTTGGTTCGTGCCAATGCATGGTTAGAGGTTTCTGTGGTGCTGTCTGTGATTTTCGGCATCGCTTTGGGTGGTGCATTGACGGGCGTGTCTGAGACTGCAGCGAAAATAGACTTTTCTTGGATGAGTTTGCTTGGCATCAACGTGGGTGTCACGACCCAAACCTTACCTGCCATGGCCGTGGTGTTGTGCATTTACTTGATCGCGGCAGTCCTGAATTTGGGATTGCGTCAAATGGGTCAGGGGGTACAGCTGATTCCAATGAACATGCATGCGCTCAAGTTCTCCACCTTTTGGAAGTCCAACCTACGTCTGTGGCGCGATCCTTTAGGGGGAGTGTCGCTGTATGTCACCACCTTGTATTGGGGGGTGGGGGCCGTCTTGCAGTTTGCGGTGTTGTTGTGGGCGCAGCAAACGCTCGAACTCACGCTTAAAGAGGGCGCTTATCTTCAGGCGTTGGTGGCAGTCGGCGTGATTGCAGGTGCTTTTGTAGCAGGTCGTCACTTCAAATTGCATTCAGCTCGGCAAGCTTTGCCTTGGGGATTGCTGTTAGCCGTCTTGTTGCCCGTCATTGTTCTGGTCACGCACACAGGGGTAGCCATCGCTTTGCTGCTGTGCATGGGGATATCGGGGGGCATGTTGTTGGTGCCCATGAATGCTTTGCTGCAACACCGCGGCATGCAAGTGTTGAGCGCAGGACGTTCAATAGCTGTTCAGGGTTTTAACGAAAACCTCAGCGTGATGCTGATGTTGGCTGTTTACAGCGCTCTTCTGGCTTTTGGTGTTTCGTTAGGATTCATCATGCTGTTGTTGGCCACGCTCTTGATTGCCGGGATTGCACCTCTGTGTTTATTGATGTGGCGACAAAACCGTTAAATCTGTGTTGTCCTTCCACGTGAATCAGTTGAGTTCGATGGCACGTTCAAAAATTTGTTCAACTTGACCTGCAATCTCATCCCAACCCAAGTGCGCCACGCTGATTCGTGCGTGTTCACGCGCCTGTGTCAGCCTTGATCGATCGGCGTTGATGTCTAGCGCTGTTTGAATGTAATTCTGTGGTGCATCGCATGAAACCAACCACCCGTTTTTTTGGTGGGTGATGAATTCACCCGCCGCTGCGCAATTGAAAGCAAGAACTGGTGTCGCACAAGCTAAGGATTCGAGGGTGACGTTGCCAAATGTTTCCGTCAGGCTGGGAAACAACAAAAGATCGGCACTCGCATACAAAGTTGCAAGTTGTTCATGGGTACACATGCCAACAAATAGCGCGTCAGGGCATTTGGTTTGTATCGCTTCACGCATCGGACCGTCACCGGCAAAAACCATTTTGACGTCATGTCCTGTGTCCTTAATGGCTTGGTAGGTTTGCAGGGTCAGCGCCAGGTTTTTTTCTGCAGCCAGGCGTCCTACCGACAGCAGCACCAAGGTGTCTGGCTTGACCTGCCAACTTTTGCGCATGACGTCGCTACGTTTACTGGGATGAAAGAGTTGCGTGTCGATACCACGTGCCACTACTTTGAGGTTTTTGAATCCCATGGCCTCGAGTTGGCGCTTCATGTCTTGGGTGGGCACCATAGTGAATGCCGTTCGGTTGTGAAACTTTCGTAAGTACGCGACGATGGGCTTTGTTAACCAGCCGACGCCGTAGTGCTGGCAGTAGCTGTGAAAGTTGGTGCGGAAATCTGATGTGACGGGTAGCCGCAAGGTCTGTGCCGCTTGCAATGCAGACCAGCTCAGCGGTCCTTCGGTGGCAATATGAACCAAGTCGGGCCGACGCGTGCTCCATGCCTTGATCAGCGCTTTTTTGCTGGGCAAACCCAGTTTCAGTTGGGGGTAACGCGGGATGGGCAAACCACGCAACAACAGTTCGGACCAGCCTGTTTCTTCATGACCCGCATCTTGTTTGTTTTGGCGAGGTCGAATGAGTTGTATGGCGTGTTGTCGATGGCCCAGGTGTTGAATGAGTTTGGAAAGCGTCACGGCCACACCATTGACTTCGGGCGGCCATGTTTCAGTGACCACTGCAATTCGTAGTGAGCGATGTGTCGGTTCGAAATGCTCGACAGTGATGGGGGTGATGCTTGTTGCGTCCATGGCTGTCATGGTCGCGTTTGAATTTAACAACTTCATGACAAATTGAAGTTTGATGTTTTTATTTCATTCGCATTTCTTTTTTATTTTTGTCATTAATTTTTCACACGATGCACCCATGATTGCCATGTTTTAAAACACATGAGGAATCGACGTGAAAAACTTTTTGGAAGCACTGCGTGTGCAACGCTGGGATGACCACCGCTACTACCATCACTGCCGCATCAACCAATCTTTGCATTTGCTCAGCGCCATCTGCTTTTTAATCGCTTACGCCTTGCTATTCGTGAATCCTGCATGGGCGGCTTTGCTTGCTTGGATGGTGTCGATGGTGGCACGTCAATCGGGTCACTTCTTTTTCGAACCATTGGGCTATGACCATGTGAACGATGCCAGTAATGAGTTCAAAGAAGAAATCAAAGTCGGCTACAACCTGCGTCGCAAGGTGGTCTTGCTGAGCCTGTGGGTCATGTTGCCCTTGGTGATTTACTACTTTCCTGGCATGTTGAATGTGGTACCCACCCATGAGACTTGGGTGGAGTTTTCGGAAGCTGTTGGCTATTCGTGGTTGTTCTTAGGCGTGGGTGGCCTGCTATTTAGAACCGTGCACTTGTGCTTCATTAAAGACGTGCAAACAGGTTTGGTTTGGATGACCAAAATTTTGACGGATCCATTTCACGACATTTATCTCTACCACAAGGCGCCGTTTCAGTTGCTGCGTGGTCAACGTTTTGACGAAGAGTTTTTGAAAGCTAGCCACTGATTTGTGCTGAGTGAGGAGGCGTTCAGGTTGTGTGCCTGAACGCCTTTTTATTTAGCCAAAGAACGTTTCTTTCAAAATGCGCCGACGAATTTGTTTGTTGCTCATCTCTGGCGTGTGCCACCACCAACCGTCATGTTTCATTTGTGTGGCAGCAAGCACAAATTGGTGCAAAACGTTCTCAAAGTCTGCGTTGGTGTAGTTCAGGCTAAATATCAAACGACCTGTGCCAACCCAGCTCAATGCCAAACCATGAATTCGCAAGTAGTACTGCAGCATCCAGTTGTAACGGCTTGGTTGCGTGTAAAACAGCGTCCACACGCTCGACATATTGGCAGCTTGAACGGGCAGGTCATGGGCCTTCATGGTGTCGTTGAAGCGTTGACATCTGACATTCCAGCGTTCATCCAAACCATCGTAGACAGCTTGAATTTCTGGTGTGTCGAGTTGGTCCAAAAAGGCGGACATTGCCCCCATGATGGCTGGGTGCTCTTTGAAGGTGCCGCGAGCAAAGCAAATGTCCGCGGGTCGATCGAGATGAAAGCGTTGCATCCAGCGGCGCTTGCCGCAGACCACGCCTACAGGGAAACCGCCGCCCAGGGTCTTGCCGTAGGTCACCATGTCGGCCTGTACGCCGAAATATTCTTGAGCGCCGCCCTTGGCCAAACGAAAGCCCAAAAACACTTCGTCAAAAATCAACACGATCCCGCTCTCCGTGCAGACTTGGCGCAGTTTGTGCAACCACTCGGTGTAGGCCGCGCGGTCATAGGCCGCATTGCGACTGCTGTCGACCAAGGTGCTGTCACCCGGTGCATTCGCATTGGGATGAAGTGCTTGCAACGGGTTCACCAAGACGCAAGCAATGTCCTTGCGTGTGCGCAAGACTTTCAAGCTGCGCTCGCTCATGTCACTCAATGTGTAGGTTTCGCGTGGTGGCATGGGATTGCCGGGGCCTGGCTGAACGTCTTCCCACCAGCCGTGGTAGGCACCACAAAAACGAACAATGTGTTTGCGTTGTGTGTGGTATCGGGCCAAGCGTACCGCTTGCATCACGGCCTCGGTACCAGACATGTGAAACGACACCTCATCCATACCCGAAATCGTTTTCAAACGTTCGGCATTGCTAGCGGTGCAGGGGTGATAACTCCCCAACACGGGACCCAAATCTTGTGTTTTGGCGATGCCTTCCGCCATGGTCTTTTTATAAAAATCGACACCAAAGACATTCACGCCATACGAACCGGTGAGGTCGTAGAACGACTGACCATCCAAGTCCGTGACGTGCACACCCGTGGACGATTGCAAGAAAGCCCCGACCTTGAGGTGCTCTTGAACCAAGGGACTAAATTGAAACGGCACTCTGTAAGCGGAGATGAATTGCATGTCCGATATGTTGTCGCGTGCAGCTGCCGTCGCTTGAATGCTCAAGGGATGACGGGCCTTCAATACTTCCGAGAGTTTGAAAAATGCCTGGCAACGCAGGTTTTGTATCTCAAAGGGGGCGTTGTCACATTTAAAGAACTCTTGTTCGTCAAAATGGTAGCCAGGCAGCAAGCGCGCCAGACGTTTTGCCATCCGCGAGTGGCCGGCCAAAGAAGGGTGTTTGGCTCGAGAGAGTTGGAGCCGTCGATAGACAGAGGGTGCCAAGGTCGCCAGTGCGCCCAAACTCATCCAGGTGGTATTCACAGTCAGGTTCCTCATGTTTAAGAACCTTCTTTTTATTCAAATTAAGTGACAAGACGATGAAGATTCGAAGTAGATTCCAAAGTTTTTTGCTGCAAGAAGACCTGAATTTTTTGTTGACTAACCGGATTCCACGTATCACCCTGACACGCTTTATGGGTTGGTGGAGCAAGCTCGAACATCCATGGATTGTCAAGGGCTCAATAGCAGTTTGGCGTTGGTTCAGTGGTTTAGATTTATCTGAATCGAAGCAGCAAACATTTACAAGTGTTCATGCCTGCTTTACGCGCGAGCTTAAGCCGGGGCTTCGACCCATCGATACGGCTAGCCATATTTTGAGTTCTCCGTGCGATGCGATTGTGGGCGCCTGCGGAGAGATTCGCGATGGACAAGTGTTTCAAGCCAAGGGCTTTCCGTACACCTTACACAGTCTGCTGAGTGCGCCGAACTTGTTACAGCGTTGGCCTGCGTTGCTTGAAGGCGGCACCTATGTCACATTGCGATTGACCAGCAGCATGTACCACCGCTTCCATGCGCCGTGCGATACCCGCCTCAGCCATGTGACTTATATCTCTGGCGATACGTGGAACGTCAACCCGATCGCATTGACGCGTGTGAAAGAGCTGTTCTGCAAAAACGAGCGTGCTGTTTTACACATGACAACACAAGAGGGTGCGCCTTTCTTGATCGTGCCTGTGGCAGCCGTTCTGGTAGCGAGCATGCGCTTTCATGCGGTTGATGTCTTGTTAAATCTGCGTTACCAAGGTCCAAATGACATTCCTTGTGATGCGACTTATGTGAAAGGTCAAGAAATGGGTTGGTTTGAGCATGGTTCGACCATTTTGCTTTTTTTACCCAAAGGTTTTAGATTGGCAGAAGGCATTGAAACGGGCAAGAAAATCCGAATGGGAGAGGCCTTGCTGAGCGCTAAGCGTTAATCAAATCGTCACGACTGTCACATAGTTGTCATGATAAATAGTCACACTGAGTCAGAAGCTATGCAGGTACCCCATGACAACAGCGCCCATTGACAAAGTGCCATATTCACAAAAGACAAGTAAGGTGCAATGGCTCGACCGTGACTTGAGTTTGCTCGCATTCAATGCCCGTGTGCTTGATTGGGCCAAACGCGATGATGTGCCTTTGTTGGAGCGTTTGCGTTATCTGTGCATCGTCTCGTCTAACCTGGACGAATTTTTTGAAGTGCGCGCGGCATTGCATAACAGCGCTGCACACCCGAAAACGCCGATGG
>JACCDO011537025.1_pt1 | contig 21914 bp, 10 predicted proteins | sample 7446101 | NCBI WGS metagenome assembly JACCDO01 (sample SAMN15323440, study PRJNA562643) | freshwater metagenome | isolation source: river surface water | place: USA:Blue River Watershed | collected 2017-08-16
GACATATCTTTAAACCGGTTAATTCTATTAGGGTTGTGTGTATCTAATATGTAACATGGGATGTAGATTTAAACTATAAAATGACATAACACTTTGCAAAAAGAAAACACTTTTTCGGCTAATCAAACAACTGAACTTCAATAATTGCACCATCGAACATCAAGCGCTGGTTAGCTAGGATATTATAAACAGTGTCCAAATCTTCCTGTGATTTGAAATTGACGAATGCACGGTCACGGTTTTCACCAGTCTCCTTATCACGAGGAATCACTATGCGCATATACATTTCAGGGTCAACACCATAGTCGCAAATAAACCGCTTGATTTCATCCGGACGAATACCTACCAGACTATTGAATTTCATAAGCCGGAATGCAACTTCATTCTCCACACGCTCTCTAATACCGTCCACCTTCTGTTTAATACGGTTAATACTGAATGTTCCCGGTCGCTCACTACCTTGGCTAAGTTCTACAGTCCGTTCCTTTTTAGAAACAGCAAATACTGGTTGCGTGGAACTCTCAGGATTCGCGGTTGCTTGGCTAGACTCTTGACCTTGATTCCTGAACCAAATTGGCGGTTTCTGTACTGTTTTACAATTATTTGCAATATAAGTCATTAATTCATATTGTGTATTATCCTGCCAATAAAACGGCGAATATTTTGTCATATCCGGATTCATAATAACCTTATCACGCACATACCCATTGTTTGTTTCGTACTCCTGCTTAAATTTTTGTAGTGTTGGATGTAGTTTTTTAGACCCAGTATAAAAAGCCATTGGATTCCATTCCATAAATACCTCATCACCATATGTTGTAGTTGCACTAGCTGGCATTTTAGCGGCTTTACCAAACGCTGGGAGCCGCATTCGTCTATAAATTTCCGGTGCATATTTAGTGTGAATTGTACGGGTTATTTCACGGTCTCCCGGAATATATTTCCACACTTCGCGTTTGGTGTCACTGCATTCTTCGTCATTGTATTTGATGTCTATTTGTCGCACAAAACTGAACTCCGGAGATTCGGCATTGAAATAAATGCGTTTACCATTGTGTTCGAATGCCATTTCTGCGAATCAGATTGTTTATACTAATTACCTGTCGAATTGTTGATATTGGATATTATATAGGATAATATTACTTTATCGAAATTCTATTTATATTAAAAAATAATGACTCAAGTTGGCTCTAGCCAAGCGCATCAAACAATCATTCTAGTTTGGCAATCTGGGCTGCAAATTCGGCCTTGCTCATAACAGAAATGCCCTTTTCGCGCGCCTTATCAAGCTTACTACTACCTTTACTCAAATCAGCAGCAACAACAAGCTGGGTAGTACCGCTAATCCCGCTCTGGATTTTACCACCAGCAGCAACTACTTTGGCTTCCATAGATTCATCCCGGAATCCAGTAAATACAATATTCTGCTTGAGATACGCGGCTAGACCCGGTGATACAGTTAGTTTAGGCCCAGTAGCCTCTATATCCGCCAAACTATCGACTGAAACCCGGATTTGTGGATGCTCAGCAAGCCAAGTACGGAATACAGGGAGTGCTGTGAGAAAAGCCTGTGCAGTTTTAGCTTGGAATCCTTCCAATTGGGTAATCTCATCTAGGGTAATCTCTCGAGGTTTACCAGTCAATACACGCTGGTTATCGGCTATGCCAGAGATAATTGCATCTAGTTTGCGTTGCCCGAATCCGCTAAATTTGTTAGATGCGTTCATGACAATGGCTAGAGGGTGCACCTTATCCAATATGGCGGTTTTGATGTTAGAGACCAACTTTTCGGCACTCTTAATCTGGAAACCTTCTACCGAAATCAGATTCTCAGCCTTCACATTCAAGATGTCATTAATGGTCGTAAACCCGGCGGCAATCAGTTTATCTACAGTCCCGGCCTTAACACCTGCAACATCCATTGTCTCGAAAAACTGCAGAAGTTCGCGATTAAGATACTCGGGGACAGATGACAAATCAGTAGGATATGCGTCGATACCACTAGGGTTCCATGCATATGCAACTTCGGGCTCTTGCCAACCTTTTGGTGCAGGCTTAGTTACCTCTGCAATATATGGGATGACATCCCCACTCTTCACAATGGTAATCACTGCACCCGGTCCCAGCTTGTTATCTTTAATGAATTTAGCGTTGAACCCGGTAGCATACATGATTGTGTCGCCACCGATTTTAACAGGGGCGAATTTGACACGGGGTTTAAGCAACTTAGTCTTAGATACATTGTATTCCACATATTCCACTGTTGTGGTGGCTGTCTGTTCATCCAATCGCATCTTAAATGCAACTGCATGTTTAGGATTACCAGATGTCGGTAGTGGATACACACGGCTTTCGTCAGCTACGATAATACCATCAATTTCATATTGGCTTTCTCGTTTGAATTCCAAAAGGGTCTCCTGCAAGATATCCGCATCTAGCCCCCTGAATACCTCGTTATGTGCGGTTAGGAACCCAAGTTTATCTAGCAGGGCGAATTGCTCGACCTGGGTCATGGGTTGGGGGTCGAGAACTGAATATACAACATAATCGATGTCTCTAGCCATGGTACGGATAGCCTGGTTGTTAAAAGCTTCCGGTTTGCTCAATGCAATTCCATTAATGAAACTACGAGCCTTTGGATATTTGGTACTATACTTGGCCGTGAAAGTTGACTTCTTGATAATGAGCTCTCCACGCACGGCTAGAACACCCTTATCCGGATTTTGCTTGCGAATATATTCAATTACCTGTTTATGCTTAGTACTAGGAATTATATTCACAAGACTCACAAGATGGCTAACTTCCTGGCTAATATCATCATCACCACGACGGTAAAGCTTCATTTCTAGTGTTTTACCATCCGCCGCAACTTGAATAATCAATAAGCCGCTAAGGCCGTCTAGTTTTTCGCTAATTACATAGGGACCAGGATATTTACCAAGCCACGTGGCAAGTTCTCTGCTACCGGGTTTCACTTTATCCATACTACCCAAGTGATATGGGAGTTTAACTTTGTTTGGTGCATCTGCCGGCACGGTGGCACCAATCCTATCCAAAACCGGCGAGTCGGGTTCACGCTGTTTTAGCACATCGATTATGATATCAAAAGCATCATCGGATAGAATTGGTGTGTCAGTGTTATAGTATGCATTGCTTGCTTCCAGTACGAGTGATTCTAGGGCTTTAATGGATAGTCCAGTTGCAGTGTTGTAGGCATCTGATTCAACCTTGGAAATGAGCTCTTTGGATGGTTCCGAACTAGCTGATTTAGTAGCTTGCTTAAGCGTGATTTGAATCTGTTTAGGTGATTTACGGGTTGTCATTGCTGATATTTATTAGGTTGGTAATGTAAGGTTGTGTTCTTAGATATTATATTATGGAAGTATTTATAGGTTGATAAAACAATTTTTTATCATCATTGTATTATTTTATTGTTTCAACAAACAAGCAAACCGGCATAGTCCTTTTGTTTTTTAGCTTCCCATTCAGATAGAAATTCCGGATTAATCGGGCTTGGTGTACGTGGACCATCTGGGCCACCCCATCTAAATTTGGGAAGCGAATACCACCAAGACTCCTCTAGCATTTTATAGTTTGATGGTGCCCATGCGATACCATGGCTAGACACTACATCATTTGCAAAACCAAAGAACCTTATACGGGTCCTGTTTTTAGGTATATGGGCATTACTATTTCTAGCAATCCAAACATTTATCCGCTGGCCTGTGAAAGTAATATCCTTGGCTAGAGTCAGTCTGGCCTCTCTAGCCATGCCATGCGCAAATGTAAACATGCCATACAATTTGTGTGTGCTTTCGTGTTTGTTTGGTAAATGGTAAATTAGGATAACTTCTTCAAAATCACCATAGTGCTGCCCAACTCTTCCAGGTAGACAACCGAACACCCTATATCCAATATTGAATGCATAGAACAGAAGATGGCGAACACAATGGACTAGCTCTCCAGTTGGTAGTTCAGCTTCGAATTCCTCTATATAGACTGGTGCGGTATGATTAAATTTGTCATTAATGTCAGCCATATCCCATATTATGCTCTTGGTAGAATCTAGAGACAGAAGTGTGTCTTTAGTCACATTGGCACCTGCATATTCGCCATCGGTGTGTCTAGCCACTGTTAAAATATCGTCAACATCAATTGGGAAATGCGGATGGTCAATGCAGAAATAATAAATGAGTTCATGAAACATATTTACTAGCGTGTATGATAGTAAGTAGGTTAGTAAGGCGGCTAGAACCAGAGAGATAGACCCGGATGACTTATTATGTAGTGATATTATTCTAATGAGCCTCTAGCCAAGCAAACTTTCCAAAATAAATTATATCTGGAATTTAGTTACAAAAAAAATGTTTTTCAATCTAGTAAAATATATTCATTTTAAAAGCAAACCCCTAAGAACCCCTAAGAACACAAATCACCATATATCCAAAATGACCTCCAATAATAACAATAGCAGCAAGAGCCGTAATCATTACTTCAACCTACTGGAAGACGCAGAAAATAACTATACGTTCCTTCCCGTGCTCAACCATAAATACACCGAACACTATAAGAAACAGCTAGCGACATTCTGGACAGTCGAAGAGGTTGACCTTTCCATGGACCGAAATGACTTTACCAATAAGCTCACTGACAAAGAACGCGATTTCATTAAGAACGTATTGGCATTCTTTGCGGCTAGTGATGGGCTAGTAGCAGAGAACCTTGACCTTAATTTCACACAGGAAATCACGTTTAAGGAAATTGCACAATGTCTGCGGTTCCAGGCTATGATGGAGGATATCCATAGCGAGATTTACAGTCTTATGGTATATAACCTGATTACTGATTCCAAGGAACGCACTAATGTACTTAATGCTATTAACACTATTCCATGTGTGAAGGAGAAGGCTGATTGGGCCAAGAAATGGACAAACAGCGAAACAAATGACATCCAGGAGCGCCTCATTGCATGGGCATGTGTTGAAGGCATCCAGTTTAGTGGGTCGTTTTGCAGTATTATGTGGCTTGGTAAACGCAATCTGATGCCCGGGCTCCAAACCGCAAATCAATTCATTCGCAGGGATGAAGGTGCGCATATGACAACCAGTATCATGCTATACAACGACCTGAAACCGGAATACAGACTTACAGAAGAAAAGGTCCATGCGATTGTGCGTGAGGCTTTGGATATTGAGAAAAAGTTTATTCTGGATAGTATTCCATGCGCTATGTTGGGCATGAATAATAGTCTAATGACCCAATATCTAGAATATGTAAGTGACCGCCTATTGGTTCAGCTCGGGTATACTAAAATTTGGAACTCCGCAAATCCATTCGATTTTATGGAAGATATAAGTGTAGAAAACGTAACTAATTTCTTCGAACGCCGTGTTACTGAATATAACAAGGCCCGGGTTGGAACCACTGCCGAAGACCAGGCACTCACTTTCGATGGTGAAGAAGACTTTTAATTAACCAGCTGCACCCGCCGCTATCATACGTTGTGCTGGTGAATTAGCGAGCTTAAAGCGGCTACCGGACATCACATTCGGTCCGTATAGATTCTTTTTTGTGTATTTTTGCTTATTTTGCCTATTTTGCGTAATCTCATGTGATTTTCTAGGTTTATGTTTTGTTAATTTCCGAACAGATGTAATTTGTCGGACATGTTTGGACTTCGCGAGTTCAGCCTGTAATTGGATAACCGATTCATAAGTTTCGCGGAGTTTGTTCATGTTGGTTTCTTGCATGAGATATGCGTATTCAGGATATTGTTCGGTAAATTGGCGAATAGTGTCCATATATTGGTTTGTGGTATCTGCAATGGCTAGACCCATCACCCGCTGTTGTTCGTGTGTTAGTTTACGGCTTGTAGGTGCATTGGGATGCGAAAATACACGGTCTAATATCTCGAAGGCTGATTTATCTTTGAGGTCAGCCTTTCCAGATGTGCAACATGGAGCGCCAAATATGTCGCTGAAAATTACAGTATAGGTAACAGCATCATGTGTGCGGCTAGAGCCTCTAGCCGATGATTTACGGCTTCCTTTACTCTTAGATACTGTTGTTACCATAAATAATTTACGAGAGCCAGAACCGGATTTACGTAATTGGGAAATAGGGACACGACCACCAGATAACCCAAACTTACCCACCTTTGACATTGAACCATGTTGCGGCTTCTGTGATGCGGATGGTTTAGGTGGACCCGTTGCTGGCTTTCCAGCCGCTGGGTTCCCAGGTCCCTGTGCCGGGGATGGTGTAGCTGGTTTAGGAGGAAATAGAGTTGATGGTTTTTTTCCGGGCGGGACACCAGGCACAGGAGCGGCAGCAGTTGGTGGAAATAAAGTAGATATTTTTTTAGGTTGAGCTGGTGGTTGTACAACTGATGGGGGTGGCACAAAAACTGATGGGGGTGGCACAACAACGACTGGTGGAGGTGCTAGTGACGCTACTTTTTTATAACCAGGAACAACATCACCATCATCAGGATGTAAATAATTACAATCTACAACTAAAACTAGATTATATCTGTTAAATCCATCACCAATTATGTTTTTAGAATACTTATATTGAACTTGTGTAATTTCAAATATTGCATTTGGCGGTAATAAAACTTCATGTTCTCGTGGTAGCCCGGTTACCTGTGGCACATTTGGAAATATAAGTACTTTATGGTGCTTTTGCATATTGATACGTAATATGCAACATTCCGATGCCATAAACGCAGTAGTAACCTGAATTTTAAATGATGTAGAACTAGGTATAGGATTATGTATGTAGTGCGGTTTAGATAAATCTATATCATTGAATCGCAAGTAGCTGCCATCCGATGTAACTACATTAAACAAATTAACACCCTTATATAATGTATAGGTATTTGGTAACTGAGCATTAAATACTTTAGCATCCATATTTCTAAATACATCTGTTAGTCTATCATGATATTCTTTCACTGTAAGACCAAGATTATTAACTAATTTATGCTTAAGAAAAGTATTATCACCTGTATAGTACCAACCAAGCATGGATGTCGCATAATCACCACTTCCATTAGCATATGATTTTATAACATCCAAATAGTTGTTATCAGTTAAATATTTCAAAATCATTTTAGCTGTCGGATTAGTAGATTCATCGTTGAACTGTATAAGCGCGGTTTCTTCGGCTATATCTTGAATTGGTGTAGCGGATTCCTCCAAATTAACATTGTCAATGATTTGTTTACGTGTTACACCATCTAATTGACCTGCCGAAATAAATACTTTTTTATTTTCAAAATCAAACAGTGGGTCGCCAGTTGGATTTTTAACAGGGTCATAATATCGATTATATAGGTAATCAATGAAATCCGCAAAGTGTGCGTCGGAACTAAAAGTTTTATCGTATGTAGTATACAATCCACTGATTTGATTTTCCTTAATAAGTTTGAGAACATATTGTAGTCGTAGCCGTGCCTTATCGCGTTTATCATATTTTGTTTTATATGGTCCAAATCCATAGTTAATACCACGGGCTAATTCATGGATAACATATGCCAGGGACAGATACGATGCACTTCCCTTGTTAGGATTGATAGGTAATGGTACAACGCATGCAAAGGTTGCCGGGTCTTCATAACCATATTTGGCAACCCATTCTGGTGACTGGAAATAGATTGGTGTGGCTAGAGCATCTGGTGTATAATATAGTTGCGGGTCTATCTGTAATGGGTCATTCTTCTTAAGAATATATGTCAATTCAATAATACTTAATACAATTTGCCATCCCGATTTATCTGTATGTAACTTCCCTGTAGCCTTGTTAAATATAAAAAGTCCAATATCGTCTTTGCGCATTGTACCAGCCATAATATAGCTCCTACGGTGTTTAATCAAATTCTTTTTCAGGAAGGAAACAGGATATTTGCCACTGAAAACGTCAGTTATAAGGACTGGTTTGCTTTTGTCATGGTCTAGATAAATCGATAAACCATATTTAGCTAATATAGCTTCTACAATATAAATACCATATCCTGGATGTTCTGTTCCATCAGTAAATCTGCGTATAATAAAGTTAGAATCATAAAGTGCAGCTATTAGGTCATCTACCTTGGGTTCAATCGATGCTGGCGTATGATGGTCTTGTAGATGCATCACAGCGTCAAGGTCACATGATTTAATAGCCGGATTAGAATCATAATAGGCCTTGTCAGTCAACAAAATTGGTGGGGTAATGTATTTAAGATTAGTACTGCCTTTAATTATAATATATGCACCATCTTTGTCAGTATTATTGAAATCTTGAATTGCTTTAATACCGATTGGTGTAAGTACTGTAAATGTTTCCTTTTCAAAGTTATCAAATACCTTAGATGCCATGTTTTGTTTTTAGTATTATATTTTAACAACTATACAGAAAAAAAGAATAAATAGTTGGGAGAAGATTAATAGGCTAGAGCCATTTGCTGGTCTCCACCAATAATAACCGGCCTAAATACCGTGCCTTTGCCCGCCTTCTTTGTCTTTAGTGCAGAAACTTGCACGGATTTCATACTGCGCGATTTCCTAGAGGACTTTTTAGAAAGGACAGACTTCATGTGAACCATGGATTCATATGTGTCAACGATTCTACTAATGGATGTTTCCAGGAGCATTTCGCTATATTGAGGATATTTGGCAACAAATTCCTTAATTTCGGCCAAATACTTTGAATATTCAGCATCAATTGTTTGGGCTCTAGCCACGTTTTCCGATGTCATTGGTTTGTTATTGGGTGCATTTGGATGAGCATATGCTGCCTGGATAATGTTATGCGCTTCGGCATTCTGTTTTTGTTGTGATTTATTCATCTTTGATTTACTCTTAGATTTCTGTGTGTTCGTAGTACAGCAAGTATCATCTAATAAGTTATCAATGAAAACTACAGAATATGTTACTGGAAAATCAATTTTAGCTTTGCTAAGAAATTTGCCCTTAGAACTAGACTTTTTGGTAAGATTTACCAGTTTACGATACGATGTCATAGGAACTCTACCACCAGACATCGGTTTCTTGGATTTTCCTGATTTAGGTTTACCCTGTAAATCTGCTATTGTCATATGCTTACTCTGTAAATCTGCTAAAGTTAGTGGTTTTGGAGCAGCTGCCGCTGCCCCGTGCTTATGTTGTGAAGCGCTTCCATGTCCTTTTGATGTACCATGATGTTGTTTGTGACTACCATGTTGATGTGGTTTACTACCATGTTGTTGTTGTTTGTGACTACCATGTTGATGTGGTTTACTACCATGTGATTTCTTATGCCCATAATATGGCTGTTTGCCAGTCTTCGGTTGTTGTACTGGGGCAACTGGAAGTGATGGTGCAACACTTGGTATAAATTCAAATTCTGCATTATTGGCACTAATTTCACTATTAGAAATAGATTCATATGAATCATCTAGTGGAATTTCATGTTGTGGTGTATAGAGCCCGACTATATTATCACCGTCATTTTCATGCATATAATCGCAATCTACAACCAATAAAAGATTATTAGGGACAGCAGAACGTAGGTCAAATTGGTTATGGTAAACATAATTAACACCTGTTATTCTAAATACTGATTTGGGTGGGAATATGTATTCTGATTCGTGCATTACACTAGAAATGGTGTTATCATCTGGTACAATAAATACCTTATGTTTCCTCTGCATCCTGATTCTTAATAAACAACATTCGTTGCGCACAAAATTAGATGCAACATTTGAGTCAGATGATGCAGATGTTGGTAATGCGTTATATATGTAATTTTGCTTACTTGTATCTAATTCACCAAATCTTAAATAACTGCCATCACTAGAGCGACAATTTAAGAGATTTACACCCTTATACAAAGTGTAGCTAGCTGGCAAAGATTTATTTATATCTCTGGAATTTAGACCTTCAAATAATTTAACAAATCTAATATGTAATTTAATAGCAGACATGTTAATATGACCATCGTTAATTATAGTGTTTAGAAAGTTATCATTTTCAGTATATAGCCATCCAAACATAGCGGAGGAATATATACTACTACTTGCTGTATAAGAACGTATTTCATTACTAAAATTATTCTTAATTACATAATCAAGCATAGCTTTTCCAACTCTGTTTGTTGGATTATTAAACTGTTTTTGTGCTGCCTGTGAATGTTGTTCGTCAAATGTAATTAATTTGGTATCAAACATAGTTTGGGCATTTGCAATTGTAGTATTATAATCCATTGTATCTAAATCACCGGGAGTAACTAACATAGTATCCATTTCAAAATCATAAAATGGGTCACCTGTTGGTTTAGTTACATGGTCATAGTATTCGTTATTTAAAAACCGTTTCAAATCATTAAAATGTGCAGCATCCATAAATGTTTTATCAATAGTAGTAAACAACTTGCTTATTTGATTTTCTTTTATCAATCTCAATACATAGTTTATCCGGATTAGTGTTTGGTCTCGTTTCCAATAATATGGTTCTGATGTATATGGACCGAAACTATAATTGTATAGCCTATGTAATTCATGGAGTATATATGCAAAACTAAGGTATGCAGCATCACCATCTAAACCAGAGCTATTTAGAGTATATAAGAATTCTTGATATAGCTCACCATGATGTGTTTGTTTCCATTCTTTAGAATTAAAATATATAGGGGTAACCTGTTCAACTTTAGGATAGTAGAGAGTAGGAATAATATCTTGTTTTTTATTTTTGTTAATTAAAAATGTTATCTCTAATAACTCTAATTGTTGCACATATCCAGTGTCTTTATTCTGAATTTTAATAAAAAAGTTATCCTTTCTTTTATTTACACCACGTATTACCATCACTTTCCGCTTAATTAAATTTTGTCTATAGAATTCCATTAATGTAGTATCATTCAGAATGTCATTAAGCGTATAAGTCTGAGTTATACTTGCATCTATATCATCCGGGTCAGTATCTGGTAATTCATCTATGCTATCGTCTATTATTATAGTATAGCCAAACTCGCTAAGTATATTTTCTATCTGTAATATACCTATACCTACATTATTACGTATCCAGGTTACTTTTGGATTACTTATTATAGTATTTCTAAATTCTTGTATTTCCATATCAGCCATTTCTTCATTAAAAGAATTATCCATTACCATTAAAAGGTCCAAATCACCTGCCTTAAGTTTAGGATGGGATAGAAAGTAATTTGGGTCAGTTAGTAAGTGAGGTGGAGTTATATATTTAAGATTTGTACTTCCCTTAATGATTAATTTAGAATTAACATTATTGTCTTTCCGTGACATATTATAGGAAAATACAGATGCAATTCCTATTTGTGATAGAATTGTGAATACATTCTTATTCAGCTCTATTATGCTCATGTATATAGAGGATATATGTGTATAGCGGGCTGTATAGCGGATATATGTGCAGAGCAGATTTAATAATTACAAATATTAAAATTTAAAAAAAAAATAAAAAAAATAAAATAATAAAATTCTTATTTTCTATTAAATACACTTATTAATTTAAACCAGAATGAACGTAATAACCGAACTAAAAGAATCATTTAGCATCAAGGCCCTTATTAAGTATTCCGTGCTTGGTCTGGTGTATGCTATCATTTTAGTAAGTAACTTGTATGGTAGCTACATGGTACCTAATCCATATCGTGCCAGTGGTGTCGGCGCCTGCTATGACCGACCTATCACAGACCGCTATAAAGGTTTACAGGATATACTACATGTTAAAAGCAAAGATACACATAAAGCTTGTGAAAATGTCGCTAATTACGGGTTTATGGCATGTATTATCCTGTTCTTTATCAACTTCTTCCCGTCCAATATACGGAATATGAAACTCATCTTCCTGTTCACTACACTATATGTAGTAGGGTTCCTGGTCCGTATTATTGCATTCAGTGTTACAGTACCGCCACCTCCTAACCAGGAAGTAGTAAAGAGCGTTAAATGGTACGAAATCAAAAAATTATTCGCTGGGTCCACTGATGCTTCAGAGCCAGTAAGCGATTTTATGTTTAGCGGTCATGCATTTACCGTCATCCTGACCCTATTATTCCTTTGGACCTACCGGGACAGCTCATGGATTAACAAGCTTAGCTCTAATGCCACCATTGGTATATTAGTGCTCATATCACTATTTGGGTTAGGGTCTATCCCATGTATTAGTATAAGTGGCCTGCACTATACCAGCGACGTAGTAATTGGTATAGTAATGGGTATTTTACTCTTCTTGTCCAGGTATCATTTTATTATCCATCTGGACTATGGTGAACTCCTTTAATATGCGCTCACTGTCTGCACTGTATTCAATAATCGTGTATTAATTTTTTTTTTAGATTTTACTGGTTTATATGATTGCAATAGTTTTGTATTTTTAATAGATTTACGTGATTTAGGAATAAATATGCCTCCCACTGACTTAATATCTTCGTAAAACTCAGTAAGTTTTTGCATAGACTGCTCCCTAAGCATATACTTGTATTCTGGATGATTCTTTACATAGCCAGCTATAGTCTGCTTGTGCTTATTATAGTCTTTCTCAAGCTCTATAGCCTTGTGTCTAGCCATAGAATCTAATTTTATTTTAGACGGGGCAGAATATGCTTGAGCCATGGTAGATAATGCTTCAGCAATGTTTTCATCGCCGGCAGTTGGAGAATCACAGCATGAATCTGCGAACATATCATCAAATATAACTGTGAATGTAACAGCTGATTTGATTTGCTTATTATTTTCAACATACATTAATCGTTTCATTGTTCCAGGCCGAGAATACACAGATAATTTACCTCCACTCATTGGTTTTTTGCTCCCACTATGTTTGCCCTTAGATTGCTTACCGCTACTAACATTCACCGAAATGCCTGCACTAGCAGCTGATGCACCTGTCTTATGATGACGGTGACCATGCATATGAGATTTCTTATGACCAGCATATGATGTTTTTTGTGTAGATGAAGCTGTATGTACTGGTGACATTACATCTGTACTGGGTTCGCCGCTAATATCAATCTTCATTGATAAGGGCTTACCCGACACAACGTCATTTAAGGGTTTAATAGTTTCCATCTTACTTGGTGAACCGAACGGTTCGTCTTGCACAGACCTAGGCTGTCTAGGTTCATGTAGTATTGGCATTTCTTTATATGGTAATTGAATAGAATTTAGATTAGATTTTTCATTATCGTTTTCATATTTATTAGTCATTATAGCTAAATATTCTTGCATGTAATGTTTAGCAGCATCAGCTACAAGTTTAAGCTCGTCATGTGTTATGGATGAATTCATTTGTTTTTTAGCTAAATATATAAAATATGGCTTATCAATATATTTATGTTTATCATAAAATGCTTTATTTAGGGTGACAATTTTTTCAACTGGTTTTACATCTGGCACAGCTGCAGCGTCCGGTATTTCATGGACATCGGGAGCAAAACCTGGTAATTCATCACCGGATTCGCTATATTTGTATTCACAATCAATTAATAAAACCATATATGTGCCTTTATCATAATCACGAACAATCTGATTCCTATACACATATTGCACATTTGTAATTAAAAATATGGATTTTGGTGGTAGTATAACTTCATTTTGAAAGGTATAACATGAATATTTATCATTTGCAGGAATAAATAACACGTTATATTTGTGGTGCATTTTTATACGTAATATACAACATTCATTTTTGGAAAATTCTTCAGATATACGCATTATAGACGAAGTAGAAGTTGGAAGTGGATTGTAGATGTAATTTGGTACAGATAAATCAAGATTAAGAAAATTAAGATATTTTCCATTATTTGATTTACAATTAAATAATCTAACACCCTTGTATAATATATAAGTTTCCGGTATATGTTTACTAAATACGTTTTTATATGGCGGTTTATTTAAGCCTGTAAATAAGTCCACAAATTGTTGATGAAATTGAATTGTTGGTATTAAATCATCATATAATTCAGGTTTTATGTATTTTTGCAAGAATTTTATATTACCTGTATATAACCAGCTAATAATATTTGATGAATAATTTGCACTTCTATTTGTATATTCTCTAATAATTCTATTATAGCCAAATTTTAATATATAATCATCAAGCATTTTACCAATAGGGTTATTTAGGTCATGAAATTCATGTAATATTGTTTCCATTTCTTTGTTTTCAATAAATGATGTGTTATCTTTTTGCATATTTAATTTTATAATTTTAATTGACGTGTTTACCATTTGCGATTCACCAACAATATTTGTATTTGTTTTAAAATCAAAGCATGGCGAATTTGGGTATTGATTTTGTAGATATTCAAGAAAATACTTGAATTCTTTTTTATTACTTAATGACATATCATTCATGTATTCATTATTTATTTCATTATCACTAAGTAATTTCAATATATAGTCAATTTGAGTTTTTATGTTGTCGCGATTAATTAATGGATGTTCAGCCATATATGGTCCATATCCATAATTATACTCTGTTACTAAACGATAAATTAATGAAGGGATACTAGGATAATTATTTGTATGTAAATATGATTTAATTTCATTGATTTGTTTAGGTGAATGTTGCGCCCTCCATTTATCTGTATTAAAATAAATAGGATTTTCAATATAAGCTTGTTTTTCGGAAAGATGAGGTATAAATCCTGGGGTGACAATGGCAACCTCAGGGTTAAGTTTATATGTAATATATAATGCGCTTACAAATATAATATTATGTGTTTGTGTATTGTATATTTTTATACCAACCGAATCTTCTCTACGACCGTTAACTATGTTGCTATGTGTATGAAACATAAATTTATGATAAGTAAAAGGTATAGATTCATCAAATATATCTGATATAATTAACGGTTTATTGTTTAGTTGTCCTAGATATAAAGTATAACCATATTGGTTTAATATATTTTCTAATTGAATAATTCCATGACCTATTTTAGCAACATTAGCTGTTTTATATACTACCGCGGACAAACTGTGAAACGTATCCTTTATATTGTTTAAAATTGCATTTACTGTTTCATCATTATCATCTGCACTTAATAAGATTTCTACATTTATATATTTACTTTGCAGATAATGGCTAGACTTATAGTAATCAGGACTATTTAATAACCTTGGCGGTGTAAGTTTTTTCAATGGTTCTTTTCCAACAATAATATAACTAGTTCTACTATTAACAATAGCAGTCAAAGCAATAGTATTTAAAATGGTAGACAGGTCAGCGACTAGATTATTCATATTTTAGATTTATGTGAAATTATATTATATATATATGTGATAAAAAATAATTGAAAATGAAATGTTTGTGCACAATCCTGACACATCACTGTATGGATACAACATCATATTTATTTTTATTGTAGTATTCTTCTTCCACAGTACCTCTAGTAATCAAGCGCACGACTTTTACGGGCTTATTTTGGCCCAAACGGACAGCACGACCAATAGCTTGGCTTTCTACTGCCTTGGTCTGTTCAGCATCCATATTGAGTACATCAACCAATATGATATGGCTAGCCTCGGTTAGGTTACTACCGCTATTACTATGTTCACTGCTGAGCATAATTACACGGATGGAGTTATCCCGTTTGAATGCGTCTATGTTCTTATTGAGAACATGAACATTACCACGACAGTAAACGTTCTTGATGCCATATTCATCCAATGTACGGCCAATGAGCTTAAGCATATTATCATATTGGCTGAATACAATTGCACGGTTGTTCTTTTCAACATCCGCGAATATTGACTGAAGGTACTCAATCAGTGTTGCCATCTTGGTACCGTATTTACTAATACATTCCGAACGCCAGTTTTCTTTTGCTAGCTGTTGTAGGCCGGCATTTTGTTCGGGTTGTTCTGCGGATTTACCGTTTAGTTCGGCCATGGTAGTCATCCGGACCTTACTAGCATCGATATCTTCACGACACTCTGGACAGTTAATAGCTTTTTTATTTGTACATAGTGCCGCAAAACAGTCACCGCACATAATATGACGACAGTCGGTCACAACTACACGGCTAGAATCACTATATTCCATCCAGCAGATTGTACAGGGCTCAGCAGTTTTCTCCTTGATAAAATCATTACTTTCGAATAGTTTAATCTGGTTCTGAAGGCGGAGCATTTCACGTTCACCCTTTGCAATCTGTTCTTGGAATGACTTAATTGAATTAATAGCACGGCTAGAATATGTACCAAGGAAGTAGTACACAATATATATGATTTCGCGTTCTGACCATTCAGGACGAGTTGCAAGCGAATCCAGAATTTCGGAGCACAAGAGTAGAATATTATCATAGTTTGAGTTGTTACATTCGAGCAGGCGGCGGTACATAACTTTGCGTAGTTTCTTAAGTGCTTCCACTTCCACATCAGTTGCTACATAATTGCCATACTTTTCGGTGTCGTGAGCAAAGGCGCTGTCAATTACATTTCTGAGTCGGCGTTTATCAGAATATGAAATTTGATTCAGTTCCATATAGTTTGTATCCATATGTGCAATGATTGCTTCGGAAAGCTTCTTCTTTTCCTCGACGAGTGGGATTTCTTTTTTGAGTTCGTCCACATTTTCAGTGGCCTCGGCTAGAAGCTTACCAAAGTGTTTAACCATTGCCTTATTGAGCTCTTCCAGTGTAACCACCTTGTCGGCAGTGATACCCATTGCATTCAGGTCATATGTACTAATACAGATATTAGTACACAACTGGAACATACGGCGGATACGGTCAGCTTCACGGCGTTCACTAAACGTGCTATCGGTTTTGGCATTGTTATAAATGTTGGTCTCAATATTTGTTAAGTCAATCATCTTAATTTCTTCGGTGAAGATGGGAATCTTAATTTCGCCGGATACTAGTTTCTTGGTTGTCTTACTTATGCACATCTTTTGAAACTCAATAGTTTCTTCATGTTTAAATAGTCTTGGTAGTAAATCTATGTAATTATACGCTTCATGAGACGCATTTGTAAGCCCTTCCATATCGTCATCATATAAGTCTTTAATATTACTAGGCTTAGATAGGTCAGTTTTATAATTACTTGAAAGCCATAGCATGTATGCCAATAGATTATTAGCCTTGTGCTCAAACGGTGTGGCCGTCATACCCCAAGTATAATTGGAATGTAGGTTAAATATGATATTCATGCTTACCTCACGGTCTACTTTAGTAAGTGGTTTAGGGTCATAATAGGAGTTAAAGTTATTCCAGTTTGTGTTAGTAATTATCTTTTCATGTGCTTCATCTAGAATAATCCGGTTCCACTTAATTCGAAAGATATCAAAATATTGGTCTAGCTTATATGGTTCATCGATATTAACTTGCCAACCCATATAAACATAGTTTAGATAGTTTTTGTTGTTAAGTATATTACTCGACATAACATATACATCAGCTTTACCTTCAAATTTCAAGTTTTTCTTGTACATTTTCTTGATATCTGTGATACTAGAAATTGTCACTACTTCCAGTTCTTCATTTTTAACATACTTATCAAATTCATATTTCCATTGCTTAATTAGGCGTGGTGGTACAATTATTAGTGTGTTAAGGTCATATGCTGGCCGGCCTGGTGCAGGCTTATCATTTTCTATTTGGTTAACAAGATGGCAGATGATGCTGAATGTTTTACCGAGACCAACATTATCGGCTAGAATACCACCTGTATATTTAATAGCATTGCCGAAATGTTCTGGGTCACGAGCAATTAATGCACTAGAACCACCAGATGAATTCATTACTAGATGGCGTTTTTCACCACACATATAGAATTCCCTATCAACTAGTGTCGTGTGACTATACTTATTAATAAGCTCTGCAAGATTAGTGTAAGCGGTTTTAATAGTTGATGTACCATTTCTTACTTTTGCCTCAAATTCGTCCATCCATACCACATTACGTTTCTGGTAGCTAAATGGCGTACCGTTAATATGTGCTTTGATTAGACCATATGATGCGAATTTCTTGTCGATTGCATTATCGGTGGTATCAAGTGGTGGGTAGTAATGTTCGGTATCTTTGTTATATATCTTATTATATAGTTCTTCCCTGGATTCATCTTCTTCACTCGAGAATGAAAACCCGTTAATTGTATTAGCGTTTCCAACTCTAAACATATTTAACCGTAAATATTCAGAGCTTTCAATAATATTTGATTTAGGTTCCAGGTAGGTTTTGGCAAGCTCATCCTTAATATAAAATGCCAAAGCCAAAGTTCCATCATCCATAAAATAGTATCCACACGCGAAATTATCATAAATGACAGGTACATACCGCGAAATTTCCATCAGCATATTAAGATAGTCTAGCTGTTCTTGTTTTTCATATGTTTGCTGTGACTGGGATATACAGGGTGCATCGATATTATAGGTAGTCCTATAATACCTACTAATAACATCAGTTACTGTAAATACGGACATATCAACCGCTTTACCGTATTGTGTATGTGTATACTTTAATAGACCGTTAATAGTAATTGGGTTACCTGAACTTTTGTATTCGCATTTTGATGAAATAGTAACTGCACTACTATAAGTTCCAGGGGCAATAAATAGCAAACTATCAAGACCATTTAGTTCGTTTCCATAATGACGTCTAGCCAAGTAAACGAAGTTCTTATTGAGTAGACCCCAGAGTTTACTAATATGTTCTTTGGCTAGACGGTATACCGGCTCTTTTACCAATATTTGACTTATATTATTAGTAATCGGAATTTCGGAAACATCATATATTCTATTGTATTTTACCTGTTTGGAATCAATATACTTATTAGCCGATATGAACAAATCAACCAATACGTGGAAATATTCACCAGAATCAGGAATATCAGCATTCAACTTAGATGCCACAATATTCCGGCTATCAAATGAACCAAACGGTATAACTATATATGTATATTCATACTTATAAACATCATCTTTGCCATCGAATACCGATTCATCATGAGATGGTGTTTTAATGGTTGCAAATTCCCTAGTGCCGTTTGGTGGTTCAGGTGTTTGTTTGAATGGTATTTGTGTTATTTTGCAAATTACAAAATTGCGTTGATGAGTAGTCAGTTTAGTTGTTGGGGTAGTGCCAAGTGTAAATGGATTATCTGGGATTGGCGAAGTATAATTACTTCCAGGCATACGAATGCCATAAAACATGGTAGTAACATATGCCACATATGTGCATGGGTATTCTGTTTCATTACTCACTGTGTTATTTATTGCTTGGCGTTTTGCTGTACTAATACGGGGCATATCTGGTACCTTAGTTAATATATTGGTGATAAACTATTAAGAGGAAAAGTATATAACGGTTTAAGTTGCGAATTTTTGACAAATAAAAAACATAAAAAACAATTTTTTGCCCATGAGCTTGGCTAGATACTAGGTATGAATTCCCACTTCAACTCATGGCATATCTTCTTCCAAATCTGTTCCTGTTCATATAGCTTCTTCCTATCCTTCAAGAACTTAAAATTACTCAAATAGTCATCCAGTTCCAATAGTTCAAACAGCTTATATAGAGTATAGCCATACGTCAAGAAATTCTTACGGGCATCCGGACAATGTGTGTTAAACGGATGCTGTGCTTGCAAGAACAAGCCGCGGATGATTTCCTCCACTTCCGGGCTAATAACCGGTGGTGGCAACCCATTCAGCTGGTTAATGATATATGGTATATGTTCGTAGTAATCGGTTTCGTCAATCTTTTTAAGTATTTCGCGAAGTTTATCCTTAGTCAATAACGCCATATTTTCAATCCGCTCTTTCTTAAGCTCCAAAAGAATCTTATCGTAGACGTGTTCCGGAATTTCGGTCGTTTCTTTGGCCTGAAACTGGCTAAGAATCTCATTAAGATGGTTAATACGCTTATAACTAAATGACGTCATTTCCTTTGGTGGTTCCTTATGGCTCTGTTTGTCGCTGTCTACAATGATGCGTTCGGTCATACCACAATTATTACAATTTAACATACCGGCATTATGATTAAGAACCATTTCACTATGGCAGCTTGTGCATATATCAAATAACTCAAACTCATCCTCATATACAGGTACATAGTTAGGGTCGATAATTTTCATATATTCATCATATATCTTGCGTTTATCCATAACATCATTGTTTTTAACTGCCTTTACCTGTTGTGTGGCCGGGGTGACCTGTCTAGCCGTGGTGTCATTGGTTGGTGCAGCAGCAGTTCCCGCCTTGAACTTTATATTTAGGGTAGGGCGATTTGTTTCCATATTATAAGTTATTGGTGCAGTAGTATCACCAAACCAATCCATAATATCGCGTTTTTCTTTACGTTTACCAGTAGTTGGCGGTGTTACAGATTGAATTATACTATTATCAACCTGACCAAAACTTGCGTCTAACATACTCATTATACCACCACCTGACGAAGACCTGCAATCTCTGCTATCTGTTCCTTCCATACCACCTATAAAATCCATACGACTAGTCATTTCAGTAATTGCTTTTTCTTTTTCAATAAGTTTATAGTATTTGCTCAATAATTTACCTGTTTTAATTAAATAATTCTTTTCTTCGGTTTTAGATTCAAGAGTCGCTATTTTTGCTCGTATTTCATCAGCCCGGTTCTCTAGCCGCCAAATTTTGGTCTGTAATGTAAAATCGGGTATTTCGCCCTTATTTGCAGAAGAATTCCGCATTTGAGCAATTTGTGATTCAATATCTGCTAATTCGGTGCGTATATCGCCGAGACTTTGATATTCATCTTGAAATTGTGATTTCATCTTCTTATGTAGACTATCGATAGTCTCTTTCTGAGATACTAATTCCCGTGTCTTATTCTTTTTACGAAATGCCATGATTATAGGGGGTATATATGCGGTAACTACAGTACTATCTAAGCGGTGGTCGGGTATACTTATGTGTTTAAACTGGTGAATTACACTTGTTTATGAGGACAGGGTAATAAAGTTAAGTATTTATGCTTAGAAAGTTAATGTGTAAGTGCTGAATATTAATAACACCAACCGGCCAATTCCCTTAAGTTGATTATTGCCAACCAACCGGATTAGTTAATCGGTTAATATATGTAACTATTTTGTAAGATATAATTAAACAATACCAGTTAATATAAATCCATATAGTAATAATATCAATAAAAAACACATTGTACAATGGGAGGCGGATTACTACAATTAGTCGCATATGGTGCACAAGACATATATTTAACCGGAAACCCACAAATTACCTATTTCAAAGTTGTATATCGTCGACACACCAATTTTGCAATGGAATCCATAGAGCAGACATTTAATGGTACTGCCAAATTCGGGTCCACTGCCACATGTACCATTGCCCGTAATGGTGATTTAATGTATAGGTCATATGTACGGGCAATTTTACCAGCAGTAACACCTACATCAAATAGCAATTTCCGCTGGCTCAACTGGATTGGGCATGTTCTTATCAAGCATGTCACATTGGAAATAGGTGGCCAAGAAATCGATAAACACTATGGTGAATGGTTCCAAATTTGGAATGAACTTAGCCAGCAGCCCGGACAACAGGCTAACTATGCTAACATGGTAGGTAATGTTCCCAGGCTTGTTCAGCCTTCTACTTCCGCTAAACCCGAACTTGAACTCTACATCCCGCTACAGTTCTTTTTCTGTCGTAATCCCGGTCTAGCCTTGCCACTTATCGCTTTACAGTATCATGAGGTTAAGCTGATTGTAGTATTCCGAGACCTGGCAAGCTGTTACTGGTCGGAAAATGGCAATGAACCCACATTGAACGATAGCCAGCTTAGCGCATCTATATGGGTAGATTATGTGTTCTTAGACACAGATGAACGCCGCCGGTTTGCACAAAAGAGCCATGAATACCTGATCGAGCAATTACAAACAACTGGCGACGAATCCATATTAAGCACTAGTAACCGCATTA